>JAABUT010003083.1_pt1 | contig 14831 bp, 12 predicted proteins | sample 5559281 | NCBI WGS metagenome assembly JAABUT01 (sample SAMN10711880, study PRJNA513359) | rock metagenome | isolation source: Antarctica rocks | place: Antarctica: Victoria Land, Ricker Hills nord | collected 2016-01-04 | reverse complement strand
CGCGACTGGGTCCAGCACTGGAACGAGAACCCGAAACCCTTCATCTGGACCAAAACCGCCGAACAGATCCTCGAATCACTCGGGCGACTTCTTAAACGAATTTCCGGCGAGGGACACTAGGGCGGGCCAGTGCGGGTCGGCGGTGATCCGCTCGTCGATGGCGTCGCACAGCGCGGCCCACTTCTGTGCCGGGGTCTGGCCGGACGGCGGCGTCTGGGCGGGTGGCTTCGTCTCGGGTGGGTTGGCGTCGTTGAGGCTGACGTGGCTGATTGCGGTGACTCGTTTGGTGCCGAAGGGCGACTCGACGGTGACGTGGTGCGGGCTGGGGTGGTCGACGACAACGCCGTGGCCCAGACGACGGCCGGGGCCGTCATCGCCGACGGCGTAGACCGTCAGTTCGGTGCCCAGCGGGTAGCGCTGGGCGGACAGGTAGCTGCTGGTGTCGCGGGTGACGGGTTGGACGCGATCGGCGTCGGTCCATCCGTCGGGCGGCGCGGCTTCCATCGCGGTGGATGGATTCGCGGCGAGGGGGGCCGGCGCGGCCGGCAAAGGGTCGGCCGCTGGGGTGTCGGCGGCGGTGCGAGCGGCGGTGAGCGCGTCGCGGGCGGCGTGCGCGGTTGTGTAGTGGGTGCTGTCGTTGTGGACGTGGCGTAGCTCGCGTTCGACGCTGGGGCGGTCCATCTGCTGGATGGGGACGCGGGCGGTGAAGGTGTCGACGGCGGTGTCGCGGGCCATCTGGGCGTGCTCGTCGGGGCTGCGGGGCGGCTGCGCGGTCCAGTCCCGACCGGAGGACGTCGGATGGGTGGGCGACGCCTCGGGGGATCCGGCAGTCTCGGTGGAGGCGCGGCCGTGGTCGGTGACGGGTGGGGCGTCGGTGCTGCGCCGGTCTTGGTCTCGCTCGGCGAGCTCGCTGGCGAGCTGGGCGCTACGGGCCCGGGCCTCGGCCAAAGCCTGGGTGTGGGCGAAGGGCTGGCCGTAGTCGCTGCGGGCCCGGTCGGCCTCGGCGGCCAGGTCGTGTTCGCTGGCCTGGATGCGGTCACGGGTGCGTTCGAGGTCCGCGGCCCGGTTCTCCAGCTTGACGACGATACCGAGCGGCCGGTCGCTGCGCAGCTCGTCGTAGTCGACGGAGAAGCTGCTGCGCGGCACACCGCCGAGTTCGAGGTTCAGGTGCGGCTCGAGGTAACGGCGCGGGGTGGCGATGACATCGAACCCGGCGACGGTAGCCACCTGCACGGGCTTGTCGTAACCGTGCTCGCCGACCGGTTGCACAGCGGCCAGAGCGTTGCGTAACGCGATCGCCGCGTCGGCGCGGCTTGACCACCGAGTGCCGTTGACGCTCATGGCGAACCGGTCACCGGACGTGTCGATGCGGTGGGTGATCGCCTCCTCGACGGCCTGGCGTTCGGCAGCGAGCTTGGGCAGGTCGGTCTCGGCTTTGCTGATGGTGCCCGACAGCACCCGCTGATCGCGGCCGTGCGAGCGTTCCAGGCGCTCCAGGCGGGTCATCTCGGCGTCGATGCGGGCCTTCTCCAAGATGCGGGGATCACCGGTCGCCAGGGCCTTGACCTCGCTGTAGGACAGGGCGGTGTCGCCGATGTCTTCGATCTCGCGGACGTCGAGCCGGCCGCGCATGACCTGGCCGATGAAGCGGGCTTTGCGTTCGACGGTCTGCCAGAGGTAGGCGTCGAAGGAGACTTCGGAGACGTAGCGGATCACCTCGACCTCGGGGTTGAGATTGCCCTGGCGCAGCAGGCGCCCCTCGCGCTGCGCGATGTCGGCGGGTCGCCACGGGCAGTCGAGGTGGTGCAGGGCGATCGCGCGGGCTTGGACGTTGGTGCCGACGCCCATCTTCTCCGTCGAGCCGAGCAGGACGGAGATCCGCCCGTTGCGGGCGGCGGCGAACATCTCGCCTTTCTCCTTGTCGTTGCGGGCCTCGTGGACGTAGCGGATCTTCTCGGCGGGCACGCCCCGCTCGATGAGCAGCTGCTTCAGCTCGTCGTAGGCGTTCCAGCCGGCGGACAGCCCACCGCCACCCCGGGAGCGGGCAGAGGGTGTGCCCAGATCGCAGAACACGATCTGCAGCGAGCCGGCCACGTCAGAGTCGGGGTAGGCACGGTCGGCGTTGGCGTGGTGGATGCCCGCGATGCGGGTCGCGGCGGCGGCGAGCTTGGCGTCCTGGCCGGGGTCTCGGCCGAGCAGGCGCAGGTCGAGTGCGGCCATGCGGCCGTGGGTGGCGACCTTGAGCATGTTGTCTTCCTCGGGCGGCACGGCCCGGGCTTGGACCTTGTCGGCCCGCGCGGACAGCTCGCCCATGAACGCGGTCAGTTCCTCGGTCGCGGGGACGACGACGGTTTCGGCTTGGCCGTTGCGCAGCGCCGGGGTGGGTAGCTGCAGGTCCTCGGCGGTCTTGATGTCGGCTGAGACGTGCCACATGCGCAGTAGCTCGGGGACGTTGCGGAACTTCGCGAACCGCGACTGCATCCGGAACCTCGACCCGTCCGGGGCCAGTTCGAGGTCGGTGGTGACCTCGCCGAACGTGGCGGCCCAGGTGTCGAAGTCGGTCAGCCCGGCGGCGTCGAGCAGGTCCGGGCGCAGGAAGCGTTGCATCGTGAACGCCTCGGACACCGAGTTCGCGATCGGGGTGGCGGTGGCGAAGGTGGCCACCCGGCCACCGTGCCGCTCGCGCAGGTAGTCAAGCTTCATGTCCAGGTCGCTTGCCCGTTGGGAGCCTTCGATGCCGACGCCCTGGATGTTGGAGACGGTGCGCAGGTTCTTGTAGCCGTGGGCCTCATCGACCATCAGGTAGTCGATGCCGGTTTCCTCGAAGGTAATGCCGGGGTCCTTGACGCCGTCGGTGAGCTTCTTCAGCCGCTCCTCGGCTCGGGCCAGCGCACCCTCCAGACGTTTGACCGTCAGGCCGTGGCCGCCCTTGGAGTTGTCGAGCTGGCGGCGCATCTCGCTCAGTTGGGTGTCGAGGTAGCGCTGCTGCTCACGGACCGACAGCGGGACCTTTTCGAAGGCCGAGCGGGACAAGATGACGGCGTCCCAGTCGCCGGTCGCGATCCGGGCGACGAGCATCCGCCGCTTGTCGCGGGACAGGTCGTCGATCGAGGCGGCGAGGATGCGGGCTTGGGGGTAGAGCTGCATCCACTCGCGGGAGAACTGCTCAAGCATGTGGTTGGGCACCACGACGGCGGGTTTCTGCGCCATGCCCAGGCGCCGGAGTTCCATCGCGCCGATGACCATCTCCGCGGTCTTGCCGGCACCGACCTCGTGAGCCAGGAGCACGGACGGTTCTGAGACGATGCGGGCCACCGCGGCGGTCTGGTGCTCGCGTGGGGTGAAGGTGACGGTCAGGCCGGGCAGTTGCATCTGCGCGCCGTCGTAGGAGCGCAGCACGATCGCGTTGAAGGTGTCGTTGTAGTGCCGGGCCAGCCGGGTGGCCCGGTCCGGGTCGGACCAGATCCAGTCGGAGAACTTCTCGCCGATCTCGCTGGCTTTCTCCTGCGCTGCAACGGTTTCGGTGAGGTTCAGGACGCGTTTGCCGGGCTCGATCTCATCCGAGACGCGTACCTGGCGTTGCTCCAACAGGGCGCCGACGATCTCGCCGGCCGCCATCCGCTCGGTGCCGTAGGTCGACGTGGACAGCACGCTGTGTCGCCCGCCGCGCACCGCCCAGGTCGAGCCGCCAGGGTGCTCGACGACGACGTTCGGGTCGTCGAGGATCTCGCGCAGGAACTGCTGCACGTCGCTGGCCTCGATCCAGGACGCGCCGAGGCGGGCGTCGATCTCGGCGGGGGTGAGATCGGTCGGGATGACGTGGCGCAGGGCGGCGATGTTGCTGTCCCAGCGGCGGCCGCCGCCCGGGGTGGCCGCGTCGCGTTCGGCGGCGGCCTCGGCGTGGGCGAGTTTGATGCGCACGTTGCCGGACAGGTACTCCGGTGCGGGGATCAACCGTTCAGTGTCGCTGCCCGGATCAATGGACGGGTCGGCGAACACGAGTCCGGTGAGGGCGTGGCGGGTGTCGTCCTCGCTGCGGCCGAGCAGCTGGGCGACCTCGTCGAGGTGGACTTCACCGTGGGTGTCCAGGCAGATCGCGACGGCGTCGGCCAGGGTGTCCGCGCCCAGGCGCGGGGTGCGAGGTGCGACCACCCGTCCGGACATGATCGGGGCTTTGCGGGCGGTGCCGACGGTGGCGTCGAAGTCTTCCAGGGCGTAGACGGCGGGGGAGTGCGGGTCGAGTTTGAAGCGCCCCTGTGGTGGGGCGATGCGGGCCAGGCGGTCCTCGCCGGTCACCTCGTCGACGCGGCCGGTGCGGCGGTAGGTGATCCGGTTGATCGGTCCCCACCGTTTGGCGTAGGCGTCGTAGCGGGTGTTGAGTTCGCGCCGCAGCCCGTCGATGTGTTCGGAGTCCTCGGCCGTTGCTGCCTCAGCGGCCAGCAGCGCCACGGTGGTGTCCCGCAAGCCGAGCAGGGCGGTCAGTTCGCGGGCCTGGCTGGCCGGTACCGGGTGCTCGACGAGCTGGCCGTCGATGACGACGCTGAACCGGCCGCCGTCGGCCACGTCGATGTGACGGTCCTGGTGCTCGGCCGGGGCGTCGGCCTGCAGCACCCGGTGCGCGGTGTTGTCGGTGGGGAGGCGCGGACCGAATAACGTCCAGGCCGGGTCGTCGCCGGCGGTGCGGGCCAGCTCGGCGTCCAGGCGGCCGCGCAGTTCGAGCGCGACGTCGACGTCGGGGGCGGCCTTGACCTCCAGCTCAGGGCCGAACTGGCCGGAGCGGATGCCGGTCGCGCCGATGACCCGCTCTGGGTGTTGCGCGAAGTAGCTGTTGACGTTGACCTGCCGGTCGACGTCGCCGCCGATGGCCACGGTGCTGGCCCATCCGTCGGCGTCGCCCGGCCCGTCGGCAGGGTCGCGGCGGCGCAGCACGAGCACATCGGTGATGACCTGGGTTCCGGCGGCGCGCTGGTGCGCGGACATCGGCAGCCGCACCGCGGCGACCAGGTCGGCCATGGCGGCGATCTCGCGGCGGGCAGCCGGATTGGTGGCGTCCATCGTGTAGTGGCTGGTCAGCACCGTCACGACACCACCGGGTCGGGTCAGCGCGAGGGATTTGATGATGAAGTGGTTGTGCAGCGAATGGTTGCCGGCGTTGTGCACGGGGTCGTGGAGGGCGACTTTGCCGAACGGGACGTTACCGATGACCAGGTCGAGATAGTCCCGCGGGAGGCGGGTGTCGGCGAAGGATTCCTGACGGATGTCGGCGTGCGGGTACAGGTGTTTGGCGATCGCCGCAGTGGTCGGGTCCAGCTCGACCCCGAACAGCGCGCTGTCCTTCGCGGTGACCACGGCCGGGGCCAGGCCGATGAAGGTACCCGCTCCGCAGCCCGGCTCGAGGACGCGGACCGGTGCACGGTCCGCGCCGAACCCTGCCTCGGCGACGACGTCCCACATCGTCTGCGCGATCGCGGCGTCGGTGTAGTGGGCGTTGAGGGTGGTCCTGGACGCGGCCCGCCATTCGCGTTCGTCGAGCAGCTGCTTCAACTCTGCGCGGGCGTCGGCGAACCGTTCGCTGCGTTCGTCGAACACGGCGGGCACGGCACCCCACCCGGACCAGCGGGCGAGCACCTGCTGCTCGTCGGCGCTGGCGGTCCGGTCGGCCGCTTGCAGCTCGCGCAGCAATGTCAGTGCGGCGACGTTGGCGGTGACCTTCGCGCCCGCGCCTGCCGGGGCAAGATCGTCTTGCGCCGACGGATGAAACGAGGTCAGCTGGCCCGGGAGGGCGGCGGCTACTCTGTCGGCGGCTCGGGGTCCTGCAGGTAGGTCTTGCGCAGGCCCGGGTCGTCGTCCAGGTCGTGGTAGTTCGGATGGTCCTCGGTCATCACCACCGGCAGCCACGGCGCTTCGGCCGGGTACCGGGTCGGCAGCTCGTCGTCCTCCAGGTCGTACTCCGGGTGTCCCGGCTCGGCCGGGAGCAAAATCAGCTCCCGAAGCACCTGGCTCTCTGCTGTTGCTCGTGCCATGCGCAGCCTCCCCACCTTCTCCAGGTAGCCCTCCCCGCCCGGGTCGTCGCCGGCCAGGTCCGCTGCCACCTGATCTATCTGGGCCTCCGCTTCCAGGCCCAATCTCGAAAAGAACTCCTCCGGGTCCGGGATCTGACTCAGCTCGCTCGGCCGCCACTTCGCCCAGTGCTTGCGCGCCATCTGCCCGTACGGGTTCGGCGGCGGTGGATTGGTGCTGGTCTCGCTCATCGCCTTCTCCTTCCTCGCCCGCGTCGGCGGCCGGCCCCCACAGCAGCGCATCGAATGACAGCTGCCCGTCTGCGACGTCGCGCCGCTTGCCCCTTCCAACCATGCTCGTAGCTTCCTCACGAGTGTCGCACCGCGGAGGGCGCCGGCGACGCTGTGGCTGGCGTGGCGGGGCGCAAGTGGAGGCGGCGGGTGGTCAGTACACGGTGTCACGCTCAGATTCCGCACAAGCGGACTGAGAGGTGGTCGAGAATGACGACGATGAGCGTGAGCCTGCCGGCGGGCGCGACACCGCGACGCGCTGGCCACTTCGGCGCCTGGCGTGCGCTGGCCGCGGTCCCGGCCATGGTCGGCAGCATGCTGCTGCTGCTCGTCCTGTTCGGCTGGATGGGCCAGTGGGAAGGCGCGGCGCTGCTGGGCTGGATCGGATCCGGCGCCGCCTTGTTTACGCGGGTTGGTGAGCGTGTCGCGGTCCGAATCGGGGCCGGGTTCCGTCGACCGACCAAGGCGCAGATTGCCTTGCTGGCCCCGACATGGACGCTCGCCTTGGCCCGCTGCGGACTCAGCGCAAGCGAGGTCAACCTCTACGTCCAGCGCAGCCGTGAGCCGAACGCGTTCGCGGCCGGCGGGCGCAGTGTCGCGGTCACAACCGGCGTACTTGCGAAATTTCAAGCACACAGGATGGGCGAGGACTACCTGGTGGCCATCATGACCCACGAACTGGGCCACCACGCTACGAGAGCAACCAAGTTCGCGCTCGTCACGATGTGGCTTGCCTTGCCGTGGCGGTTCGCCTCGCGGCTGGTGATCGGGATCGGGCTGGCCACGGTCGGGCGGCGGCAGCCGCTGCGACTGCTCGCGCTGGTCGTGCTCGCCGGGGTAGTGATCGCGGTCGTCCAGGCGGTGCAGCAACGGCATTGGGCCGTCGCGGTCGTGCTCAGCGCGGTCGCCGTGTGCGCCGTGGTGTGTCCGCTGGTCGATGCAGCGGTGAGTCGTCGTAGCGAGTACGCGGCCGATCGGTACGCGGCGACTGCGGGTCTGGGCGAGCAGCTGGCGGCGGCGTTGCACGTCCTCGACGGAGGGCGGCGCAGGCGGCGGCGAGCGGGTCTGCTGGCTCGGCTGTTAAGTCGCCACCCCGAGGTGGGCCGGCGGATCGAGGCGCTCGGCGGTGTGTCCGGTCGCGTCTGAGCTACCGCCCCCGGCCGGGTGCCGGTGGTGTGGGTGGTGAGTACCCGGCCGCTGCGGCCATCTCCTGCGCCCGGGCCGGTGAGGGGGCAGCTGGCTCCGGTGCTTCGGTGCGGGCACCCCGGGGCGTGGGCGGTGTGGCTGTAAGGCGTCCGGGTTCGGGGTTCACAGCGGCTGGCTCGGCGGCGCGGCGGCAAGCATCGAGGGCAGTTCGGTGGCCACGTCGATGCCGTCGGCCGCTGCGGTGTCCAGCACCGCGGCGTACTGCGGCCAGTCCTCGCTCTGGGTCATGGCCGGGTTGATCGACGCGGCCAGGCCACGCCACCGATCGGCCGCCGGTTGTGCGGTGGTGGTGGCTCGTTGGTCGTGGATCTCCAGGTGCAGGTGCACGATCCCGATGCGCTCGCCCAGTTCTTCGAGCTGCACCGCGATGGTCTGCTTCTGCTCGTCGGTGCCGAACACCGCGCCCGTTCGTGCCCACGCCTGGCCGTGCTGCAACTTGTCCAGGTCATCGAGTGCGGCGATCTCGCGGTCCACTCCGACTGTGCCGCCGGCGGCGACGGTGAGCAGGGCGCGCATCGGCTCGTAGTCGCCGTTGGCCGCCGCCACGGCGACGTGCACGTTGCGCTCTGCCGAGCTGCGGGTCCAGTCCAGCTCATGCCCAGCTTCGTGGGCCAGGTCCTCGATCCACAGCCGGATGCTGCGTCCGTTGCCTTCACGGTAGGGGTGTGCGTGCAGCATCGCCGCCCAGTAGTAGGCGGCGCGGTCGGCCCACTGGCCCGGATCGGTGCGGCTGGTCAGGTTGTCCTCCAGCCGCAGCTGCTGGGTGACGGCCGATGTGTAGGTGTCGATCCAGCGGTGGTGCAGGAACGGCTCGCCGGTCTGGCCGGGCTTGGCGGTGTCGACGTAGCGCAGCTCGCCGGCAAAGGGGTACACGTCGGCGAACAGGCGCTCGTGGAGGTTGTTCAGATGCGCCAGGTCGAACGTCTTGGGCCGGTCGCTGTCTTGCCGCAGCGCCGTCTCGGCGTCAGCGGAGACGATCCGTTCGAAGATCGCGACGGCGGTGGGGTCGGTGAGTTCGGCGACGGTGCGCAGCACGTCGGTGCCGGGTATCAGGTAGGAGCGCCACTGCGGGGTGTCGTTCGGCGGCGGCTCAGTCATCGCTACGCTTGGTCTTGGTCTCGGCGAGTGCCCGGGCCGCAGCCAGGAACTCGTCTTGGGTGAGTTCACCGCGCTGATGGCGACGGATCAGCTCTTGCTCGTCGGCCTCGACCCGGATGCCTTCCAGGGCGGCGTTGGCTACCGCGGCCGCGAGCGCGGCTTCGGTGGGATTGTCGGCGTCCGGGTGCACGAAGATCAGGCTAGGCGAGGGTGGAGCGGCGGCGGCGGCGAGCTAGCTGGGTAGACGACCTCCCACCGGTCGGTGAGGGCCGTTACGTCTTCGGTCGTAATGTTGATCACCGCTGAACGGTTGCGGAGTTGGAGGATGGCTTCGTGTTCTGGCCAGAACAGCCGGTCAAGAAAGGTGTTGAACTGCCGACCGCTTGCTCGGGCATAGGCCAGGAGGATGGCGGTGTGTTGATCTCGGGTCGCCGTCGAGGCGATCCGGCTTCGGAAGGTGACTGCGAGGTCGAGATCGCCGAGGTGGGCGGCCATTGGGTCGAGATAGCTGCCGAACACGACCAGCTCAGCTATCTTGACCAGGTGCGTGCTCTCAGCGTTGAAGGCCTGCGCGCGCTCGATCACGGCAGCCATGTGCCGCGCCGCAGTGACCCGGGTGATCGGTTTGCCGAAGCTGGCTTGGGCGAGCGCGTTGCCTCTCGTGGTGGTTACCCACCACGCCTCGCCGTCGAGGTCTTCGACATTGATGTCCAGCCAGCCCTCGGCCGCGAGCGCCTGGGCAATCTCAGCGTCGCTACGCCCGTCCGGTTCGATCCACTCGCTGATGATTCCCTCGGGCTGCGCGCTGCGGAAGCGGCGCATCAGCTCGCGGGCAGCCAATGCTGATAACCCGGCGATCCGGTCGTCACGGCTCAGGCGCACCGGCCACGCCTATCTAGGACGAGGCGTCGGTGCCGAGTCGATAGCCGCGGGGCAGGCATTCCGCTAGACCGAGCAGGACTGGTAGCCGTGCTCGTCCTGGTAGTCGCACAGCGGTCCCGCCTCGATCAGGGTGTCGATGTAGGCGATGGCGCTCTCGGCGGTGGGGAATGGGCCGCCCATCACCGGCCACCCGTCGCGGTAGAACTCGCGGAGCAGCCAACCCGGCATGCTCGGATCGGGCTCGATCATGAACGGCCGGTCGCCGCTCACGATGGTGCGGACATCTTCGGTGTCGCTATACATCAGCGCCTCCTTGGGGTCGGGGTTCAGCGCGGGCGGTAGACGTCGGCCCGGTGGTCGACGTGAACGATGTAGATCCGCTGCGCCTCGTCGTCAATGCGGTAGAGCAGGCGGTAGGGACCGCGGCGTGCACCGAACAGGCCGGTGAGTTCACGCTCGAGGGGCTTGCCGACCCGGTGTGGCTCGCGGGCCAAGTCGCCGAACGCGAACTCGATGATCGCCGGGACGACGCGCGGCGGGATGCTCTGCAACGCGCGCCGCGCTGGGCCGGTGAACTGGACGTCGTAGGCCACGTTCCTGGCTCAGCTGTCCCGCTTGGGCACGCCGAACTCGGCCCGGATCCCATCCTCGCCGTCAGTACGGCCCGCCGCGACGTCGGCCTCGGCTTCGGCGATCGTGTCTCGGATGCCCGGCTGTGACAGCCAGAACATCGTCTCCTGAATCGACTCCCACTCATCGGCGCCGATCAGCACTGCGGCCGGCGACCCGTTCTTGGTGATCGTCACCTGGTCGTGCGTGATGGCCACCGAGTCGACGTACTCGTTGAGCTTGTCCTTGACCTTCGAGATCGGCAACGTCTGCATACCCACCATGATAGGCCCGAATAACAGCCTATACAAGGCTTAAATAAGCGCCCACAATACTAGATTCGTCACTCTTCCGTACGCGATCCGCACGCACGGGCAGCGGCCCACCCGTCTGACTGCCCGTGCGCAGCGAGCGGAGCTTGTCGACGAGCTGGGCATCGGTGACGACAGGCGCAGCGGGCGGGTTCGTGCGCCAGGACCGGTGAGTACGTGGGGCGACCTGCACACCCTAGCTCCCGCAGGACCGTGCAGATCGACTCGACCCCATGACCAGCGGCGCGCTGCTCGTCGACGAACCGGGCAATCAGCGCTGGCGAGGGTCGAGTTCCCTCGCGAAGAAAATCGAGGCCGCCTTCAAGATCTCGTTGGCCTCACGGAGGTCCGCGTTCTCCTTCTTCAACCGCTTGATCTCGGCCAGCTCATCACTCGTGGGTCTGGGCCGGGCGCCGGCATCGGTCTGGGCCCGCACGACCCACTTACGCAACGTCTCTGGACCGACCCCGAGCTTGGGAACCCAGCGCCTGCGCCACCTTCCACGCCGAGCCGTACTCATCGAGTCGATCAAGAGCCATCTGGGTCGCACGAGCGCGCCGCTCCACGGGGTACCTGTTGGGCATGGGATGCATCCTTCGCAAGAAGCGAAGCGGCATCAAACCCGGGACGGTTCACCAGAACCGGTGCGTGAACGGGGGGCGACGCGTGTCGCCGCGAGCAATCGGCGAGGCATCACGCGTGAGGTTCGGATTGCGCCTCTGTTGCCTCGGTCGGGCGAACGACGTGAAGCTGCAAGGTCTCGTCAGTGGCGTCCTGGGCGGTGTGCTGTTTTACGGGGGTCAGTTGGACGGCAGTTTGCCTGCCATCGGCGTTGCCCGAGTATCGGACGAGCGCGTTGCCTTGGGTGTTGATGTGAAGAGAGAAGATGTCGGGCCGTGAGTAATGTCCGGCGGGGTCCAGGCCGGACTTGGCAGCGAGTATGTCGGTGAGGTCGATGTCGGCGTAGAGGATGCCTTCCTTGTCGGGCGAGATGCGGTCGGCGCGGGTCAGCTCGTCTCCATCAGGTCCGAACACTGCGGCCCAACCTCCTCCGACCGGCAGGTTGGCCCGTTGTTCGGCGTCCAGTTCCATCGAATCTTGGCAGGCTGGGCTCACCAGTGTGGTCGAGCAGATGACGAAGGATTGGGTGAGTGCTGCGTACACCGAGGTTGCGTTGCGATCGGCGTCGGTGGTCTGTCCGTAGTTGGGTGTCGGGTGCTGGAAGACGTCGTTGCTGGGCCAGGACGCGACGTGGATCTGCTCGTACAGCGCCGTCATGGTGAAGATCTCGAGGGCTTGATAGTGCTCCCAGCAGTTGAGCCCGCCGATGCGGCCTGTCGGCGTGTCCACAACAAACAGGTCCGAACCGTCACCTTCGCCGAACAGGGATCGTTCGACGTGGGTGGGTTTGAGCTTGCGGCGGTTGGCGACTAGTTCGCCGTCGCCGTCGATGAACGCCTGGCTGATGTATAGGCTGCCGCCGGCAAGTTCGCTGTAGCCCATGACGACGAAGATGTTGTTGCGTCGGGCGGCGTCCTGGATGCGGCTCATGCGCCGATCGCCCGGTGACATCGAGCTGGCGTAGTAGGGCTTGACAAACTGCTGTCCCCACATGGGGCTGCCGAGCCAGATCCACCAGGGGTAGCCCGAAACGTACAGTTCGGGGAAGCCGATAACGTTGGCGCCGTTTCGCCCGGCTTCGTCGATGATCGCGCAGGCTTTGTCAACTGTGGCGTCGCCGTCGAACCATATTGGTTCGGATTGCACTGCTGCGACGCGTGTCTGGATGTCGTATCTGACTGTCACGTTGGGACTTCCCTTATAGGGTCGAAGAGTTTTTCGATGATCCGCTTTGGGTCAGTCTTGGCGTCCTATGTGGGCGTAGGCGGGCGAGTCGCGGCGCCGCAGCACGAGGGCGTGGATGATGCCCGTCAGGCAGACGAGGTAGACGAAGGCGAGAACGCCATGGGCGAGGTTTTGACTTCCGCCGAGGATGACGTGGATGTTCGTCGTCGCGAGCACCCCGACGGTTGCCAGGCCGGCGATGGCGATGATGGGGGCCACGACCGATTGGAACAGTGTCACGTCCTCGCCGCCCTTGCGTCGAAGGTAGACGAGGACGGCGATGCTGGTGAGCAGCAGCAGGAGGATGAGCGCATATCCGCCGATACCGGCTAGCGCCGCGTAGGAGGTGGTGGGGTTGGTGTGGAAGATGACCAGAGCTAGGACGCCCACGAAGCAGATGGCGGTCACGAACATGGACGCGATGTAGGGGGAGGTGAGCCGTGGGTGAACGGCGGCGATCCGGCGGCTGAGGATTTGGTCCTTGCCGAGGTTGTAGAGGTAGCGGGACATGACGTTGTGGGTGGAGATATTGGCGGCAAGGATGCTTGTGCAGACCAGGATGGTCACGAGGTTGACCATAAAGCCGCCGACGTAGGTCCGGAGGCTGTCATAGACCGCTCCGGAGGGGTTGGCGGCGGTGGCGGCGACAGCGTGGTTGACGCCGATAGCCTGGATGATGACCCAGGAGCCGACGGAGTACAGCAAGCCGAGCACGAAGACGGCGCCGTAGGTCGCGCGTTTGATGGTGCGGCCGGGGTCTCGGGTTTCTTCGCGGAAAATCGCGGTGGCTTCGAACCCGGAGAAGCACTGGACGCCGAACAGCAGACCAAATCCGAACGAGCCTGACGTGATGTTGCTGGGCTTGAATGAGTCGCCGAGGTGCAGCCCGTGGGCGCCGCCTTGAGCAATGACAGCGACATAGAACACCAGGATGAGCACCATCTCGACCGCCATCACGATTCCCACGATCCGCACGGAGACGTCGATCTTCGTGTAGCCGAGGGCCCCGATGATGGCGACGCTGATCAGCGCGTACAGCCACCAAGGGAGGTCGGGGCCGTGCAGGGTCGTGTTCACGACCGTCTGTAGGGACAACCCCAGGAAGACCATGCTGGACAGCAGGATTACGAAGTAGGACAGCACGGCCATATAACAGGCGCCGAGGCCGAAGGGGCGCCCGAGGCCCGCGGTGATGTAGGCGTAGAACGCGCCCGGGTTCGGTAGTTTGCGGCCCATCAGGGTGAAGCCCGCGGCGAAGAACAGCAGGATGGCGCCGATGATGAGGTAGGAAACAGGTGCGCCGAGTCCGTTGCCTGCTCCAATAACGACGGGTACGAATCCGACCACGGTGGTCAACGGACCGTTAAAGGCCAGGACGGTCAGGATGAGACCGGCGACACCGATAGTGCCGGTGAGACGCTGACCAACTGCAGGGGCGCTGGCCGCGCCGCTGTGCCGAGGTGCTGCGGTGTTGTCAGGTGACTCGGTGATCTCCGAACTAGCCATGTTGCGGCACCCTTCGCTGGGCCACGTGCTTGCGCGTGTGGCTGGCCTGAGACGCTTGCGCGAACTCGCGTGGCCGTTGTCGTGACGATTGGGCAGAGCCTTATGCAGTGTCCGCCCGTCCACCATCGTTCTGCGCGCTAAACGACGCGGCGCCATCTGATCCGCGTTCTGACCAGTGTGGTCGGGCTGTCATCGGCTCCGCTCCGGCGGCCTCGAGCGATCCGCATTGGTGCAGAGTGGCCAGAACTCGGGCCCTGGCTGTAGCGCTTTGGGACCCGTCAGCTGTCCCGTTCAATTGTGGTCGGACGTGCGGCTTAGGGCGAGCGCGCGCAGCCCGAACCACAGCTCGCTGATGTCGCGGGAGGACCGCAGCGAACGACCGGTCAGGGATTGGATGCGCGAGATGCGATAGCTGATGGTCTGCTTGTGGACCAACATCTTCTTGGCGGTCTCTGTGGGTGAGCGATCAGAGTCAAGATAAGCGCGCAGGGTATTGACCAAGTTGGAGTCAGTGTCTCGGTCGTAGGCGAGCAGCGAACCCAGAATCGTCTCAGCGACTTGTGTTGCCTCAGTAAGAGTTCGTGGCAGCAGTCCGTCTTCCTCGTCGCCGTAGCGGCCGATCCCGTGCCCGGTTCGAGGAACGGTCTCCAGCGCCCATCGAGCTTGTCGAACTTTGTCCGTCAGGTGTCCGGCGCCGGTAAACGGATCGCTGATGCCGATGCGGCAGTCCTCGTCGACGGCTATCTGGTCCAGCTCAGCGGTCTTGAGGGCACTGACCTCCAACAGGGCGATCAACACAGGATCGCCGCCCGCCATCAGGTAATGAACGCTGTTGAGCGACCACTTGCGGGCTACGCGGTCGATGGTCTCGGCGTCGACGGCCGCGTGTGTGCGGCCAGCTAGAGCCAGGCATACCCAGGGGCCGACGAAGTCATGGTCTAGGAGGCCGGCCTCGAACACATTGACATCGACTCGCCCGTCGAGAGCGGCGTTGAGCAGGTCGGATCCCCAGCGTCGTGTTCGTTCGGCTTCGGCGTCGACGCGGGCGATTTCAAGGGCGCAGGCAGACGCGATGTGCTGAAGC
>JAABUT010003080.1_pt1 | contig 14839 bp, 6 predicted proteins | sample 5559281 | NCBI WGS metagenome assembly JAABUT01 (sample SAMN10711880, study PRJNA513359) | rock metagenome | isolation source: Antarctica rocks | place: Antarctica: Victoria Land, Ricker Hills nord | collected 2016-01-04 | reverse complement strand
AACGCACTCTCGGCGAGGGCGTTGTCGAAGCAGTCCGCGACGCTGCCCATGCTGGCCAGCGCGCCGTGCCGGCGCAGTTCACGCTCCAGCTGGTGTGAGGTGTACACGACCGTGCTCAGCTTTGGAAGCAAGCTGCGGAGGGCGACCTCATCAAGGAGGATGCCGAATCCGGCCTCGAAGTCGCTGATCTCCTGCTGCTCCTGGACAGAAGTCTCCGTGAGATCTCGCAGAATGATGTTCCAGTCTGCGTCTTCCGCGTAGAGGTCGCGCAGCCGTGTGTCGGGTTCAAATTCGGTTCGCGCCACGAACATCGCAGCGTCTCCGAAGTCGGATCCGTCGGAGGTTCGGGCAAAGCGGCCGATGAACTGGAATGTGACGCCCAGGCGCTTGTGAGAGTCGTGCACAGCCGCGACCTTCAGCGCGGGGAGGTCGAAGCCTTCGCCCAGCATGTCGACGCAGACGACGATCCGAGAGGATCGCGTCTTCAGCGCGTTCAGCCCGCTCTTGTGTGCCCTTGCTCCGAGCTGGCTGTAGATGGCAGTCGGCCCGAGGTCCGCTGCGATGCTGGCATAAAGGTCCAGGATTTGCTTCGCGCGATGGATGCTCCGCACCCGAGCCATCAGGACGTGGTCCTTGCCCGCGCTCAGATCCGACCCGGAGTCGTGCCACGGCCTCTCTGGCCAGCGAGCCGTCCGGATCCTCAGGGGAGACGATCGACTTGAAGTCGATCCGCGAGAAATAGCCTTGCTCCTGGGCTTCTCTCAGTGGGTAGGAGTAGATAACACGACCCTGCAGTTGCTTCCCGTCTTCTCGGAACGGCGTCGCGGTGAACTGAACCACCTGCTTCTCCGCGAAGGCCTCGCGGATCCCCGACCACGTTCGGGCCGCGACGTGATGGGCCTCGTCGACGAACAGGTGACTGAATTCGGCCAAGAAGGCCGCGACCACCTCCTCCTTCGCCGCAAGCAGTGCCGATAAGTGGCAACCACAATCTTACACGCTCTCGCGAAGATCCGCGCGTTTTCGTCGGATGACAAGGAGTGCAGCATCCGGCCCACTACTGGGCGCAGTGCCGTTGGCGCCGCAATTCGAGTTCGTGGAGGACTCGACTCCCAGCCGGTCGAACTTTGCGGCGATTTGGTTTCGCAGCGCACCGGAGGGGACCAGGACCAGCAGACGTTCGGGTCGTGCGGCAAGTAGCAGCCCCAGCATGGTTTCCGTTTTGCCGGTCCCCGTGGGCATAGCCACCGTCGCAGGCTCCAGTCGCCGGGTCGTCCAGTAGCCGAGGACCGCGTGCATCGCTCCCAGTTGTGGCGCCCGTAGGCCGGGTCTCTCGTGAGTTCCCGGTTCAAAGCCGATGGCCCCGACGTAGCTCGAGAGGACCTGCGATGGCGACGTCGCCTCGAGGTCGATCGGTCTACTCCAGCTCGTTGATGGAGGAACGCGAGCACCCGGCTGCGTCCCAATAGGCAGCCCAGCCCACAGGCGCTGCGAGTCGAGCGGTCGGTCGGCAGTCGATGCTGGCCACACACCATGCTTGTTTCTCAACTGCAGTGCGCCAACCTCGCCCGAGACCGTGTCAAGCGTGGTCGACGGGACGATCAGTTGCCGCGCGATGTTCCCGTCCACGTCGAGCGTGCGCGACCACACGTCGGCGCTTCGCCACCCAGGGCGACCTCCACCCCCGTCACGCTGGGTCAGTTCTCCTCGAAGCCAGCCTGATCGAACTTGAGAGTTCGAGCGTTCTCCGTCACCGTCCGGACCTTGCCTTCCTCGAAGCCAATGTTGCTAGTCGCCTCGATCTCAATCTTCACCACGAGAGCGGTGCCTTCCTCGCGGAGATGTGCGAGGACCTCGTCGGCAAGGTTCTTGAAGTCAAGAGCGATCTTGTCTGAATTGAGCGTCTTGACGCCGAAGAACCGACTTTTAGTCTTGCGGTGGTACACGCCAGGGTGGACGGGGTCAGGTTCGAAGTGCTTCTTGGCTTCCTGCTCGTCAACGGTCTCGTTGCTGCTCGGTGCGGCAGGGAACTCGGCATTACGCTGCTTCTCTGCGACGTCCGGGCGAACTAGCAGGGTCGAGTCGGTAGCCGCTGGAGCCGCAGCCTTGTCCCCAGGGCACCACAGCCCAATGTAGCGGCCGGCAGCGTCGTCGAAGCCTGTCGCCAAGGCGAACGCGTCAGTCTGCCAGATCATGGGCATGTCCACGATGCCGTCGTCGAGCACCCGGCGGTCGTGCAGCCGCGGCATGTAGGGGTACTGGCTGTAGAGACCCCAAAGCGAGCCGAGCGAGACGTGCCCGCCCTTCCAGATCTGAGGGACCCTGCCGATCGCCAGGCGGATAGTGGCAGCCGCCTGGCGGGTCGAGAGATCGCCGTCGTTACCCAGGCGTCTCGAGACGCGATCAGCAAGTGCCTCGGACTTGCCCTCCACCTTCGTTTCCCGGATGACGAAGGGTGCGCCGGGGTCGGGTTGAGCCGGTACCAGCGCCCACGTGAAGGTCTGGAGTAGACGCGAGTTGACCGTCTGATCGGCCTGAGTCCGACGTTGGCTCGCCTGGCCCTTCTGATTCTGGGTGAGGTCAAGGTCGGCCTCGTTCGCAAGCACATGCGTCCACCCCAGGTAGTCGCGTGTGGCCGTGTCTAGTTCCTCGAGCCGCGCATCGTCAGCCGCGAGGTACACGAGCATGTTGCGGTTCGTTCTGTTGGCCGAGCCGCGCTGCTCGGTCGCCCTCTGCGCGAACTCCTTGGCTGCCGAGTCCGAACCCCGCTTATGGGCCACCTTGGGGTGCAAGATGACCAGGCGGGCCTCGTCCGTGTCGGGGATGTCGGCGTTGGTCTCGGGGCAGACATGGACACCTGCGAAGTCGCCCCTCGTGCGCGCCTGGCCCTGCAACCGCCTGACGACCTCGGCCCACACGTCCTCACGATGAAGCCGCTCAGCCTGATCCTTGGCCGCGCGCGTAATGTTCGGCTGCAGGTCGTACCAGTACTTGCCTGAGCCGGAGTAGAAGTAGGTGGCACGGTCGCCGAGCTGGGTGAGCGCCGCGTGGAAGTTGCCGGGCACATCACCGGGTACTGCCGTCCCGAGGAACACCCGCTGGCTCCCGATTCCCTTGTGCACAGACCCTGGGGCGATCGTCGGCGCTGCACCGAAGAACACCGTCCGCGCCAAGCGCTTTGTCAGCGCTCGCTGTCCGAAAAGCGGCTTCTCCTTGTCGATCCGTCCCGGCTCCGAGTTCGGTCCGTCGACGTCGGCGTCGATGATGGGCTTCCAGGAATCCTGGAGGTACTGGGTGAGTTCGGCGTTGACATTGGCCGTTGCCAGCGGGATCGAACCGGGCATGATCAGCGGCGACGCGTCCTCGCCAACCCAGAGGGCATGGATGACGGTGCTCATCAGGCGGAGCACACCGCGCGTGCGCTGGAACCGCTCGAGCGACGACCACTCCTCATAGAGGGTGTCGAAGAGCTCCGGGTGGATGGGGTAGGTCCGCTTGATGCGGTCCAGGTAGGCCCCGTCCCGGGCCTCGCGGGGGAAGTCATCGGTGTACTTGCGGTACATCTCGACGTACGCGGTCGCGGTCGCACTGATCGACGCCAGCGCGGCGGCATCAGGCTGAATGAAGAGCCGCTGCTTGACGATAAGGTAGGCCTCGTCGGAGGACGCGGGACGCCACTGGTCAGCCACTCGACGGACGACGTTCTGGAGACGCTTGAGCGCTTCGAGCCCGTTGGCACCACCAACTTCTTCTGCATTGCCGGCTACGATCTCGGAGTCAGCGCCGCTCTCCGAGGCCGGGATGGAGATGGCGAGCAGCACCCCCGACGTCCCCTTGACCGCCTCGGTCAAGGACTGGGCGAATGTGAACTGGTCATCAAACGTGCCGCCCGCGAGGTCGTCACGGCCCACCAGCGAACGGGCGTAGGCAACCCATTCATCGATCAGGATGACAGAAGGCGCGTACCTCGAGAGAAGGTCGTGAAGCGCGCCGCCTGGGTGCGTCCGGTCGGCATCGGCCTTCGCCACGATCTCGTAGCCCTGCTTACCCCCGAGCTGCCAGGCCAGCTCCCCCCAAATCGTGTTGACCCGGGTGCCGTCCTCCTTGGTCAGGCCGGACGGGCTCAGGTGGTTGCCGACGATCGCGACGCGGTTGACCTTTCTGCCGCTGTAGCCGTTGGCGAGCAGCAGCTCCTGCGTGTCCTGGGGGAACGCGCCTACCGGGAGGCCGGTGGCGACGTGCCACAACGACAGCATGGAGTGAGTCTTGCCTCCGCCGAAGTTCGTCTGGAGATTGATCACCGGCGATGCGTTGTCGTCGCCGGCCAGGCGTCGGACAGCTCGACCGATCAGGTCGCGAAGCCCCTCAGTGAGGTAGGTGCGCATGAAGAACTCCACCGGGTCGGCATAGTCGGCGTCGACCTCGCCACCGGTGGCGACCTTATAGAGATCCGCCGCGAACTCAGAGGCGTGGAAGTTGCCGGTGGCGACGTCGTCGTGCGGCTGCAGGACTTCCCGCCAGGGCTTGAGCCCGGATGCTTCGGGATTGTCGACAGCAGCCTTGAGTGCCTTCCTATCGTCCTTGCCGGCGGTGACCCCGCGAAGGTTGAGGCGGATGGTCCGGACTTCATCGGCCTCAGCCGCACCCCCAACGAGCTTGAGAAGCCGTTCACCGGTATCGAGCGCCCGATAGGCGTCATCGTCGGTGAAGGTCCCGTTGTGGGCCCAGCTGTTGCGAACTTCCCGCAGCTCGATGGCGAACGATTGGCCAGCCTTGCCTAGGGTCTTGTCGAACGGGTACCAGCCCGGCCTGAAACCGGTGGCGATGTTGGCCTCGGTGAGCATCCGGAACTGCACCTGTGGGTCCAGCGGGTCGTACGTCTTGTCCGCCGAGACTCCGTTCTTGAGATCCTTGCTCTGGACGAGCTTGGCCCAATCGGCACTCACGGCCGGATCGACCTGCTGCACGACAGAGGAAATAAAGTCGTCAAGCGCAGGCGCCAGGATCTGGAACATTCGGTCGAGGCGGTCGCGGTTACTCAACGCCATCTCAGTCCAGCTTCCACTCATGAATGAGTTGCTTGGTTAGTTCGGCTTGACGCTGCTCCAGAACCGCCGGCGTCCATTCGTTGTAAGCGAGCACCTGTGTCGTCAACGCGAACAGGGCCGCTCCCTTCCCGCTCGTGAAGTACTTCGACTTCTTGACGACAAAGTCGTAGTTTTGCGCCTCGCTGTTCTTTGTGCGATTCAGCAGGAGCAGGTTCCCTAAACGATGGGTCCAGTGGAGACGCTGCTCCTCCGTGAAGTCCTTCACCCATTGGCTGTCGTCCTTGGGATTCTGCGGCAGGACGTGCTCGACGGTGATGATCTTGTGGGAATACGCCGCGCCGGGATTGGCTGCAATGATCGAATCGAGCCTTAGCAGGACGTACTTGCGGACGGGGTTGACTAAGTAAATCTCTCCGGAGATCCGCTCGCGGGTTTCTTTCTTTTCAGCGTCGGTTAGCTCGAATGCAGGTGCGTGGACACCGACGCCTTCCTCGAGCTGCTTGAGAAGGTCTAGATACCTTCCAACCCGCGGGGTGGTGTAGACGCGTCGGAGGAGGAAACTGGCTGCGAGCCGCTCCAGTCTGCTGAGAAAGGCGTTGAGAAAGTCAGCGTCGTCCTTGTGATTCCGCAGCGCCCAGAGTGCCGTCGGCCGCCAGTCATCGTTGTCCAGTTGCGCAAGCCGTTTGAGCCAAGCATTCACGTCGTCCCATTGACCGCCGGCATCGAAGTCCTGGTTGATGAGCCGCTGGTCCGCTAATGCGTAGGGCTCAAGTAGGTTGTCGATAAACCCCGTGCCGTTCGCGGGCAAATATTCCTTGAGCACCTGCTCGGGGAACTCGATCAAGAGGCCTCGGACCGCGCGCGTCTGGGAGACGATCGTTCGTAGATAGAGGAAGAGGAAGCCGAACTCGTCTCGCCCCAGCTCCTCCTCCATGTCCTCCCAGAGGTCGGCGTAGTCGGCTCGATCCGCCTCGGCAACGACCCCGATCACCTGAGACTTGAAGATGTCCGGCGGGGTCAATGGAAGACCTCGAGAGTTCATCACACTGAAAATGCGGTAAGCGCTGTTCAGGTCCGGGGTGCTCACGACAACCAGGAAGGTCCGAGACGCCATCATCACGAACAACTTCTTGCGGTCGTCGTCAGTCCACGCACACAGGGCCTCATGTAGCGCCTTGGCGTTGTCACGAATCGCCTTTTGGGCGTCCGTCTTGACCTGGTTGTCGCTGAGGCCGGCGAGAGTTGGGATGGCGTCACGAGTCTGAACATGGTCACGGAAGAACTTCGCGTCGCGCTCGCGCAGGCGAAGCCGCGGCTTTGCGGGGCGATCGTCCCAAACGACTGCCGGTTCCTCTACGAACTTGTGAATGTCCTCTCGGAGTGCCGGCTCCGTCGCAAGCTCTCGCAACACCGCGAACAGGATGGTCAGCGTCGTTAGTCGCTGCTGACCGTCGATTACTTCCGCTGCCGGGATGCCCTTCTCCTTCACCAAGACAACCGAGCCGAGGAAGTACGGCTCGTCTATGTCTCGGTCCAGGGCACCTTGGAGATCGTCCAGGAGCTGAAGTGTCTCGTCCGTTCCCCAGGCGTAAGGGCGCTGGTAGTCGGGGATCGCGAAGTCAAACTCGGCGGTAAACAGCTTGCCGAGTTGAACCTCGCCCGCATCGATTGGCTTGAGCTTCTGTTCAGTCACTCGTCATCCTCGAAGTTGAGGGCGCCCTGGGCGCTCGTCGACGGCTTCTTCTCCGCGCGGGCGATGGCCAGGACGTCGGGCCAACTTGTGACGAGGCTGTTGAACGAGAGCGCGTCCTGGGTGCGACCACCCCCCTCCGCAACGCGAAACAGCAGGTGCGCGAGCTCCTTCACCAAGTCGGCGTCAACGGCGTTGTCCGTACGACTCAGTGCCGCTCGCAGGAACTCACCTGCGAGTGCGATGCCATCGCGCTCGAGGACCTTGATGAGATGGTGCAGCGCTCCCCAGTTGCTCGTGTGGAGATCCGTCAGCGGGTCGTAGTCCCACGACAGATCGAGGGGTTTGATGAGCTGGGCGTTCCCCGCACGGGAGCTGAGGATGCCGTCCCGATCCATCGTGTCGACGCTGGTGTTGCGGGCACGCGCGAGATTGTCGGCATCGCCGAACTTCCCGACGCCGTAGCCGTGCTGGCGATACCAGGCGATGGCGAAACGTGAGGTGGCGTCGAAGTCACCCTCCTGTTCATTGAGCACCTGATCCAGGATCTCGTTAATCCGAGCGAGCGCGGAGCGAACCGGCATCCTGCTGCCGTCGGGCTCGAGCACTGCGCTGTAGCGGCTGAACACGGCCATGCCGGGACCGATCACGGCCTGCGGGAGGTCGACAGGTGCAATCGCGCCCTGCTGCAGGCGCCGGAGCGCCGCTGGCAGTTCGTCTTCCAGGGCCGCGATGAACCCCCGCCGATCCGTTGTGGTCGCGGCCTCGGGTCGCCGACGGAGCGAGAGCACGATCGACGACGCCAGCGCGTTTGTTCCAACGCTGATCATCCGGCCACCGCGCTCACTTCGCATGGGCCAGGTTGAGGTGATCTCCCAGCCTGAAAGGACCATCCCCTCCAGAAGCGTCTCCCAGCCCGTTGATGCCTCGCCATCGTCATCCGTCTCGCTCTGCTTGAAGGCGTAGTAGACCGTGATCGGATAATCAGGACTCGCCAGCTCGCGAGCACGCGCGAAGACAGATCTGAACCCGTCTTCGAAGAACTCCCGAGCGCCCTCCTTTCCCCCGTGCCTGTACGGGTTGGCCACGAGTTCCTCAGCCTTAGGAACGAGCATCGTGGAAAGAAGGCTTGGGTGTACGTCGCGAAGTGAGCGTCTTAGCCAGACGTAGAAAAAATCGGAAAGATCAGAGTACCCGATATTGTCGTAATACGGCGGATCGGTACTGATAAGCAGCCCGCTCAGCGGTCGCGACGCCGCGTCCGCCTGGTCAACTTTTCCTGGCTTCCCGAGGGGAAGCGCCGCAAGGGCCTTCTCCATCGTTGCTGTGGCGACTGACACATCGCCGGCTGCACCAGCGAATGGCGAGGTCTCCACGAAATCCCAAGCCATCGGAATGGCCTGACGCGCGAAAAGGTTTCGCGCTTGGTCGCGGCTACTCGACCAGGTAACGATGGAGTTAGACAGATCCGTCGTACGACTTACCGCAAGACCTAGATATGTCGCGACCGCGTCCGCATATGCCGAGGAAGCTCCGTCGGTGAGAACCTGCGCCCGCGCCTCACCTACTAGATCGCTAAAGGTCGTCAGGGCCACCAGTTGTCGATTCGTAAAAAGGTCGCTCCAACGTGTCATGCCGTAAGCCTGCACGCGAAAACTCGGGGCTTGCGGCGGGATTGAGGCATCGGGGACGTCTTCGGGCTGCTTCACCGCGGCTGCGTCGATCTGGCCCTCGTCGGGGGCAACGTAGACGCGTTGCCGACTTCCCTGAGCGACCACCGCCATCAGTCGCTCTGACAGGCGGCCAGCCTTGCCCTCGGCCCTGACGTATTTGAGGTCGACTCCGGCGCTACACGCAAGGCATCGGGCCCCTACTCGACCGACAGTACCGTCCGACGCTTCGGTCGGGCCCCCCGCCAGGCCATGACCGATGGAAAACGCCACGCGCTGACCCGACGGCTGCTCCGAGTCCTCCACGACGCTGGGCACGACGAAGGTCTCCCTCCCCTTCTTCTTGCTCAGCCACCACGAGCGCACGAGAGGCATCTCGATTCCACACGCCGGGTTGGGACATGTGACTGTGCGGGCCCAGATCCAGGCGATGACGATCTTCCCGTCGACCCTGGGGTAAAGGTGACCGATGCGCTTCTCAGCCTCGTCGCGCATCCACGCGCCGTACGCCCGCACGTCGGCGGCGAGGCCCTCTGCGCCCTTCCACGCCCTGATCTGCGACTCGGCGAGGCCGGAAAACACCGGCGGTTGGTCGCGGAACTTCTGCGGGATCTCGATGAGCGCCTTGTTGATGAGCACCGCGACCGGGTTGAGATCTGAGGCATGTGCTTCGAGACCGAGACGCTGTGCCTCCAGCGGGATCGTGCCCCCACCGGCGAAGGGGTCGAGGATCGGGGGCGGGTCGCCGTCGGTTGAGTTGAGGATCTCCTGGTGCGCCTCAGCTAGAAGCTTCTCGTCCTGGATGTTCTCCCAAACGACGAGCCGCTCAATGATTCCATGCAGTCGCTCGCGCTCTGGTCGCTGCTCGTCCTCTGTGGGGAACTTGTCTGGATGGCTGCTCGGGTCGTCGACGAGCTGGGCGAAGAGGACTGCGCGGGCAGCAGCGAGTGGGCGGCGGGCCCACCACAGGTGAAGGGTGGATGGGTGGCCGTGCCGAATCGACTTCTCACGCGCGGACTCACGGTTGATCGCCTCTAGTGGCAGCGCCACTTCGATCAGCTTCCGCTTCTGCACTTCGTTCCGACCTTCTGCGCTGTCGTCCGGTCCGTCAGGCCGGTCCCTAAACTGCAGCTGACCCTATCGGGTTTGCCCGACGCGAGACCTGTACCTGACCGTGCCCCAACGCGTCAGAACGGTCCCTTGCCCTTCGACCACGTCTTGTCCCAGTCGCCGCGGATGCCGGTGGCTTCAAAGTCACCAAGGTCGGTCGTGGCGAAGGGGTCGTCGAGGTAACGGACGTCGTCGTACTGCACACCGCGGGTGTCGACTCGCACCAGTGCGAGCCTGTATCGGGGGACAGCGTTCTTGCCAGTCATGACCTCGTTGTGGGTGACGAAGAAGTCCTTGGCTCCGTCGATGCGGGCCTTGACCTCGATCCGGTAGGTGTCACCGTTGGCAGCGGTGGAGAGGATGTCGAAGCCCTTGTTGTTGAAGGCCTGCTCGACGGGCTTGCGGCCCAATTCACGCTCGCGCGCGAGGACCAAGTCCACTCCGCGACGCTCGACTTCCTTGGTCTCCTTGGCGTGCATGGGTGCCTTGGGGGGCAGATCGCCTTCCAGCATGGCCACCGGCAGAACGAGTGCTGCGGTCAAGATGAGTGGCGGCTTCGTGGACATGAGGGATTGCTGGTCAAGGTGCTCGAGGCGCCGACGTAGGCGGATGTCGAGGTCGACAGCCTTGCGGTTGAGGCTCTCGGAGGACTCCTTGGGCTTGTCGCCGGCACGTTCTTTTTCTGCAGCTACGGCGGCGTCGAGGGTAAGCCTGTCCCGCTCGGCCTCGAGTCGCTTGGTGACGAGTGAGCGCGTCTTGTCGAGCTCGGCCGCGCGACGCGGCTGGGTTTCGGCGAGGTATTCGGGCAGTTGGTTCGCGATGATCCAGCTCGTGGCCCGGTCTTCGGCTTCTGCGAGCCAGGGGAGCGTCCGTGCCGCTGCCGTAGTGGCCGTCTCGGGGGCAGCGACGCAGTCGAGATACGGCGCGGGGCCGGCTGGGCTGACGGTACCGAAGCTGTCGACGTAGGCGTAGCCGAAGCGTCGCGCGACGCTCGCTCCGGTGGCGTCAGTCACTTCCTCGACGACCCCGACCAACAGCTGCGGTTCTTCCAAGGTTGAGGAGACCAGGGTGGTGCCGCTGATGAGGGTGCTTCCGAACTGCCTGATGGCCTCGTCCATCACAGCGTCGTGAAGCGGGTGCCCTGGCGCCAGAAGGTCAGCACGGGCCAGATCGTCGGGTTGGACGTGCGGCAGGTCGAAGGTCACGCGGTCGTACTTGGTCGCGATCGGCCCGTGCTTGCTAGCTCGGACGGGCGCGGGGACGTTGGCTATCTCGTACCGGCCCTGCTCCCGCTTCGCGATGCGACCGCCGAGGCGGGAGAAAGCTGCCTTGAAGGCTAGTTCGATGTAGTGCGGTTGCAGGCGCCTCGCACGCGCCTCATCCATGGCTGCGCGAAGGGCGGCCAGATCAGCCTCGGCCAGGTGCTCGGAAGCGAGCGCACGTTCGTCGAGCAGCTCCTTGAGTCCGTGGCCGATGGTGTGGTCGATGACCTCATGCATTTTGGCCTTCACCTCAGCACTCTCGCCATACTGGATGGCCTGCAGCAGCAGGTCGCGCAGCGGGGTCTCGCTGAAAGCCTCTCCGAGGACGTCGAAAACCTTGCCTCCGTAGGCCTTGCGCTGCTCTTCGATCTTCTCGAGCAGCCGGGTGAAGACCTCGCCTTCGCGGGTGTTGCTGGCGACGAGGTTCCAGAGGCGGCAGACCTCTTCCTGCCCGATGCGGTGGATGCGACCGAACCGCTGCTCAATGCGATTCGGGTTCCAGGGAAGGTCGTAGTTCACCATTAGGTGTGCGGCTTGCAGGTTCAGGCCTTCTCCGGCGGCGTCGGTCGCCAGCAGAATCTGGACGTCGCGGTTCTTCGTGAACTCCTCGGTGATCTGACGTCGCTCGCCCCGGCGGACACCACCGTGGATGGCCTTGACCGCCTGCGGCCTGCCGAGCAGGGAGCCGATCCTCGCTGCCAGATAGTGCAACGTGTCGCGGTGCTCGGTGAAGATGATGAACTTCCGCGGCCAGCCGTTCTTGTCCGTCGTCAGGGCGTTGTCCTGCAGGATCGTCGACAGCTCGGTCCACTTGCGGTCGGTCCCAGCATCGCGGACCTGCTTGGCGACCTTCGTGAGCTCCGCGAGCTCGAGCAGCTCGGCGTTGAGCTCCTCGACGGTCAGCGCAGCGGTTGCTGCGTCGAGCAGCTCCTCCTCCAGCTCCTCGATCTCCTCGGCGTTGTAGTCGTCAGCGTCAAGACCCTCGAGGTCGACCGTGGGTTCCTGGTCCTTGTAGGTGCCGGTGAGGATCTCCTGCTTTTTGCGCTCCAACCGCTCGGAGCGCCGGACCAGGCTTCGGTAGATCGCCTCCGGGCTGGAAGCCAACCGCCGCTGCAGCACGGTCAGGGCGAAGCCGACTGTGTTCTTGCGCTTCCCTCCGACCCGCTCGGCGCGGTTCATCCCCTCGCGTACGTAGGACGTGACCTGTTCGTACAGCTCGTACTCCAGGGCTGTGAGCTCGTAGGGGACGGTCTCGGCGATGCGTTCGGGGAAGAGCTTCTTTCCTTCGAAGGTGAGGAGGTCCTCTTTAACCATCCGCCGCATGATCCCGCTGGTGTCGGCGGCGACCTTGTTCTTTCCTTCGAACCGGTCGGGGTCGAGCAGGGTGAGGAAGAGCTGGAAGTCCTCCTCCTTGCCGGAGTGTGGTGTGGCGGTCATGAGCAGCAGGTGCCGGGTGATGTCGCCGAGCAGCTCTCCAAGCAGGAAGCGCTTGGTCTTCTGCAGCTTCCCGCCGAAGTAGTGCGCGCCCATGCGGTGGGCCTCATCGACGATGATGAGGTCCCACTCGGTCTCCTTCAGCTGGGCCTGCAAGTCCTCGTTGCGGGACAGCTGGTCCATCCGCGCAATCAGCAGCGGATTGGTCTCGAACACGTTGAGGTTGACATTGGCGTCGATCAGCTGGTTGCTCAGCAGGTCGAAGCGGAGCCCGAACTTGAAGAACAGTTCGTCCTGCCACTGGTCCACTAGCCCGCCTGGCGCGACGATCAGGCACTGCTTCACGTCATCGCGGAGGATCAGCTCCTTGACGTAGAGCCCCGCCATGATCGTCTTGCCCGCGCCCGGGTCGTCGGCAAGCAGGAACCGCAGCGGTGTGCGCGGCAGCAACTCGCCGTAAACCGCGCGGATCTGGTGTGGCAACGGTTGGACGTCGCTGGTGGCGACCGCGAGCATCGGGTCGAACAGACCGGCCAGCTTGATCCGCTGGGCCTCGGCGACGATCTTGAAGTCCGACGTAGGCGCGTCGAACGCCCGGCTGCCGGACGCGGCGACGGACAGCTTGGCTTGGTCCTTACGGAAGATGACCTGTTGGCCCAGGTGGCCCGCGGTGGTCTTGTAGGTCAACTCGATCGCGTCCGCGCCGTGGGCCTGGGCGGCGATGACGGTCACGACCTCGGCCGGGATCAGCCCGTCCAGGCGAAGCCCGGGCTTGAGCTCTTCCAGCAACAACGACGACCTCCAGGCATCCGGCTGGGAACGGTAGTCGGGTGGTCCGACTTCCCGAAAGGCATGCTGTCGTTCACGGACCTGAAGGTCGTCCGGGACGGCTGGCGACATGCCCGTGTCGCGCTCCGCAATCCACGACCGGGGACGCTCCTGGCCCCAGCGATGGGGGGTGTTCCGCCAAGGAGGCCAGCGAGGTGGCCTGCTGTCCGAAGCCGGTGTCCCTCAGTCCGGCGACCTGGCGCTCCCATGCACCGCGCTCCCGTGACTCGCCGGCGGCGAATGCCCAGCGCCTCAGGCCGAATAGACATTCGCTCAGCGCATCAGGCAACACAGAACTGGGGCCGAAACGGGCTCTTCACAATCGACGGTGTGGTCGGGGTCTGAATCCGCCGGTCTCGAGTAGGGATCTGGCGATGTAGTTCGTGAGGTTGCGGAAGCCCAGGGCGCTGCCGTGCAGGTGCTCGAGCCGGCCGTTGATGGCCTCGGCCGGGCCGTTGCTGGTGCCGGGTCGGTCGAAGTAGGCCAGGACGTCGGCGGCGCGCCGCTTGAGGGTCCGGCCCAGCGTTATGAGTTCGGTCAGGGCGGCTGGGACGTGGTGGTTGAGGGCGTCGATGAGCGTGCTCATCATGGTGCGGCCGCGGGGCCGGTCGCTCTGGCGGTAGGCGGCGATCATCTGCTGGTAGATCCGCCAGCTCGCTTCGACCTGGGCGTGCGCATCTGGGGCGAACAACGCGTTCAGGCGGGCGGTCTGCCTGCCGGTGAGCAGATCAGCGCCGGTGTGCAGGGTGCGGCGGGCGCCGTAGAGCGGGTCGCCGGAGCGGCCGCAGTACCCATGGGTCTGTTGCTGGACGCTCCGGCGGCACTGGTCCAGGGCGTCACCGGCGAGGCGGACGACGTGGAAGGGGTTCATGACCGCGACCGCCTCGGGGAGCTCTTCGGTGGTGGCGGTCTTGAAGCCGGTGAAGCCGTCCATCGCGACGACCTCGACCCGGTCGCGCCAGGCCTGATCGCGGGCGGCGAGCCAGGTCTTGAATGCCTGCTTGGAGCGGCCCTGCACCAAGTCCAGCAGCCGGGCGGGCCCGGTCTGGTCGCGGATGGCGGTGAGGTCGATGATGACCGTGACGTACTTGTCGCCGCGGCGGGTGTGCCGCCAGACGTGCTCGTCGACGCCGATCACCCGCACCCCGTCGAAGCGGGCAGGGTCGTTGATCAGGACCCGCCGGCCTTCGGCCAGGACGGCGTCGTTGGCGGTGTTCCACGCGACCCCGAGAGCCTCAGCGACCCGAGCGACCGTGAGGTGCTGGCAGACGACCGCCGTCAGCGCCCAGCGCAGGGCCCCGCGAGTGAGCTTGGCCCGCGGCTCCGCGGCCTTGCAAGTGTCCTGGCGCCAGATGTGTCCGCAGCCGGTGCACCGGTACCGGCTGATCGTGACCAGCAGCGTGGTGGGGCGCCACCCGAAGGGCTCATGTGCGAGACGGCGGGTGACAGGGCAGTGTCACCCGGCGCTCCCTCACAACCGCAACGCCGGCACCACCTGTCGGGCTCAACAGCCCGGCACGCAAGCACGGCGCGGTCGGGCTCGAGACGCTGTCCGGTGACCTCCAGACCGAGCTCGTCGAGCCGGCAGAACGTGGTCAGGTCAGGACAGGCGAATGTAGCGTCCAGCACGTCGAGGTCCTTCAGGGCGGCAGCGTCAGAACTCCCATCCTCGGAGGACCTCGACCCCCACCCCGGCTACGACGCGCGAAGGACCCCTACACCCCTATCTGTGAAGAGCCGGATATGCGGCCACTCGTGATGCTGCGCGGGACCGCGCCCGTCGGCTACCGGCCCTTC
>JAABUT010003079.1_pt1 | contig 14839 bp, 15 predicted proteins | sample 5559281 | NCBI WGS metagenome assembly JAABUT01 (sample SAMN10711880, study PRJNA513359) | rock metagenome | isolation source: Antarctica rocks | place: Antarctica: Victoria Land, Ricker Hills nord | collected 2016-01-04 | reverse complement strand
TTGACTAGTTGCAGATTGTATCGCTGTATTGAAAACAATATGATTGGTGGTGAGGTTCTGGGATCGAGGAATAGATAGAAGGGATGATGAAATTTTCACAGGATGAATGACCTTGCAAGAGAATTCTCCATATCTTGAAGTTCAGTCACGACCGCGTCTTTGCCTCATTCATTCACTTCATGTACTCAGTCGCCTAGATGGAAAAAAGTACTTGACATCTTCGAGCGACTTCTGAGACAAGTTTGATCCTGAAGATCGTCAGGAATTACCGGGTTTGGTTGAGCAAATATATATGTATTTATAATTCAAAATGAAGACGATGCCCGCTAGTGGTCCAGATTTCTCAGAGGTGTTTGAGCCGAACGATGACTTTCTCTATGTAAGCGACTAAGTACCTATTGAATTGATTGAGACATAAGACAGCAGTTTTATACGAGTTCTGCTAAATTACATAGACCTGTGTAGAATCATCTCTTATACGCAAACAACTATATGAAATTTATATCTTATAGTCAATTGCACTACAAAACGAGGTGCTGAAACACGTAACGACAGATAATTTACATGAGCTAGTTCTCATCCCGTCAATGAGAACTCTACATGGAAATAAGTGACGTCTTCTACCAATTCAAGGTATACTCTCATCAAGTAGAGAAACACTCTCTTATAGACCAGTACCTCTCTATGTATAGCCAGCAGTCCGAAAAAAGCCATCTCTTATACGCAAACACCCTAGAGCCACATCTTATATCTCAATTAATTCGGTATACGGGATTAAAGAAAGAGTCGGTCAGTGGAAAAAGCAGTACCTGTCGAAACCCAAAAGGGATGAGGGTTGAAACAGGCGGATGTTCCATCTATATAGCTCATAGTTCTTTCAACAGGGGACTTGCTGGGAGAACTACAATACCTTACGTGGGTGGCTGCGCTTCCACGCGGGTAGCAAGCGCACGCCGCGGAAATAGATCCCCCATCAACCTTTACATTGTCTTAACTTCAAATATTTTTCATTGCGATGATGAGTATAGAAGATAGGATCACCAATCTATCAAATCAACCAACAACGCTATCAACCTCTCCTTGGAATAAACAACAAACTTGACATGGTTTGGCAAAAGCCGAGCTTCGCGGTGCTGCTTCTTCTCCTACCTGCGTGGTGCCCCCACGCTCCCTGCTAGAGAGTGCTGTGGCCAAATACTACAGTACGTTAGTACAGTACAGTATATTTAAACCTCCTATTCGAGTCTAACATTTCCCGAGCTCGTCGATAGCCCTCATTCTAACTGGCGCGACAATCGAAGAGATCTAGATCTGTAGATCTACTTGTTTCGACTTACTCATTCTAGATGCGGATGTTTAGTTGAAGAATCTTGATCCACATGAGTCAACTTCCGTCGAGGAAGGTGGTTGATGCCTTCTCAGCCTCTGTCTCGAAAATTTAGAGATGATCTTGCTCTGTTGCACAGACGGCGGAATCAAGCCTTGTACGCGGCCTTGAACAGGGCTCACATACATATGAGCCTCCCTGTTCACATGCGTTTTTACTGTACCGAATGCGCTATGCCATTTTGAATCTATTCTTTATCCGACGGTGTGCCGTTTCTGTCTCTTTCGCGGCCTTGCACTGCTGAGAGATTTGTACGCTCTAGCACACTGGCCTGACAGGAAAGCCAGTTGCCTTGTTTGACCCAAACTTACCATATAGTATGTCTTAGCCACATTCAACCGCCATAGCGGCAGCACGCTTCTGCTTCACATATATATAATGGCGTTCTGTTCCTGCTTTCATTCGTCCCTCGGTTTCGTATCGCTAAACTCCAGTGAATTTGACGCTCAAGATGCTTTGCCTGTCAAAGTCGAGCTTCTTGCTTACCTTACTATTGTACATTAACCCGGGTTATACCAGATCGACCGCACCAATACCGGCCGCAAATGTAGAGCCTGTATACGTCCCCGGTACCGAACTATTATATCCACAACCATCAGTAGCAGGGCCGGTCAGCGAAACCTACAACACGAAACAGTGGCTCACCAAAGTCACGATCGGGACGCAAACGTTCAATTTGATCTTAGATACAGGGTCTTCAGACTTGTAAGCATGTAATCTCTAAGCTTCGGAGGAAGACTTGGCTGACCGGATCCACCGAGGTAGATGAGTATACGGACCAAATGTTCAGTACGCTGAGGGCGTAAATGTCCCTACCATCGCCCCCCATGACACCTACAATTGTGTCCCTGATGGTTTCGCAGGCACCAATTGCTCAAATGCAGGCACCTTCGACATCTCATACTCAGGACCCGGATTTGGAGCCTCCGGATATTTTGTCCACGACCAAGTCAATGTTGCTGGTGCGGTTGTGCGAGGCATGCCGATCGACGTCGCGACGAGAGTTGGGAATATATCGCAGTTCCAGATCGACGGCATACTTGGCATGGGGTTCAAGGGCATCAGTAAAGGTGCTCAACCTTCCCAGAGTCATAGATGACCTGCGTTTAACGTCTCTGTTATAGCAAACCCGCCACAGTCCTCGTTTATGGAAATTCTGATGCCCCAATTGACAAAAAATTGTTCACTGTCGACCTTGTGCCCACCGTCGGCGGAAACGTGGCCAATATTGAATTCGGCTATATCAATCGCACAAAGGCCAACGGTGGCTTGTCCACAACTCCTGTCAATAACAAAGACGGTAGCTGGAAGGTCGACAACATCAGCTTCATCATCGGCGATCTAAGCTACCCACCTGTTGATCTGAAGCCCAACGTACCATTCACACAGAGCATGTTATTTGGTACGTTACACCTACCCTAATTGCCAGATCCGTTCATCACTCGAGGTCGGAATTAACGTGTTGCTGGATAGACACTGGAGGATCCAACTATATCGATGTTGATGCTCGGGTGTCTCAAGCCTACTACCACCAAATCCCGGGATCAATCCCTTCGAACAGCAGCGCAGGCGGTATAAGTTACAGCTTTCCCTGCAATGCCATCCTCCCAGACCTTACCCTGAAAATCGGAAATGGTACAGCCATCTACCGGGCTAAACTATTGACCTTTAATAATCCGGATTCGAAAAACAGTAAGCCCTTATCCATTCAATTTCGCCTGATACATCTTTCTTCCCATTTCCCTTGTCCTTCTCTAAGCTAGAGCTAACACTATACACCCAAAGTGTGCACAGGCCCTCTGATATCATCGTCAACGGCTGAAGGAGCAGTCGGGAAAATGGGTGGGCCGTTTTTCGCATACCATTTCGTGGTGTACAACCCCGGGGTCCCAGAAATTTCGTATGCGCCGTGGAATGGCACTTATGGATCTTCCACTCCATGAGCGGGAAACCGTTCATTCGACGTGTCTGTATCTAACCAGCTGCGACCAAGTTGTTTTTTCTTGATATATTAAAGCATTCATGGATCGGCAAAGCTGTAGACCTGCAGAGAAACGTTTTTAGTCTGTCCCGCTATGGCGATGAATCTGACGACTGTCGCTCAACGAATATATAACCTTGCGGATTCGCATATCGTTCTTTGAGTTATTCGCAAAGGTTTATCTCAACTCTCATTCCACTGCATTCATTCGATTGAAGCGATCTTTAACTTCCGCTTTTCTTCACCATCTTTCATCAGATTATCATGCATCTCACCCTTCACTATATTCTTCTGTCGCTGCTACGTCATTAGCTTCGTCTCTGGCTTTGATTCGATCGTCGTGTGTCTCATACTCTCTTCTCTTCTTCACACTCTGCTATGTCATGGAGGTTGGTGGTATTTTACGGTGCCTAGGCATATCACAGTACTACAATTGCCCGAACACTGCTTTGTCCCAAGCGTTTGAATCATGAAGCGATGAATCAGCTAGTAATCCGACCGCCACTGCTTCTGGCGTTGCCTCTGTTCAATGTTGGGAATAGGGGAGATGGTAATCTCCGCCTTCATAGGGCTGGTAGGGCTGGGGCCCGCCAGTAGAGTTTTCACCTTCCACCTCCTAGATAGCCTCCTAACAGCAACAACCAAAATATCAATATGCCCCCATATGCCCTCGTATTCCAACAGACCTGGGTCATTGATGCTAGACCGGCCCGGATTTGGGGAATGGCCGCCACTACGAATGGCAAGTTTTGTTTGTAGAGCTGACATCTTCAGCGTCTTGGAAACATCTTGCGCCGATGCTGGGGGTACGATGTAGGCTCGAGACGTCCAGCATGCTTCAGACCTTCATCATGAGGTTAGCTTCTAGTAGTGTTAAGCGCTCAAGACAAGCAACCAATTGCCATTGAAGCGTGCTCTTATTCAGACGTATTTTATCCGCCGGATCCGCTCCAAGCGCTCGTTGTCCTGACTGACATGCGGAGGCAATCAGGCCAGAACGAACAAGGGACTGCATGTGGTTTCTGTCCACTTGATCGGAGATAAAGTATAAATCCCGATCTCAGAGGACCGAGCTTATGTAAGTCGGCAACCCCCCACTACCTACCTACCTTGCCTTACCACAATTGTCACTTGCCACGCTCGGAATCTTTTCCACTCTCTTATGACGTCCCGTGAGGGCAAGGATCGAAGGACGCTTGTGGAGAGAACAGCGACCGCCGAAAGCGAAGAGGCCCCTCGCAACAGTTCACTGGCTCATCAGTACGGTGGTAATCACAAGTCTGGCTGGCTGGCCCATCTCCCAGACTCATGGCTACCGTACGTGCAGTTGGCACGCCTGCACCCGCCCGCCGGTCTCTTCCTTGTTTACTTTCCCCACATCTTCGGCACCCTCCATGCCGCCATCCTCCAGCGGTCTCCGCTTCCTCGCCTGCTCCAATCTAGTGCCACGATGCTCGGTGCCAGCTTCTTCGTCTCCAATGCCATTCACATCTGGAACGACCTCATTGACGCGCCCTTGGATGCGCTCGTCGAGCGGACGCGCAACCGGCCTATCCCACGGGGGGCCATGTCACCTTTCGCCGCTTTGGTGTTCGCGGCCACTCAGGCCGTTGGGGCTGCGCTATTCCTGCCGTATCTACCGTATCGCACTCTTCACAATGCTCTCTACGCCCTCCCCAGCATAATCGGTTGGACATATTACCCTTGGGCAAAACGGCACACCAACTTCCCGCAAGTTGTCCTCGGGTTCTGCCTCGCCTGGGGCGTCATCATGGGATCGCTAGCCATTGGTTTGAAGCCTTTTGCCATTGGGGTGCGAGGCTACGGCTCAGAACCCGGCGTAGAATACTCAACGCTATGTCTCTTCCTAGCGAGTAGTCTCTGGACGGTGATATATGACACCATCTACGCCCACCAAGACTTGAAGGATGATATCGATGCGGGAATCAAGAGCCTGGCGGTCTGGTACCGTGACGGGACCAAGTTCCTGTTGTGGCGGCTTCTCGCCTTGATGACTGCGCTTTTGATTGTATGCGGGAGGCTCAGCGAGATGAGTACTGTTTACTACGTCGTTGCTGTCGGCGGGGCGACCGTGTCGCTTGGATTGATGATTGCAAATGTTGACCTGAAGAGTACCGAGAGCTGTTGGTGGTGGTTTGGCAACGGCTTCTGGTTTCCGGGGGGTTCCATTGCTGGAGGCCTGCTTTTCGAGTACTTGTACAGTGTCAAGCCTGTTTTATAGTCAGTAGTAGTATATACGAGTGAAAGTATCTTCGTTAGTTAATTCTTTGTCCACAAATTTTGATATCATTTTACAGTTTACTCTTATCAGATTGAGCCGAGATTTAAACCAAGACTAACCCACGTAATCTTTACTTCGTATCATTACCTGAAAGACAATATACGTTTCTTTCATGCTTAGTTCAATACCTCTCATACGTGTACAACAGAACTTCTTTCTTCCAAAGAAGCAGACACCACGCCAATACCCAGCCGAGCGGGTGCGCAACAAGGCTCAGAAGCGTCGAGTCTGACAGGATCAGTTGCGTCAATTTAGAGTTCAAAGCCGTAAGATGTACTACTGTACATCTGTGGAGAAAGCTGAGCCAAGTACGAACGTCAACGGTCAAGGTGTAGGAGCACAATAGATGGTAAGGTACCTTGGCAAGAGCTGCAAGCTGAAAGAGACCAGTGGGGTGGGTACTGCCTTAGGTATAACAAGCAAGCCAGAGAGTGGCACATTCTTGTTCTCCTAATACAGTCTTTTGATCGAGTGGTAAGCTGCAAGTCCCCTGTTCCTCATTTCTAGATGACTGAAAGCGCACTTTTCACTTCCATGGGCTCCTTCCTGCTACTTCTCGGTCATGCTGTAACCAAGAATGCACTTTTACATCATTACGAACCTCACTCTCATATTTCCAACTTCCTCCAACTCATACTGTCACGCCCTCGTACGTCAAGCTGCATCATGACGGGCACCATCACCATCATCCGAGCAAACGGTTCCCTTGCCATTCCAGCTTTCCAGTACCTTCTTACCAAGTATCCCGATTACACCGTCCTTCTGACCGTCCAAAATGCCTTAGAGATCGATGTGAACACGAAGAAGCTGCGTGACAGTCGTACCCAGTATCCAACGTCAAAATCTCAATCTCTTTCTCTTTGTCGTTCTGGTCCTATACAGTATACTTACAATCGCGGGTTGCTCTCTGCTGTCACGTTTACGAGCCTAGCTTACCTAAGGTACCTTAACAGGGTTAGGGCTAAACAGCAGTACACTCGTACCTTAGTTTACCTGCGCACGCTAGCATTAGTGTGGCCTTAGATCCTCTACTCGTAATGGGTTAAACTTGCCGAGGTTAATCGACAAACGATGACGTTCTGGACCATAGCAAAATCGACTTGCAACCTTGAATGTTTCAATCCTACTGGAACCTCCAATCGCCCATCATGTATTCATCTCATCTCTACTCTATATTCTCTCCTTTCGTCTCCCTATCTCGTCCCCTAACTAATGGACACCAGCCCCACCGCCCTAATCCGAGTCCTCGTTCCTCAAGTACCACTTCTACTCAAAACAGCACTATGGCATTCCCTCTGGCTCTCTCCTACATCTGCGAAATGGGATCTGAAGACCGAACTCACTATTCGTTTTATAAGCGCCCTTCTCGACTCCCCAACCCCGACCCCAGTCTCGAAACAGCAGCGATTCAGCATAAAAGATCCAGGCATCAAGGGGAATATGTGGATATCGAAGGTTACATTACCGAGACCAGAAGAAAATGATTTGCGGGATGTTCTTGTCAAAGCCGTCGAAGACATGCACGAGGAAGGCGAAAAATACACAATCCCAGACATCAGCCCCGTAGAAGCTGAATGGACAGGTTATCGCTCTGGCGTTCACTCAAACCGTCGCCGTCCCGACCTCTCAGAGGCCCAGCACTATGAGAAACTTATGTTTGAAGTCTCCAGTCCGACCACTATCCTCTACTTTCACGGTGGCGCCTATTTCCTATGCGATCCCTCTTCCCACCGTTCTACGACTGCCAAACTTGCACATCTTACTCGAGGCCGCTGCTTCTCTGTTCGCTACCGCCTTTCCCCACAAGCAGCCTTCCCTGCAGCCCTCCTCGATGCCCTCCTTGCTTATCTCTCTCTTCTTTACCCGCCCCCTGGTTCCCTGCACGAGCCAGTCCCCCCTTCCAACATCGTCTTCGCAGGCGACTCTGCGGGCGCCAATCTCTGCATGTCTCTTCTCCAGCTCATTCTACAGATCAACCGCACTTCGCCATCGACAACCCGTTTCCACGATCATACAGTCGACATTCCACTCCCAGCAGGCGTAGCTACACATTCACCATGGATGGACATGACCCGCTGTATGCCATCTATCTCTGATAACGCACACTACGACTACCTCCCTCCTCCCATTACCCGGGAAAAGGCGGCTAATTTCCCGCATTGCGAGATCTGGCCTACGGATCCTCCACGTGGAGATCTGTACTGTGATATTAGTATGCTGTGTCACCCACTTGTGTCGCCTATTGCTGCCAAGGATTGGACGGGGAGTTGTCCGTTGTGGATGGGGTATGGAGAGGAGATGCTAGTGGACGAGGGGAAGGTGGTTGCATCGAAGGCGGCGAAGCAGGGGGTCCCTGTGGTATGGGAGCAGTGGGAAGCGATGCCACATTGTTTTGCCATGCTCTTAGAGGGACTGGAAGCGGGAAAGAGGGTTTTCAAAGATTGGGCTGCTTTTTGCGATGCCGTTGGTGGCGGTGAAAGTGAGAAAATGGAGACAAGAGGGACATGGTTTGCGGCCAGGACTGGAAAGGAGAAGGAGATGGATGTTCAGGCTCTTGGTCTTTGGGGGGAAGAAGACCTGAAGGGGAAAATGGATATGGCGAGGGAGGCTCGGAGTGAGGGGAAAGAAGGGGAGGCGAAGATACTGCCTCAACCCAACATGTAGACCGTGCTAGTCGGCAGCGGTATTTCGACCCATGTTTTGTCGCGTTGGTTCCATCTTCATATGTCAACTCTGACAAAGGCCGGCTTGGAGCAAGCTCGGCAGCGATGAAGATTCGTGATCGTACTCCTTTCTTCTCAACGCTCGGGAAAAGGAAAAGTTAGAATGGTCTTGTACCGCCATGTTCAGAAGTCTATATTTCCAGTGGCTTTTCCAACGTCCATTGCTTCTAAGAGCATTTGCTTGACAATTGCCGCCTTAGCAAAGCAACTCGAGGCCAGAACTGGCAATGAGCAACTCAATAAGCTGAAGAATATGTTTCTTTCCTCGATTCTAAATCTACAACCAGAGTGTGTGCGAATTTATCTCGACGCAGTTGATGATTGCCGCCACAGACCAAACTCGGGCGGTCGTCACATACTTGGAGGTGGTTCTAAATGCAGAGAATACTACTCCGCGCGGTTTTCTCTTGAGCAAACACCACCCCCATATCAGCACCCAAGGAACAGAAATTGCTCTAAGGGACCTAACAATACCGATATCAGAATGGAAGTTGAGGCTCACCTACCTCGGGACTGTTGATGGTCCAAGCTCTAGGATGACAGTACAGAATATCAAGTCAGACCATGATGAAACATGCTGTAGATACCTGAATAGGATTGTTCCAAAAAATGTTCATATTTTGGCTGATTCGTCAACCAACAGACCATTGACGAAAGAAGTGAGCCACTCCATCCGGCGGAAGTGGTGTCCTTGCTTCTATTTTAACCTAGACAGATTACGGACAGCAATGCTCGTTAGTGATCTGTGAACCATGATGCAATGGAAAGGGCAATCCGAACTGATTCTGCTGGATTGCTAGAAGTCAAGGCTTCTGCGAAACTCCGTTCTCGGGCTTATGTACAGTATATTCACGAGTCTGTGGAAGACTACTTCTATAAGTCGAAGACTCGTGGGGTGTTCTCCACATCGTCACGTTTACGGCAAGCAGGGCATGACAGTAGCCAGCTTGCGAGTTTCTGCATTGGGTATCTTTCTGAAACTCCTATTTCTCACAACAAACCACTTACGAAATGATTTCTGTCTCCTGTCGCTGAATATAGCAGCTTTGAGATATGAAGCCTTAGGATTCGTGGCTATAGATAGATATTCGGTACTAAAGTCTTCTGACGCACACCTTGAAGTCTCGACCTAACCCATCTGGTCTTCGGAAGCAACACTTGGGTTCAATCAACCACAATTCGTTCTACTTAACTCGATCTAACTCTGTGGCTTTTGCAAGAACAATTCGGTTCGGATGGCCATGACCTATGGATTACTCCGAAGAGGTCTCAGAGGAGCTGAAGGAATCTAAGGTACACCATGCGTTGCTTTGGTTGCTAGGCCGATCATACTCCTTGTACTTTTCGAACTCTTGCGGATTTCTCGACGTATACAGCTTTTTGTTTGAACAGTGAAGCTGACTCTGGGAATGAATGCAAAGGATCGCCCTGCAGAGTGGGTGTTTAGAGGAATAAAATCAAAGTCCAAGCTTGTTCTTCTAGTTTATCCGTATTGATTCCGAAAATCTAGCCAAATTAGACTGAGGGTTCCAGCACACAAAGCGAATGCCCCTCCTCTATACGGTTTCAGCTCTTGCACAGGTCTAGTCTATCACACAGCGCGGTGGCTGTGTGCGATAAGTCACAAGAAGCGAAAGGGTATAGATGTAAGCAATCTAAATGGCTGTTATAATCCAGATATCATTCAAACCTACCAGGCAGCCAAAGAAGCGACCACCCATATCTAAGAAGCCGGTTGCAGAAGCCCAGGCGCAGCAGCATATACTATTGCAACCAGCCCGAAAAACTCATAACCAAAGGACAAGATAACCCTAGGATGCCTAATATAAGGCATCTCCTATCAAGGATTTCAATTCTCTTCAGACGCCGACGTCAATGCCTACCAGCAGAGGTCCGAACTGAGATGACTGACCAGGAACCAACCCCTTTTTATACCATCTTTGACTGGATCTTCGAGCGTTCATGGGCAACTTCTCTTAAGAGTTCATTGAAAATCTATCAAGTGTACCTAACGGCGTCATCGTCGTGCCCACTTAGCCACATAGAGTCCTGTCTTTCTAGTAAGACTTCCTAGGCCAAGAATAATCGGAACGCTGATTCTTCGACAACAACTTATTCAAAATATGACTGTATGTTAAAACGAGGTACTTGCAACGTCTACTCCTTTTCCCAGGGCGTCCGCTCATCAACTTCAAACTCTCGACAATTCGAAGATTTTATCGACACTTTAGCTACCCAGTCGGTATTGCAAAGTTTAGAGACTTTCAACTGCGAAGACCGTCTAATAATTTCTTTTTCTATCAGTCCGACTGCAATTTCGATGATGAGCAGCTTGATGACCAGTACCGACAGTCGAAATAGTCATCTTTGATACTTCAAGTTAGATATTCATAAAGATCATCATGTTGAAATTTCCGAAGTATGATAATGGAATATGTTGCCCGAGAAATGCCAGTCAACCGCTGAGCCTTCAGATTGGCGGTTATTAAACTTCTGGACATCGCGAGGAGCCAAACTGTCGCAAAAGTGTACGAAACTAGAGGGAGAAGCAACGATTGGCCGGCATGCCACTGATGGATGTATCTTAGCCCGAACCAAGCCGCAGAAGTTTCCATTGTCGGTCCTGCTGCGCTGCAAATCACACCTTTGTTGTGCATTAGCATGTATACAAATAGGGTGCATTTCCTAGCATCACCCTTTCGCTGTTTAGGATTCTGGGATTACTACTTCATCTCTACAGTAATTGTGGAAGATTCTGCCTTTTAGATATGAATAGCTCCGAGACTTGGGTTGACTGAGTCAAACAATCCAGAACAACGTCGTGGCACCTTGAAACTTGTATCGACCTACATTAGAACCATCTTTCTCTGCACCTGAACGGCTGTCCATCACGATGTTCCTATAGCAGGGGAACCATATCCCTCCTCGCACAAAGTGATGTGGATGTTTGGGGCTATTCTAGCGCCGGAGCTGGTAACGGCTTGGGCTCTCTAGCAGTACTTCGAGGCGAGGAGTTGTACTCTGTGGATGCACCAACAAGGCATTCCCTAGACAATCAATCACAATTTTCTCTGATTATGGGAGGATTCACCTACGATTTCGGTAGGGCACATACGGGCCCTAGAGGTCAACCAGCCATCCGAATCCTGCTGGTATCAGATCTACATGATGTACTTTCATCTCTGCGTGCAGGCTTTGGTGCTATCACAGCGAAGTAGATCGACGACAGGAGCAAAGCAGACACTTTGGCAAAGGTTCTCACCTGTTTTCAAGCGGCTCATCTTGTGGTTCGGGTCCTCGCGCGGGTAGGTCAGCGCTTACCAGTCACAAGCCTAGAAGTCTCTACAGCCGGAGATATCCCCTTGACAATATTAAGCTACTACTTCTGGAGAGATAAGGTCTGACCCTCCTCTTTTGCGATTCACTCAGATCACCCTCCTTGATGGTTGCTTGTGGTTATTACAGCTGACTGTGCCGCCAATGGCCTTTTAATGTAAACCTTCCCACCCAGATTCCCAATCGCACAATATGGGATTCAAATTTTGGTCCCCTTTTCAACCCACCCAGCAGCTTGGACGCGCCAAAGACTGATTCAATCAAGCTTCGATCACTCCATTCTTCCAAAACCGATTGGCTTGATCTAGGCACCTTCAATATCGCTGCCATCGCATTTGGAGCGATCCATGTAACCCTCCGGAATTCCGCGATATTTGCCACCTCGCTTGAACGCTCCCGATGACGAGGAGCGAGCTTCGCCATGATGATAGTTCCGGCTTTAGGGACGATGATATTGGTATTCGCTGCCGCTTTCCGAACGCAAGGTACCTCGTCGTTTTCGTCCACATCTAGAGGCCTCTGGAAACTCAGAGGCACGTGGTACTTATGAAGGTCGGAAAGGGAATATCTAGGAAATTCTCTCCTTGGGTTTACCCTGCATACTTTGGGAAGCTTTTATTTACCGCTTGATGTTTCTCCCAGCCTGCATCTGCATATTTGTGCTCGCTTTCTACGGGCTACACTCTGTCCTCAAAGAGGTTTACGCTGGGGTAAAGTGGGTGAAGTTTATTCCTCATCTGTCTTTAGTCTAGAAGTGGGAGCAGCACCTATATATGTTATCTTCACGCACATTGTCGAATTTCTGTCATCGAGATAGTCAATTTGAGCTTGCTTCGTCGATTCGTTTGAGGGTATGACTTCGCCAATGGGAGATACCGAGAAAGGTTATCCAATCGTCATATATCAATCTTTCTGTTCGACAAAGGGTCATCAGAAATATCTTTATAATCTGATAGTTGGCAGTGCCCACAGAAGCTCATCCGACGCATCAAGCTAGTATCGATGCATCATCCTAAGAGGCAGAGACTGGCCCTTCAGAGGCTGCTAGTAATCTTTTCGATGGAAAGCAGAGTAGCATACACATTCCCAAGCAGTGGCATCCGGACGTCCTAATGGTAGCATACAGACTCTCTACTGATGACGGCGGCCTTTTTACCGGCGGCTTCCATGGTCATTCTCATTTCTTTTGCCGTCCGTATCTAACCCTTTCGTCGTCACGACCGAAACACTCAATCGCCACGACAGTAAGCTACAGCTCCTGATATATCTCACATGCTGAGTGCGAAAGTACGTCAATCATTCGCGCATGATGGCTGAGCGTGTGGAAAGCTAGCATAAAGCACTATCGATGACTCCGACCGAGTTGTACAGTGTCTAGATCACATTGTGGTTAAGAATAAAATTGAGTGATTCGTTTTCCAGAAACCAAGATAATGGCTGCCCATGTGCAGAAAAGCTGATAATTCTCGGCTGTTGGAAAGAAGAAAGTGATGTGTCGTGATTGATCATATAGAACACAAGTATATCAGGCTTCATCCCCAGTGCCTACCGACAGATTTGGATAAGAGATAAGAACGAGGGCTGCTTCAACGGTCAGAGCTTTGAAGGAAAAAAATAGACAGCACAAATCCCCTCCCACCAAACCCTTACGTTTCCACATCACCACCCTCCCAACCATCTCACCCCATCACCATCCCCCTCATACCACCCACCCCACCTCCCCCAACCCCCCTTTCATCCCCATCTCCCTTATATACGTAAACAACCAAAAAAACTCACAAATCCGCACCCTGGTCTTTGCAAAAAGAAACACCACAGGCTGCTCGCAAGATTCAACTGATATTCCTATTTAAGCCAGTAGTAGTAGAAAATTTCCATTTCTGCAAGGGGCAATACATGCGATGAAGGTCTTTGCAGCAATACCACAGACAGCGCTACAATTCCCTCTCCCACCTACCTTCCTCACCCCGCCTCCCACTCACTATCTTCACTACCGCATCCCCTGGCACCTTTCTTCCGAAAATCAAAGTTTTCCCGCACTTTTTCGATGGCTCAATGCACTCGCTCGCTGAGTTGCGGATTGCGCACTAGATTTGTGCTTTGAACGTAGCTGGTAGGTTGGTAGGGGTTTTAGACGTTTTGGACGTGTCTTGGTGAGGGGGATGGTTGTGTGGAAGGGGGAGGGGTAATGGGGGCTTGAGAAGGGGTGGAGGTAGGAGGGTGGTGAGAGGAGGTGAGAGGTGGTGCAAGAGAGAAGAGTTTAGAGAACGAAAGAAAGCCCATTCGATTCGGCTCAGAGAAGTAAATCAAGGCCATTTACCTAACAAGGAAAAAAGTCACACACACGAAAGCTATCTATTCCAACCAACCAACAAAACACAAAACACGCACTAAGGCGAAAAACGAAAAAGAGTATGAGCGAGCTTGAAGTTATGAGATTAGAATTTTTTTTTAAAAAAAAAAGTACGGGAAATTCAAGTCAGTTGTTGTTGTTGGAACAGAAGCGTACTGTAGATTCAACCAACGTATCATTTAGCTACAAAACTCATTCCCTGACTTTTATTAAAACCACCATTTCCACTTTCTTCCTACTTCTCCCCCCCCCCTATTTATGCCCCAACCCCCACCCCACCCCACCCCTACCCTTTCACCCTCTCTCCCTCTCCCCCTCACGCCCCCCCCCCCCAAACCTACCCTCACCGAAATTAACACAATACTTCCTAGTGTGAAAGCCACGAAAGATATGATGGGTGCGAGGAATGGAATAGAGGGCGGGATGGGAGGAAGGGGGGGAAGAGGGGTAAAGAGAGAGGGTAGGGACGAGGGTATGAGGAAGATGAGGAAGATGAAGAAGATGAGGACGAGGAGGAGGGGTGAGGAGAAGGGGTGAGGACGAGGAGAAGGAGGAGGAGGGGTGAGGAGGGGTGAGGACGAGGGGTGAGGATGAGGGGTGAGGGTGAGAGTCGAAGTGACGGGTTAGGTTTGAAAGAATGAATTAGAGAAATGAGATTGTGATAAAAGAAAGAGATGAGATGAGTATATAGTAGATAAAGCACACATCGTAGAGATATCCATAGTAGTACAAAGAAAGTAAAAATAAAAAACGGGAC
>JAABUT010003078.1_pt1 | contig 14841 bp, 17 predicted proteins | sample 5559281 | NCBI WGS metagenome assembly JAABUT01 (sample SAMN10711880, study PRJNA513359) | rock metagenome | isolation source: Antarctica rocks | place: Antarctica: Victoria Land, Ricker Hills nord | collected 2016-01-04 | reverse complement strand
CCTCCATCGCGCATGGCGAGCGCCGTCTACGACGGTGACGGCCACGGCGGTCGCCGGTGCGCGCTCAACTTACGGCCGCCAAGCCGGAGAGCATGTGCCGCGTCTGCCCGGGCTTAACAGGCGAAGGTCCACACTCGTCGGCTGGTTCCGTCTGGACCGGAACTTCGTCGGGATTTCTCGTGTCCTCGCACTTCGCGTGAATCTGGATGCCCTCATGGCGGCCCACACCGGCCGCAATGAGCTGGTACGCGAGCTAGGGGAGGGGGGTGGTGCCACGGTCGGCGTGAGATGAACGGCTGAACAGCCGTACTCCACAACTGCACATTTCACACCTGGCACCCCCTAAGTCGCTAGAACGCCGAAAACCCTCCCTGGCAGGGGAGGGTTCGGACGATTCGACTAGGGCCGTCGAGCTACGAACTCGACAACCAGGTGCTCCCAGAAGGGAACTTGCCGCGTGTCTGGCAGTTCTCAGGGTACCTCTTACCCTGAATCCGGTCCATATCTGGATCACCTAGCTGATCCGTGTGTCGCTGACGTGCGCGATCGCCCGTCCATCGGCGGTGATGGCGAAGCGGGTTGGTGTCAGCAGCCTTCTTCGCGCTACCGCGGTAGCAGTCGCATGCGGCCGCGCCGGGGGCAGGCCCGCGCCCCGAAGGCGGTGCCCGGGCACGTGTGCGGGCACCAATGCACAGCAGTCTCACCCGCTTTGCTGCGGGCGGTAGGTGGCCGGGAGGAGGCGTGCCGGCGGTTCTGCCAGGTCCGCCTCACCTTCGGCGACAACCCTTTCGGGGGCATCGCCTGCTGGGGCGGTACCCAAGCCTGGGTCGAACTGCACGTACCGGACGTCTACCGGCGGGGCTACCTCGCCACGGTGTTGCCCGAGCTGCGCGCCACCCGCGGTGGCGGGGTGTCCCTGCGTGCGGTGAAACTCGTCGCCCTGGTCATGGCCCAGGCCGCCGAGCACGCTACGGGGCGGGGCTCACGCCTCACGGTGGCCACGATCATGGCCTGCACCGGTCTCGGGGAGTCCACCGTGCAACGGGCCCGCACCGCCCTGCGACTGCTCGGGGTGGCCACCGAAGTCTTCCGCGGCCGGTTACGGACCTACACCGAGCGGATGGCGTCCTGGCGGGTCGGGGACCGGGCCCGGGGGTGGGCCTCGGTCTGGGCGCTGCACCCCCCCACCCCTGTGGACAACACCCGCATCGTTTGCGCTGGTCAAACCAAGATGGCACCCCATCCCCGAAGGGGTCTCTTTTCCCTAGAAAATTCCTCTAGAAAGGTGGTTACTACAGGCAAAGCTGTGAACAACGGAGCCGCTCCGCGGCGCTCCACGAGGACAAAACGGCGAAGGCTGTCGTTGCCCGACCCCCGGGGGGCGGTGCTGGCCTCCCGGTGGCTGCGGGACGGGCGAACCCCGGGGTGGGCACGCAAACACACCCCCACCGGGTGGGCGACCGCTTTGGCGGAACCAGCCCGGTATGGGTGGAACGTTGAGGACCTCAACGCGATCATCACCGACTGGGCCACCGACAACGGGGTAGCCCCGGCACCTACCACCCCGGTGGCGTTCCTGCGGTGGCTGCTCAAACGCCACGACCTGGCGTTCTCACCCACCCTCCTCGACCACGCACGGCGCGACCAGGAACGCGCCGCAGCCCAGGAACAGCGCGACGCTGCTGCGCAAGAGTTGGTGCGCTCCGCGCGGGCGCGGGCCACCGCCCGCGCCGACCTCACCGGGCCGGGCCACCGGCTGGCCCGTGAGGTCCTGGCTCAGGCGCTGGAAGCGGCGGCGGAACGCAAAGCGGCCGCGATGCGGGTCGAGCACGCGGCGCGGGCCGCGGCTGTGGCTCGTGCCCGGGGCAGGCGGTGATCCGCCTACTGCGGGCGCACCCGCAGGGACACCATCCGCTGGGGGGTGATCTCATCGCGCAGGTACTCGCCGGACATCCAGTTCCGCGACAACCCACCCGCCGGCTGTGGCGGGCAACCGCACCTCGCCGGTGACGCGGGGCCTGGCCCCGAGGGGAAGATCCGCCGCCGGCCAGGCATGTCACCGGCCTGACGGTTAGGCCAGCGGAGAAGGGTGGCGGGAGCCGCCCGATGTGACCGCTTCCCGATCACACCGAACGACTACCCGCCGACATGATGGAACATTATTATTCGAGCATGTGTTCGAGTCTCGGTGGGCGGTGGGACGAGTCGTTCCCGCGCACCCCGTCCTACCGGGAGGTCACCCCGGCGCGGCCGGTGGTCATCAACCTCGACCAGGCTCTGGCCCGCGACAATCCATCCCTGCGCACCACGAACCCGCTCCGCGTGAGCGCGGGGGGTTTGCGCCTCACCGGTTACTGCCCCGGCCTGCTGCTTGCCTGGGTCAGGCTCACGACCGATACCTGGATGGGGGAATGCACGTTCACCGTGCACAGCGGCAACCACCGGGCAGCACTGGAGCTGCGGCAATGGTTGCCCGCCAGCGCCATCACCCCACAACGGCCCTGACCGAGGTTGATGCTGGGGCCCGATTGCCATCCGCACTGAGCCTTTGTGGGAGCAGGTGTGCCGGGGGCCAGAGGCGTGCACGCTGCGCAGGGGTGGGGTCATCGACGTGCACGGCGGCGCGGCTGCACCAGCGCGGGAAAGCCCGGCCAGGCCGGTCGGGGGAGGTTGCTGGGTGGCGCCCTCCCGGGCGCGGGCGGGGGTCGGGCACAAGAGGAGGTCGCCGTGCGTTGAGTCTCTACATCGCTGCGCGGCACACCTGCCCCGCACACCGACAGCCACGGCTGGCACGACTGGAATGACTGGCACGAAGGGAACATCCACGATGGCACCCACCGACTACGACGCACCGCGACGCACCGAATCCGACGATGTCGCCGAGGACTCCTTGGATGAGCTCAAAGAGCGGCGCAACGACGCCGCGGCCGCGGTCATCGACGTCGAGGAGACCGACACCGCCGAGTCCTTCGAGCTACCCGGTGCGGACCTGTCCGGGGAGGAACTCACGGTGCGGGTCGTGCCGAAACAAGCCGATGAGTTCACCTGCTCGACCTGTTTCCTGGTCCACCACCGCCACCGCTACGCCGGCGAACGCGCAGGCCTGCCGATCTGCCGCGACTGCGCGGCATAACCGCACTTCGCCCCCACAAGCCGCGAGCTCGGCAGGCGTTCACCACTTTTCGGAACTGGAGTGGGCTTCTAACGGGTTGTCGGCCATGATGGGCCGCATATCGGTGATGGGTGGTGAGCACGGCAGGGGATGGAGCGATGGGCACTGAGGATGAGCAACCACGACTCGATCTGATCTCCGCGATCGGTTCTCAGGATTCCTACCTTGCGGTGGTGAGCACCCTGCGCTCTGACGGGTCCCCCCATTCCTCGGTGGTCAACGCCGCGGTGGTGGCGCACCCGGTGAGCGGGGCGCAGGTGGGTGCATTCGTCACTTATGGGGCGGTGAAGCTCGCTCACTTGCGGCGCCGACCCGCGCTGACCCTCACTTGGCGCTCGGGGTGGTCCTGGGTCAGCCTCGATGGCACCGCCCAACTCGCCGGCCCGCTCGATCGGCTGCCCGGTTTCGACCCCGACCACCTCCCGGGTTTGCTCCGGGCCATCTTCACCGCCGCGGGCGGGCAGCACCCCGACTGGGACACCTACGACCGCATCATGGTCGAACAGAGCCGTGTCGCCGTCCTCATCAACCCGACCCGGGTCTACACCAACGCCTCCTGAGCCGCTCGGCCTGTGTCCGCGCTCCCCTGGGTGACCGGGCGAGACCCCGTCAGGGTCATCCGCACACCCCGGCCGAGCGGGTTCCACCGCCCGCACCAGTCCTCGAAGGTTTTCGACGACTTCGAATGGGCCGACCTTTTCTCCCCACGCCTCACAACCATGGTCCAGGCGGACGCCGACATCGGCCGGGAGTCCGTAGTGGACGAGTCGGTCGGTAGTGGCGGCTGCGATGACGTCGTCGAGAGTTTCGCCCCAATAGTGGGGTAAGGGGTTGAAGCGAGGGGTCCGGGATCGTTGATGGCTGGTTGGGTAGTCAACCGGACGTTCGTCGGGTGGAGCTTAAGCCGTGTGGACCTGGTCAGATGGCTCCGGCGTCCTCGGCGCCGGTTGTCCTGACTGGCAGTGTCGCGAAGATTGGTGGCGGTTGCCGCCATGGGTCAGTAAGTGTGCCGGCGCGGGCATCGCGGATTATTTGCCACACTCGGTGCGGGGTGCAGGGTAGGTCGATGTGTCGCACGCCTAGCGGGAGCAGGGCGTCGATCACCGCGTTCTGCACCGCGGGGGTGGATCCGATTGTCGCCGACTCGCCGATCCCCTTCGCGCCCAATGAGTTCATCGGGGTCGGGGTCTCGGTGTTCGCGGTCTGGAAGGTGAACAGGTCCGCGGCGCTGGGCATCGCGTACTCCCCGAGCGTCCCGGTCAGCGGCTGCCCGTCCGGGTCGAAGCGGATCTCTTCGTACAGTGCCTGCGCGATGCCCTGCGCCAGTCCGCCGTGTTGCTGGCCCTGCACGAGCAGCGGGTTAAGGATCCGCCCGCAGTCGTCCACCGCGATGTGGCGTACCGGGTGAACCCAGCCTGTCTCGGTGTCGACCTCCACCACCGACACGTGCGCACCGAAGGGGAAGGTGGCGCCGTCCTGGTGGGAGTCGAGTCCGGCGTAGAGCTCCTCGCCCGCCGCCGTAGCGGAGCCTGCGACCTGCTGCCAACTCAACGCCGAGGAGGGCACCCCCCGTACCCCGAACTCCCCGGTGTCGGTGAACTCAATGTCGGACACATCCGCTTCGAGCATCGTCGCCGCGTGGCGACGGGCCTGCTCGAGCACCTGCTCCGATGCCGCGGCGAGGGCCGGGCCGGCCATTTGCAGTGACCGTGAGCCGCCGGTGCCGCGGCCGCGGGGCACCACCGCGGTGTCGGATTGTACGAATGTGATCGTGTTCATCGGGATGTGCAGCGCGTCGCTGACCAGCATCCCGAATGACGTGGCGTGGCCCTGCCCGTGCGCGGACGTGCCTGCGGAGATGGTGGCGGTGCCGTCTTCATGGACTCGCACCGATCCGAACTCCGACCCACCGCCGCCCGCGGTGACCTCCACATAGACCGACACGCCGATACCGAGCTGGACCGGGTCGCCTGTCGAGCGGCGGCGTTGCTGCTCGGTGCGCAGGCCCTCATAGTCCGCCAGGCGCAGCGCCTCGCGCAGCGCCAAGTCGTAGTCGCCCACGTCGTAGTGTGCACCGACCACGGTGGTCAGCGGAAACCCGGCTGGGTCGAGGAGGTTGCGGCGGCGCAGCTGTACCGGGTCGATGTCGAGCTCGGCGGCGGCCATGTCCATGACCCGCTCCAGATGTGCGGTGGCCTCCGGGCGCCCCGCACCCCGGAACGCACCCACCGCAGCGGTGTTGGTCAGCGCGGCGGCTGCGTCGAAGGATATTTTCGGGATCCGGTAGGGGCCCTGCGCCATCAGGTAGGTCTGATTCATCACCAGCGCACCGTTGAGTCCGGCGTAGGCGCCGGCGTCAGCGAGCACTCGGGCGCGGAGCCCGGTGATGATGCCTGTTCTGGTCAGCCCGAGCTCGTAGTAGGCGATCTGACCGCGCCCGTGCATCGAGACCAGGTTCTCCGACCGGCTCTCCACCCAGACCAGTGGCCGCCCCAACGCACGGGCGGCGCCGATGACTGCGGTGTGCTCGGCGATTACCCCTGCCTTACCGCCGAACGCCCCGCCCACATGCGGTGCGATCACCCGAACCCGGTCCTGCGGCAACCCGAGCAGGGTGACCAACTGCGTTTTGAAACCATGCGGCATCTGCGTGGACACCCACACCATAAGATCGTGCTCACTGTCCCCAGCCGGGTCCACCGCAATGGCGTTGCCCTCCATCGGCAGCACCGCGATCCGCTGATTGACCATCCGGGCCCGCACCACCACCTCGGCATCACCCAGCGGATCCGGGTCCTGCGGGGAGCGTGCACCCGCCGCCAGGTTGGAACCCAGCTCAGGGAACTGCAGGGCAGCCCCCTCAGCCAGTGCGTCCTCCATGTCGACGACGCCCGGCAGCTCCTCATAGTCGACGTCCACCAGCTCGACGGCGTCGACCGCGGCCGCCTCGCTCACGGCCACGACCATGGCCACCGCCTCACCCACGAACCGGACCCGGTCGAGGGCCAGCGGTGGGCGTGGTGTGGCGGCATTGACCGTCAACAGCCCGTGGTGAGCCGGTAGGTCCAGATCAGTCGCGGTGTACACGGCCACCACCCCGGGCGAAGTTCGGGCCTGCTCGAAGTCGATCCCCGCAATCCGCGCATGCGCGAACGGGGACCGCACGAACACCACCCGCAAAGCCCCCGGCAACCCCAGGTTCCCCACGAAGCTACTGCGCCCACGCACCAACTCCGGGTCCTCGACCCTGCGCACGCTCGTACCAAGAATTGATCCAGCCATCAGCCGAGGCTATCCCCGGCACCACCGGTGACGGCCGCGGCCGCGTCCTTTCCGGCCCGGGGAGTGATGCTGAGCAGTCCCATGTCGTTCTCCACAATGTGAGGGAGCGGCGACACGGACACCGGACCCGGTGATCACTTTTGGTGTCACCGACTCAGCGGTCGCCGAACCGCTGAACGTTCACACCGATCATCACGGCCAGTTCGTGTCTGACCCGTCACCCACTCGGTGGGGTTGGTGGACCACCCCTGGGGGATCACACCGGCTGGGCCAAGATCAAGGACCGTCGAATGGCCGAGGCGGGCGCACAGGAGGCCTACGGGGCTGCGCGGCTGGCCTACGAGCTCGGCCGCACCGTCCGCCAGCTGCGGGAGCAGCGGGACTGGAGCCAAACCGCACTCGCCGACAGCGCTGGCATGACCCAGTCCGCGGTGGCCCGGTTCGAGGCGGGCGGCACGGTACCCAGCCTGCCGGTACTCGACCGTCTGGCCCGAGCTCTGGACGCCGACCTCGTCGTGCACCTCACCCCGCGCGCCCACATCGCCTGACCATCAGTCAATGCTGCCGTGTGGCAGCTGATCCGCGGCCACACCAGCGCATCAGCCATGCTTGCACGCCTCAGCTATGTCAGTGGCAGATGAAAGCCGCTCCCCCGCAACATAATTCAAGCGCCGATAAGTTAACTTATGTCATGTTACGTCCGTTTGCCCTGCGGCTGCGCTGCGTCGGGACGCTGAGTCGTCACTGAGGCCATAGCTGCTCTAACCACCGTAGCGACAACGGCAGTTCGAGTGCAGTTCCACCGTGCCGCCAACCCATCGATCACTTGGCGCTGAGCTCCTGTGAACGAAACAGTAACGGGCACGGCCGAATTACTTCCCGATGAGGACGTTCGGCGGACCCGGACCAAATCATCGCGGCCGCCTCCGTCGGGCTCGGCCGGGGCGGCCGGGTCGAGGGCCGCGACGGTGATGACTGATCCCGTGGTGATTTCCTCGCGGGTCGCGACCAGGGTGATCCAAGCCGCGAGTTCGGGGGCCAACCGAACCTGAGTTCTAAGCGGAGCTGGCTGTGGCTGCTGGTCTCCTGTGCTGGCTGCTTCAGCGTCTGCGTCTGCGTCTGGGGTCGCGGGTTCGATGGCCCCGTCCACCAAATTGAGGCCGGCGCTCGTCGGTGACGTCTGCGGCAATACCTTCTCTGCGTGGGTGAGCGGCTCCGCAGCCTCGGCCGGGTGCGTCAGCAGGGCCACGTTGGACGGCGGGGCAAGCCCCTGCTCGACTGGGCCACTCCCCTTGTCTCGGCCATGCTCGGTATCAAATGGATCCGGGGATTTCGGGCTGGAGAGAGGGAGCTCAGCGAGCGCATCGAGCTCGTCGAGGTCCTGCACGAACGCGCTGGCACGGCGGGCCATTATGCATGCACCTCGACGTTATGGGCGGCGTCCATCCGTGCGGTCAATTCCTTAAGCACGGCTAGGTAGTCCCTAGCAAGCAATTCGGCGGCGTCCGGCCTGCCCCATAGCCGACGGTCCGGTAGTGGTGCGGCATGCCTCCCCTGCTTTCGACTCCGCAGCATCGCTATTCGGTCGGTGCTGGCCGCCTCGGCTTGCTCGATCAGCTCTACCGGCGTGAGATTGGCGGCGCGCGCGTCGCGAGCGACCGCTGGGCTGTGCCGGATGGTCGCCTCAAAAGGGGTAACCGGGCTGCCTGTCAGCATGTCGTCAAGGCTGTTGCGCAGGGCGGCATTCCGCGCGGTGGCCCGGGCGTCTCGCGCGAAGTGGATAGTGCCCAGAAGGCGTAACTCCTCATTGGTGTCTCGCTGAGCGCGCCGTACGCGGCGGATAAGGAGCTCAACTCCGTCCAAGTCTGCGTCGTCCTCACGGTGCGGCGCCACGACGAACTGCACTGCCGCTAGGACCGCATCCAGCAGCGCGACGTCGCCGGGTCCCAGGTCGATTAGGCACAGCTGGTATCGGCCTGTGTCGGCTGCGGCTCGCAACGCTCGGGCTATGTTTTGCCCAAGATCAAGCCCAGCGGCGGCGGCGTTGGCAGACGCACCAGCGACCATAGCCAATGCCGGTCCACCCGGCACGACGTCGAGTCCAGGACGGACATCGCGCACAGGTTTGAGTGGCTCGCCAAGGACTACGGTGCTGTACAGACCGCGACCGCTGTCCTCATCCACTCCGTAGTTGCGGCGTGAGAGGTTTGCCTGCTGGTCACCGTCGATTACCAGCACTCGCCGCCCATCTTGGGGTCGAGCCGCGAGACTTGCCAGGGACGCAACCAGGCTGGTCTTACCTACACCACCCTTTTGAGTCCCGATGAGAACCGAGCGCATCAGCGGTGCCTCCACTTTGCTTGCCCACTCCCCCTGTCCAGCTCAGATTGTCTTGGCGAAGATCAGATGCCAAGCAGACACGCCGCATACGACATAAGTATGTGGTGCATATGCCAAGCATCACCGGGGGGTGTTGGCACCGTGTGAAGCGCATATGGGGTAGGTATTGCAGCAGTACGCGGTACGCATGTCGAACATATGCCCGCCGTACCGGCCACATATGCGTCCCAGCAGCCCACCAAGTGCACCGGATGTGTGCCGCACGTGCCCTGCACCTGCGCCGCACTTGCGCTGCATATGAGTCGCATATGCGGGAACAGACCACGGCGTCCGCCTCTTCTCGGCGGTGGACGCGGTCAGACGGCGGGGGGTCGCTCAGCTGGGACCACAACTTGGTGGTAAACGGAGCGGTAGTCAGGATCGGTGCGCTGGCGCACCAGGTGGAGCCGCTGCCGCCTTATCGCTCTGACCAACCCTCGGCGATCGATCCGGGGGCCGACATCACCCAGGGCCTAAATGTGTACGCATTTGTGGTATAGTGGTGGTGTGGTGATGCCGCGGGTGTTGACGATGCGGGAACTGCGCCAGGGGTTGTCTGGTGTGGTGGAGGAGGTGTTGGCCGGTGAGGCTGTGTTCGCGGGGTCGCACCGGAAACCGGAGGTGGTTTTGATGTCGGTCCGCCAATACGAGCTGCTGACCACCGCACGGCAGCGGGTGCTGGATTCAGTGGTCGGGTCCCCGCAGATCGAGGGTACGGCGGCCCCTACCGATGCGGAGATTTGAGGTGGGCCGCGAACTGGCGGCCGGGCGCATCGACTGCGCTGGTGTCTGCGGCGGGTGGGCAGCTGACCCAGGACGGGCAAGGCGACCGGACGAGTCTCGAGGAGGGAGTGGTCGTGAGCGATGATCGAGCGTACGAGCCGATTGCCGCAGTGGTAGGGGCGAGTGAGCTTCTGCATCGCGCGGCCCGGGAGACCGCTGGCATCGTACGACTCCCTGGTGCAGAAGACTTCGACACGTTGGGGGGTGCTTTGGACGAGGTGACGCGGGTTTTGGCCAACGTCGCCATCAGCTGTGCGGTGCAGGTCGCTCAGCTTCCGGCCGGGCGGGTGCTCTCCGATGACAGCGACACCCACGATCCCGCCGCGCGGTGCGCGGAAGCTGCTGATCACCTGCATCAGGTGGCGCATCACCTGGGGTCGGCCAACGAGGCCGCCCGCCAGTTCCACAACGCCATCAGCCACATCACCGTGCAGGAGGAACAATGACCGACACCCGGATGGACGATGCCATGGCGATCGGGGCAGCCCGCTACGCCGACATCATCGCCACCTTGAACGGTGCGGGGTTGCCGACCGTGTTCACCCAGACCGGCGGCATGTGCGCGGCGTTGGAAGTCACGTTGGAATCGGGGCAGCACCTGCTCATCACCGACGCCGAGGATTCCCTGTCGTGGGAGCGGGAGGAGCAGCGCGGTTGGGCTGTGGGCCGGTACGTCACCGACAGCGAGTACGACGACGGACCGTTGGCGTTCGCCGAGAGCCCCGACACCGACACCGACACACTGCTGGGGCTTGTCAGAGAGGTGCTCGTTCCACCGCGGCGCCGCTAGCCACACCTGCTGGTCCGGTGCCGAATGCCCACGGCACGGTCGTGCGGGTACGCCGGAGCCGGGAGGGGGCCGTCACGGAAGCAGTGGGCGCAGCAGGGCTTGCTCGACGAGGTCGGCGGCCGCGGCGGATCGTTGGTGTTCCCACACCCGCACGATCACCCATCCAGCTGCGGCGAGATGGGCGTCGGTGTCGCGGTCGCGGTCGACGTTGGTGGCCAGCTTCGCGGGCCACCAGGCGGCGTTGTGCTTGGGCTGGGTGGCATGGATCGGGCAGGAGTGCCAGAAGCAACCGTCGACGTACACCGCGACCCTGGACCGGGGGAACACCAGATCGGCGCGGCGCCGCAGAGCTGGCAGGGGAGCGCGATCGACGTAGAAGCGGCGACCACGGCGGTGCAGTTCCCGCCGCAGACCCAGTTCGGGTGCGGTGTCGCGGCGGCGCTGGGCACGCAGACGACTGCGGGTGGCCGCAGACGGTGGCAGCGGGGGGAGTTCGCGCTCACCGGGAGGCGGCGCCTTCGATGCGGGAGGTGAAGACATCGCGGGGGTTGTGGTGTCCTGCGGCGGAATGAGGTGCATGCCTACCGTTGCCCCCTCGATCCTCCACCCGAACTCGGCTCCGACGACTGGGTGAGCCGGCGTATCGACGGCCCGGTTCGACTGTAGAGTCACACCGTTGTGATTCGCGGAGGCGGCGAGGAGTTGTGCATGAAGGTCATCGACCTGTTCGCCGGATGCGGCGGCATGACCGCCGGCTTCGTCTCCGCAGGGTATGACCCGATCCTCTCCGTGGAGTGGGACCTGCAGGCCGCGGCCACCTACGCCGCCAACTTCGGTGCCGGTCACACCTACTGCGGTGACATCACCGAACTGCGCAGCATCGACGTGCCCCGGGCCGACGTGGTCATCGGCGGACCACCGTGCCAAGGATTCTCCAACCTCGGCAACCGCAGCATCACCGATCCGCGGAACAAGCTGTGGCAGGAGTACCTGCGCCTGGTGGTGCGGGCCAGACCGAAGATCTTCGTCATCGAGAACGTCGACCGTTTCCTGACCAGCAGCGAGTTCGAGGCCCTGCAGGGCAGCGTCGCCGACGGCGCCCTGCGCGGCTACAGCCTGTCCTACGGGGTGCTGAACGCCGCCGACTTCGGTGTCGCCCAGCGCCGCAACCGCACCATCGTCATCGGCTCCCGCGTCGGCCCGGTGCATCTGCCCGAACCGACCCACGCCCGCGGGGGTGTCGGCGGCCTCACCCCGTGGCGCACCGTGCGCGACGCCCTCGAGGGTGTTCCTGCGGCCACCCGCGATCATTTCCTGCCGGAGCGGGTGTGGCGCTTCGACGGCACCGACGTTCCCGGGACCTTCACCGGTACCGACCTCCATCTCGGTCGGCGGCCCACCGCGAAGTCGCTGCAGCGTTATGACTGTGTCCCCCCGGGGGGTGGTCGATTCGACCTGCCCGACGAGCTGCTCCCCAACTGCTGGCGCAACAAGCCCACCGGTACCACCGACGTCATGGGCCGCATGCGGTGGGACGCCCCGTCGCTGACCATTCGTACCGAGTTCTTCAAGCCCGAGAAGGGTCAGTACCTGCACCCGCAGTGGGATGACCACGACCCGGTCAACCGGGTGAATCGGCCCATCACCCACCTCGAGGCCGCCCGCCTGCAAGGTTTTCCCGACGACTTCCGCTGGTGTGGCTCCAAGATCGGCATCGCCAAGCAGATCGGCAACGCCGTGCCCGTGGGCCTTGCCCACGCCCTCGCCGAGCACCTCAAACCCCACCTCGCCCAGCGTCGGACCCGCCGCACCGCCCGCCACCTCACCCCCGTCCCCGCCGTCGCATGAGCCCTGATGGGGCCTGCCGGAGGACTTCCCGCCGGTGGCCGGTCCCCGGCACCCGCTGATGCAGACGGCGGGTGTGCCGGGGGAGGCGTATTTCGCCGAGCAGCGATCGCAGTTCCATGCCGGGTTGCTGCTCGGGGGGACACTGTCGGTCGATGCCGGTGGGGTGGCCAGCAACGCCGACCGGAGCAGTCCACTGAGTCGTAATCTTGCCGCTCACATCGCGACCGCGTTGAAGGTGGAAACCGAGGGCGAACGGGCCGCGGGGCAGACCTCCGGGGGCAAGTTCGAAGAAGCCTGCGCCACCTTCCTGGAAACCGCGTTCGCCCAGCTCGGGCACCTGCGCCCGGGGCAGTGGTCGGTGCACAAGGTCCCCAGCCGTGGGGCCGCCTCCGGTGTCGCCCGCTACGAGCAGTACTCCCACCTGGTCGACCTCGCCGCCGCCGTCGAGACCAACCCGTCGTTGGCCGCGATTCTGGGCAACGCCTACGCGATCGCCCCGGACGTCGTCGTCTCCCGGGCGCCGGTCAGCGACGAGGAGATCAACACCCACCGCTTCCTCGTCGATGACACCGTCGCGACCCATGCGTCGCTGCGAGCATCGGTACAACCCAACCCGATTCTGCACGCGGTGGTGTCGTGCAAATGGACGCTGCGCAGCGACCGCGCCCAGAACGCCCGCAGCGAAGCCCTCAACCTCGTCCGTAACCGCAAAGGCCGCCTACCCCACGTGGTCGTCGTGACCGGCGAGCCCACCCCCGTGCGCATCTCCTCGCTCGCCCTGGGGACCGGGGACATCGACTGCGTCTACCACTTCGCCCTGCCCGAGTTGCTCGCCGCCGTCCGCGACAAGGGCGGCGAGGACACCAAGGAACTGCTCGACATGATGATCGACGGCAAACGCCTCAAAGACATCGCCGACCTGCCGCTCGACCTCGCCGTCTGACCCTCACATACCGGGTGGTGGAGTCAGCCGTACATGGTGCACTGATACCGACCACTCCGAGGGGGTCCTTATGAGCATCGCTCCGGCGCTGGTACCGCAGGAGCTGCGCCCCCGGCGAACCCACTGTGGTTGCCAGCCGACCGGACCACGTGGGGCTTCGGCAGCCGGGTAGCTCGGGCCGGGGCACCGCAGGCCGGAAGGCCCGAGAACCCGTGGCTGCGGTGGCCCTCGGCCCTCTGGCGGATACCCGCCACCATCGTGTCCTGGCTGGCGTTCCTGCCCCACCCGGAGACCCTTGCCGCACAGGGAAAGGCACTCAAGGTTGCCCCGCTCACCGAGCGCACCGAACCGGCTCCGTGGTGGCAACGGCGGGCGGTCGCGGGCTTGGTCTTCGGCGTGGACCTCGTCGGTGGCGCGGCGGGGGTGGTGGCCATTCTCAGCATGACCCGCAACCCGGTCATCCCGGTGGTCCTGGGCATCACCGTGCTCGGTGTGGTTGCCGGGATCGTGGAAACGCTCAACGCAGGCTGGCGTGCGGCGGGACGCGGAGCGCAGCGCTACGACGGGCTGGCGCAGCTTCGGGCGCTGGGTCATACCGGGCCGGTGGGTTACGCCGCCTGCTACGTCTCGCGGCGCAAGGGTGACATCGACGCCAACCGCGACGACGTCGTCGCGGGCCGGCGCCTGGGGGTCGAGCCCATCTGCAGCCTCTTGCAGGTGGCCCCGAGCAGCTACTACGAGGTCAAGGCCCGCCAGCAGCGTGCGCCGTCAGCGCGGGCCCAGCGTGATGCCGTGATGGCTCCGGTGGTGCGCCAGCTGTGGGAAAACAACTACCGGGTCTAGGGCGCTCGGAAGATCTGGAAGGCCGCCCAGCGTGCCGGACACGACGTCGGCCGGGACCAGGTCGCTCGGCTGATGCGCACCACCGGGATCGAGGGCGTGCGGCGCACCACGAGGACCGCACAACCCGACCGGAGGAGGGTGTGCCCCGCCACCCTGACCTGGTCCGCCGCGACTTCACTGCCGACGCTCCCAATCAGCTGTGGGTAACCGACCTGACGTTCGTGCCAACCTGGGTCGGCATCGCCTACGTCTGCTTCATCACCGACGCTTACCTCCCGGGCGGTCGTGGGCTGGCGGGTCGCTTCGCACATGCGGACCACGATGGTGCTCGACGCCATCGAGATGGCCCGGTGGTCCCGAGGCACCCCACTCGCCGGCCTGCGATGTCACTCCGATGCCGGGGTCGCAAATTTACGTCCATTCGCTACGGCGAGCGGCCGTATGGCGGCTCAACCCAAGCTTGGACTACCGCCGGTTCGCTGTGGCGCCGTGCTGAACCGAGGTATTCAACTCCTAGATTTCCCCTTCAACGCCTGGCACTGATGCCGGCTGTCGAGCTGGGTTAGGAACGAGGAGCTGCAGCCTTGAGCAACCATGGCGGTAGGCGGAACTCTGCATTCGCGTACGGCGCTGGCGAGAGGATTCGGTGCCTTCGGTCCTGGATTTGAAAGACTAGATGGGCTTGGCCGAGTGACGCGTCCCTTGTCAGGTCCGGGTAGGCAAGGTTCGCTTGGCCGGGGCTGGACAGGTGGTAGGCGCCGTTGACCCCTCGATGCACGAGCGTCCTTAGTTGCTCGCTGA
>JAABUT010003075.1_pt1 | contig 14850 bp, 16 predicted proteins | sample 5559281 | NCBI WGS metagenome assembly JAABUT01 (sample SAMN10711880, study PRJNA513359) | rock metagenome | isolation source: Antarctica rocks | place: Antarctica: Victoria Land, Ricker Hills nord | collected 2016-01-04 | reverse complement strand
CCCGCGCCGGGCCGCAGGCTGAGGTGGTAGGTGTTCGACAGGATGATCTGCGCGCCCACCGCGTGGAGGTCGTCCGGGTCGAGCGCCTTCACCGTCGCCTGCGTGCCCACCGGCATGAACGCGGGTGTCGCGATCGTCCCGTGTGGCGTCACGAACCGGCCCGCACGCGACTGCGACGCGCCGTCCGACGCATCAACAGAGAACTGAAACCATGTGTCGCGCGCCGCGCTCACGAACCGCCCCGGCCCCGTCTGGTATGATTGCCCGCCGCCATCCCGGCAGCGCGGCGGTGGCGGACACGCCGACAACGGCACATGCAGCGGAGGGACGTGTCATGGCATTTAGCCCGGACCCAGCGGTGCATCGCGCGGCGCTCGTCCGCACTCGCTACGCCGAGACGGACCAGATGGGGTTCATCTACCACAGCCACTTCTTCGCCTACTTCGAGACCGGCCGCTGCGAGTTGATCCGCGATCACGGCATGACCTACGCGCAACTGGAGGGGCACGGCGTGCGGATGCCGCTGCGCGCGTGCGGCGCGGAGTTCCGGCAGGCCGCGCACTACGATGATCTGCTCGCCATCGGCACGCGCATCGCGGCGATGACGCCGGTGCGCATTCGCTTCGAGTACGCTGTGCATCGCCTGACCGAATCCGGCGCGACCCATCTGGCGAATGGTTTCACCGAGCATCTCTTCATCGACCAGAATGGTCGGCCAACGCGGCTGAACAAACGGCCTGAAATCTGGGGGGTTCTCTCCCGCCTGACGGCGCTCGCTGCGTTCCCAGCCCCGGAATCCGCGCTGATGGCAGGCGCCGTCCAACCGTCAGGCTGAGCGGCGGCGCGCGTACTTGCTCCCCGCGACGCTCCCGCCAACCGCCTTGCGCGGCGCGGGCGCCGATTCAGTTTCGCCGGGAGACGACGCGGCGGTGGCGAGCGCCAACTCCGGTGCGGGTGCGACCGCAATCGCTGGCTCGGTGATCGTCTCCGGCTCCGTGCGCGGCGCGTCCACGATGAGGTTCACCAAGTCCGCGAGCGGCTCCGCCTTCGTGACAACCGGGGCGGCGTGCCCATTTGTTGCCGTCCCGGTGACTGACTCCGACGATGCTCCACTCGCGGCGTCGAGCGCCTCGGCATACGCCGTCTTCACCGTGTACGTCTCCGCCGACTCCGGCGTAGGATCAACCGCAACGCTCGTTTCCGTTCCCGTTGGCACGGCAAGCGCGGCGGACGCGGGTTCCGTTGTGGTCGTGGCGCCAGCGGCGACCGTCGCTGCCGCCGCGTCGCCGTTCAGGTAACTCGTTAGGTCCAACTGGCTTCGCAAGTCCGCCTGCGTCGCCTGGATCTCGCCCTTGATGTCCCCGGCGATGTCCTGAAACTCTTTCCGCAAGTCGCCGGTCGCGGCGTCAAATTCCTTCGTGAGGTCGCTCGTGTACTTGCGGAACTCGCGGATCGTCTTGCCAACCTGCGCCGCCATCGTTGGGATTTTATCCGGCCCGAACATCACAATCGCGATCACGAGCAGGACCATCAGTTCCGATGCGCCAATACCAAAGAATTCCATTGTGTTCGTGTTCTCCACTCGATAGAACAAGGATCGTGCCCTTGCGCGGTGGCACCTTCACCCATCAGTATAGCATTGACGTGCGCAATCGCGCGGGGAGGCGGTTTTTTCGTGGCCCGCATCGTCCTCGATGCCCGCATGTGCGGGTATCGCACCGGTGGCATCGCATCGTACACGCGGCAACTGACGGTCGCGCTCATTCCTGTGCTCGCCGCGCGGGGGCAGACGCTGCTCGTTGCCCGGTCGCGGCGCGGCGGGACGCACGATGCCCTCCCCGCCTCTGTCCGTCAGCCAACGCTCTGGACACCGCCACATCACCGCCTCGAACGATGGTCGCTGCCCGTCGAGTACGCGCGGCTACGCCCGTCGCTCGTCCACAGCCCCGATTTCATACCGCCGCGCTTCGGCCCGTGGCGCACCGTCGTCACCGTGCACGATCTCGATTTCGTCCGGCACCCCGAGCGACTGACCGCAGAGGCTCAGCACTATTACGGTCAGGTCCGCTGGGCAGTTCACTCGGCGGACGCGGTGATTGCCGTCTCCGGGGCGACGCGGGACGATCTCGTTGCTCTTCTGGACGCCGACCCGGCGCGCATCACCGTGATCCACGAGGCGGCAGACCCTCGTTTCGCTCCATCAGACGAAACTGCACCCACGAATCTGTCTGAAGTCTTTGCGGCACGCGGGATGATCCGGGAATCGCGCCCGTTTTTCCTCAGTGTCGGCACCATCGAACCGCGCAAGAACCTCGACACACTCCTCGATGCGTACCGTGCGTACCGCCAGTCATGCCCCGGCCCCGTTGCGCTCGTCGTCGGCGGCTCCGAGGGATGGAACAGTGCGGCAACCGTCGCGCGCCTCCGGGATGAACCGGGCGTCGTCTGGCTGGACACTGTGACGCCGGACGAACTCGCACCGCTCTATCGGGCCGCGTTCGCGCTGCTCGTCCCCTCCTGGGAGGAGGGTTTCGGCCTTCCCGCGCTGGAGGCAATGGCGTGCGGCACGCCCGTCGTCGTCAGCGGTGCGCGCGCGCTGACCGAAGTGACCGGCACGGCGGCACTGACCGCCCCGGCGGACGACCCCGCCGCGTGGGCTGCGGCAATGTGCCGCCTCACCGACGACCCGGTCCTTCGCGACGACCTGCGGCAACGCGGCATCGCGCGGGCGACGCACTTCTCGTGGCGTCTCGCCGCCACCGAGACCGCTGATCTCTACGCGCGCGTGCTCGCCGCGCCGCCACGAAGACGCCACGAAAGGACGATGCGTGTCCACTGATGCGTTAATTGTCGGCCTTGGCAATCCGGGGAAGGAATACGAACGAACCCGCCACAACATCGGCTTCATGGCCGTCTCCCGCTTCGCCGCGCGCAACGACCTGCGGTTCAGCGGCAAACGGATGCAGGCCGAACTCGCCACGGGTCAGGTGGAGGGCCGCTCGGTCGTCGTCGCGCGCCCGCAGACATTCATGAATGCGTCGGGCACCGCCGTGCAGCAACTGATGCACTGGTACAAGGTGCCGACCGCGCGGGTGCTCATCGTCTACGACGAGGCCGATCTCCCCTTCGGCACGCTGCGCATCCGGCCAGCTGGGAGCGCGGCGGGGCACAACGGGCTGCGGAGCATCATCGCGTCGCTCGGCACGGACGCGGTGCCCCGCCTCCGGCTCGGCATCGGTCGCCCGGCGGGCGGCGGCAAGGCAATGGGGCATGTGCTGAAACTCTTCGCGCCGAGCGAGCGCGAGCCATTGGAGCGCGAGATTCTCCCCGCCGCCGCCGATGCGATCGCGCACTGGCTGACGCGCGACATGGACGAGGTGATGCGGCTCGTCAATGGGAAAGTAGCGAGTAGCGAGGAACTCGGGACCAAACCGGGGAGGAACCGCAGAGGCGCAGAGACCGCAGAGGAACGCAGAGGAAGACAAAAAGAAGATGGGAACGCATCCCCTTAATTCTCCCCCCCCTCTTCCCGTCTCTGCGTTCTCTGCGCCTCTGCGGTTCTCCCCGGTTTGTCATCCTCTCGCTCCGGAGAGGGGCCGGGGGTGAGGAACAGGAAAGGAATTCGATGAGCACAACAGAGACAGAGCGCGACACAATCCGCACCATCGCGGTGATCGGCGCGGGGGCGATGGGCGCGGGGATTGCGCAGGCCGCCGCAGTCTCGGGGCTGGATGTGGCGATGATCGACACGGACGATGCCGCCATCGCGCGCGGTCGCACCACCATCGCCTCCTCGCTCGCCCGTCTCGTGGGCAAGGAGGCGTTGACACAGGCCGACGCCGACCAAGCCACCGCGCGCATCGAGGGATCGACAGACATTGGCGCGGCGCGCGATGCGGAGATGGTGATCGAGGCGGTCTTCGAGTCCGAATCGGTCAAGACCGCCCTCTTCCGTCGTCTGGATGCGCTCTGCGGACCGGGCACGATCCTCGCGTCCAACACCTCGTCCATCTCGATCACCGTGATCGCGGCGGCGACGGGCCGACCGGATCGCGTGATCGGGATGCACTTCTTCAACCCCGTGCCGGTGATGCGTCTTGTGGAGATCGTGCGCGGCGCTCGCACCAGCGACGCGACGTATCAGACAACGGAGGCGCTCGCGCAACGGCTCGGCAAAACGCCGGTCGTCGTCAACGACTATCCGGGGTTCGTCTCCAACCGCATCCTGATGCCGATGCTCAACGAGGCGATCTTCTGCCTAATGGAAGGGGTCGCCAGCCGCGAGGCGATCGACACCGTGATGAAACTCGGCATGGCGCACCCGATGGGGCCGCTAACGCTCGCGGATTTCATCGGCCTCGATGTCTGCCTGAACATCATGGAGGTGCTACACCACGGCCTCGGCGACGACAAGTACCGCCCCTGCCCCCTGCTCCGCCAGATGGTCGCGGCGGGCAATCTGGGTCGCAAGAGCGGTGCGGGCTTCTATTCGTATCCGGCGCGGTAGTCCGTTTGGTTCGGGGTTCGAGGTTCGGGATGTGATGATGGGACGGTCAGTGCCTGCCGCGTGCCAGAACTGCCCAGACGGGCTACACTGCTCCTGATGAGGAGGTTCGAGGTTGCGGGATTGGATTCTCCTCGAACCCCGAACCCCGAACCCCGAACCAAGCGGAGGTTTCTATGGAGAATCGGCCAATCCGCGTCCTGATCGCCAAAGTCGGCCTCGACGGGCACGACCGGGGCGCGAAGGTGCTGACGCGCGCGCTGCGCGACAGTGGCATGGAAGTGATCTACACTGGCCTGCATCAGACGCCGGAGATGGTCGTGGAGGCGGCAATTCAGGAGGATGTCGATGTGCTCGGCCTCAGCAGCCTCTCCGGCGCGCACGCGACGCTCTTCCCGCGCGTGATCGCCGGTCTCCGCGCGGTCGGTCTCGATGACATCCTGATTGTCGCGGGGGGGATCATCCCGCACGAGGACATCGCGCAGTTGACGGAGGCGGGCGTCGCAGCGGTCTTCGGCCCCGGCACGCCGCTGGCGACGAGCATCGCCTTCATCCGCGACAACGCACCGCGCAACCGTCACCTCGGCACGCGGGGCATGGAATGAGCGCGGAGCAGCCCACCGACCGCGTCAGCGGCCTTGTCGATCGGATTCGCGCCGGTGATCGCGTCGCCCTCGCGCGGGGCATCTCGCTCATCGAGGCGGGCGATCCCGACGGCCTGCAAATCTCCGAGCGCCTCTTCGCATCGCGCGGGCGGGCGCACGTCGTCGGCATCACCGGCCCTCCCGGCGCGGGCAAGAGCACGCTGACCGACGCACTCGTGCGCGAGTACCGGAGCCGTGATCTCTCCGTCGGCGTGATCGCGGTCGATCCCGTCAGCCCGCGCACGGGGGGCGCGACGCTCGGCGATCGCATTCGAATGCAGCGCGCAGCGGCGGACCCGAAGGTCTTCATCCGGTCGAGCGCGGCGCGCGGCTATCACGGCGGCCTCGGGCTGACGACGATGCAGACCGCCCGCCTGATGGATGTCGCGGGCTACGAGCGCGTCATCATTGAGACGGTCGGGGCCGGGCAGGATGGCGTCACCGTCGCCTCCGTCGCCGCGACGGTCGTGCTCGTGCAGACGCCCGCGTCGGGCGACGAGGTGCAGGCGCTCAAGGCGGGCGTGCTCGAAGTCGCGGACATCTTCGTCGTCAACAAAGCCGACCTGCCGGGCGCAAGCGCCGCCCTCGCCGACCTCCATGACGTAGCTGAGGCGGCGGGGAACCGCGAGACATGGACGCCCGCCGTCCTCGCGACGACGGCACAAACCGGGGAGGGCGTCGCCGCGCTGGCGGACGCCATCGAGGCGCATCGCGTCGCCTTAGCGACTTCGACGGACGGCGAAGTCCGCGCCGCGCGGCGACTCTGGGCGGAGGTGCAGGCGCTCGTCCACAACGAGGTGCGAAGCGCGGTCGATCGTTACCTGACGCACCCCGGAACGGCACAGGTGGCGATGAAGGCGCTCGTCGAGGGGCGGAGCGACCCGATCACGATGGCGCGCTCGCTACTCGCCGCGCGGGGTTGGGGGTCGATCAAGCCGGGATGAACCGTCACGGCGTTGCGCCGCTGCTGACTGGTTGGCGATCCGTGCCGCCGCGACGCCCGCGCCGATGCCATTGTCGATGTTGACGACGACGAGACCCGGCGCGCACGACTGGAGCATCGCGTGCAACGCCGCCACCCCGCCCGCGCCAACGCCGTAGCCAATCGGCGTTGGCAGGCCGATCACCGGGACGAGCGACAGGCCCGCCACGACGGAGGGCAGCGCGCCGTCCATCCCCGCCGCGACGATGAGCGCGTCCGCGCCCCACGCGAAGAGGTCTTCCAGCGGTCGGAACAGCCGGTGCAGCCCCGCCACGCCGACGTCCGCCACCATGCGCACGTCACATCCCATTGCAACTGCCATCACGCGCGCCTCATCCGCCGCCGGTACATCGGATGTCCCCGCTGTCAGGATGCCGACACGCCCGCCCGTACCGGGCGGGGTATATCCCGGCGCTTCGACCGTCGCGGTGCGCATCCCCGCGCCGAGCGTGACGGTGTAATCGGGATCGGGAAATGCGGCGCGGAGTGCGTCAACCGTATCCGCGCTGACGCGACTGATAATCGCGCGCCCGTTCGCTGCGACCAATCCACGCACGGCATCGATCAGTTGAGTGATGGTTTTTCCCGGCGCGTAGACCACTTCGGGGGTGCCGGTTCGCGCCTCGCGCGCGCCATCGAGCCGGAGCGTCCGCGCGGCATCGCTCGCACCTTCGGGGCGCTCCGATGCCAGCGCCGCGCGGATGGCCGCGAATGGGTCCCGCTTACGATCCTGCGGGGGCATTCGTGTTCCACTGCTCGCGGCGGATCAGGCGGCTGACGAGCGTCGCGTAGAAGTGATTGCGGGGATTGACCCGCGCGAGCGCGAGCGTGTGGCGCGAGCCGCAGATGTGCACCTCATCACCCTGAGCCAGCGGAATATCCATCTGCCCATCCGATGTGAGCACCGCGCCCTCGCGCGACCACGCCCGCAGCGTCACCCGCGCGTCCGAGGAGATGACGAGCGAGTCAATCGAACTGAGGTGCGGCGCGACGGGCGTGAGGATCATCGTCTTCGTCCACGGCGCGACAATCGGGCCGTGCGCCGCGAGGTTGTATGCCGTCGAACCCGTCGGCGTCGAGACGATGAAGGCGTCTGCCACGAAGGTCGTCACGGGCGCGTCATCGACCGCGCAGGTGATGTCGAGCACGCGCGACGGTCGTGGGTTCGTTACCACCGCATCGTTCGCCGCGAGCGCCGTCTGCGTCGTGCCGTCCGCGCGCCGAACGGTCACTTCGAGCATCAACCGCCGGTCGAGCCAGTAGTTACCCGCAAGGAATTGGGGCAACAAATCCACCGCGTTCTCCGGCGTCAATTCCGCGAGGAACCCGAGCCGACCGAGGCTGACAGCGACGACCGGGATATCGCGCGGCGCGGTCAGTTGCGCCGCACGCATCAGCGACCCGTCACCGCCGAGAACCAGCAGCAGGCGCGTCGTCGCGAGGATGGATTCGGCAATGTCCGTCACGCGCGTCGATTCCTCCCAGCAGGGGATCGCGTCGGCGTCCAGATGTTCCCGGATGCGCCGCGCCGTTTCCTGTGCGGCGGGGTTCTCGGGGTGGACGAGCATCCCAATTGCGTTGGCGCTCCCGCGCGTCGTCATGCCACGCCACCTCGCTATTGCTCTTTTCCCGGCGCTTCCCGCATCGCGGTCGCGATGAGCGACGCGGCGTCCACAGCGTCACCGGAGACCCCGGTGCACCAGTGCCCGAGGAATTCGATGTTGCCCGCCGGTCCGCGCAGCGGTGAGGCGGTCAGCCCCCGCAGCGACAGCCCATGCCGCTCCGCTTCCATGACGACGGATTGTAGCACAGCGCGGTGCACGGCAGGGTCGCGCACGACGCCGCCGCGCCCGACCGCGCCCTTCCCCGCCTCGAACTGCGGCTTAATCAGCGCGACGATCTCCTTCCGGTCGTCCCCGACCGCGATGGCCGCCGGGAGCACAAGCGACAACGAGATGAACGAGACATCGATGACGGTGAGGGTGACGCGCTCCGGCAGTTCGGCCACGAACCGCGCGTTCGTGCGATCCATCACGACAACGCGCGCGTCCTGCCGGATGCGGTAATCGAGTTGCCCGTACCCCACGTCGATCGCGTAGACGCGCGCCACGCCCCGTTGCAGCAGGCAATCCGTGAAGCCGCCCGTGCTCGCGCCGAAGTCGGCACAGACGCGGCCCGCGACCGCGATGTCAAACACCACGAGCGCGTGATCGAGTTTCTCCCCGCCCCGACTGACGAAGCGCGGTGGGGCGATCACGCGCAGGTCGCACGTCTCCGGGACGAGCGCGCCCGCCTTTGTGGGGACGTCCGTGCCGATCCGCACTTGCCCGGCGAGGATGAGCGCCTGCGCCTGACTGCGGCTCACGACGAGGCCACGATCCACCAGCAGTTGATCGAGGCGAACGCGCCGCGTCCGGGGCTTACGTGGGCCGGATGCGGACATTCGGCACCGCCACCGCGTGGGTGGCACGTTGGAATCGCTGCGAATGGACGTGGCAGATGGCGATGGCGAGCGCGTCGGCGGCGTCGTCGGGCTGTGGGATCGTCTCCAGCCGCAGGAGGATGCGCACCATCTCCTGCATCTGCGCCTTGTCCGCCCGGCCGTACCCCGTGATCGCCTGCTTCACCTCGATCGGGCGATACTCCGAGACGGGCAAGTCCGCACGCGCCGCCGCGAGGAGGACGACGCCGCGCGCCTGCATCACCGGCAGCGCCGTCGTGACATTCTTCGAGAAGAAGAGTTGCTCGACCGCGACGGCATCCGGCAGGTGCTCCGCGATCAGGCGCGAGACCGCATCGTAGAGCCGCTGCAACCGCTTCTCCGGCGTCATCGAGTTGTCGGTGCGGATGACACCGTAGGCGACAACCTCCGGGTCGGAGTCGCCCTGCACCACGCCGTAGCCGAGGATCGCCGTCCCCGGATCAATGCCTAGCGTCACGACGACCATCAGGAACCTCGATTGCGACTGCCTACGCGCCCGCCTGCGCCATCACGCTGTCGGAGATTTCCAGATTGGAATAGACCTGCTGCACATCGTCGAGTTCTTCCAGTTTCTCGATCAGCCGCAACGCCTGCACGGTCTGGCCATCGTCGAGCGCGACCGTCGTTGACGGGACGTATTGGAGGCCCGCCTCCTCGATGGGGAGGTCCATCGCGCGGATCGCGTCCTCCACAGCCTTGAGGTCCTGCGGCTCGGTGTACGCCTCGAGGAGATCGTCGGACGGCTCGACATCGGACGCGCCCGCGTCAATCGCCATCAGCGCGACATCGTCGGGGTCCTTGCCATCGACGCTGATGGTGATGACGCCACGATTCGCGAACATCCAGCCAACAGAGCCGGACTCGCCCATGTTGCCGCCGTACTTCGTGAAGGCGCTCCGCACCTCGGAGACCGTGCGGTTCCGGTTGTCGGTCAGCGCCTGCACGAGGATCGCCGCTCCGCCGGGGCCGAAGCCCTCGTACAGCACCTCATCGTAGGTCGTATTGTCGTCCGCGCCGAGCGCCTTCTTGATCGAGCGTTCGATGTTGTCGCTCGGCATGTTATTGCCGCGCGCCTTCTGGACGGCGAGCCGCAGGCGATAATTCGCCTCCAGGTCCCCGCTGCCACCTGCGCGCACCGCGACGGAAATCTCGCGCGCCAGTTTCGTGAAGAGCGCGCCGCGCTGCACGTCCTTTGCGCCCTTCTGATGCTTAATCGAGGACCATTTTGAATGTCCAGACATTGGGTTGCTCCTTCATCCCGGTGCGGAAACGCCGCACGAAGCAAGCGGTTTATCCCATAAGGATAACACGTACGGACACCTGTTCGCAAATCTGCGCGGCAGGGCGTATACAAAGTCGCCTTCGGCAGGGAATCCTAACCCCCGGCCCCTTCCCTCCGCAGGAAGGGGTGACTCACTGTACATGCCGTGCTGTTCGCCGAACACCCGGATTGCCCGAAGGCTCGCTCCCCCTTCCCTCGGAGGGAAGGGCGGGTGCCCTCTGGGCGGCAAGGGGTTAGGATTCCCCCAGACCTCACCATATGACCATTACGAGGCGGTGCTCAACGTGCTTGCGGCGGCTGCATCCACGAGGAACGTCACCGTCCCGTCGGGTGTCCGCACACCTTGGGCTGGGTATTCGTCGGGGTTGAACGGCCCCTCGAGCACCTGCTGCAGCGCGTCCGCCTTCTCCGCGCCGCCGACGAGAAAGATGACGTTCGCGGCGGCGTCGAGCACGGGATATGTGACGGTCAGCCGCCACGAATCAAACTTCGGCACGTAATTCGCCGCCGCCAGACGCTCGACGACCTTCAGCCCCTCAGTGTGCGGGAAGAGCGACGCGGTGTGACCGTCCGGCCCCATGCCGAGCAACACGAGGTCGAACTGCGGCAACCGGCCCGGCGAGAGCCCGAAGACATCGCCCAGGCGCGCGTCGTACGTGACGGCGGCGCTCTGCGGGTCGCGCTCGCCCTCCAGCCGGAAGATTCGCTCCGGCATGATCGGGACGTGCGACAGCAGCGACTCGCTCGCCATCCGATAATTGCTCTCGGCGTCGTCGGGCGGGACGCAGCGCTCATCGCCGAAAAAGACGTAGACGGAGGCCCACGGCACCGCGTCCCGGTACGCCTCCGACGCGAGCAGCCGATAGAGACGCTCCGGCGTCGAACCGCCCGCGAGCGCCACAGTGAACCGCGCATTCGCCGCGATGGCGTCATTCGCGATGGCAACGAACCGGCGTGCCGCCTCGTGGCTCACCGCGTCCAGATCAGGGAGCACCACGACCTCGCGCTGGGTATCGTTCACCGGTTTCCTCCACTCCGTGCACTTGCCAGTCGCATCGCGACATCGAGCGCCTCATCATACACATGGTCGCGCCGCACGGTGCTAACTTCATCCGTCAACGACTCGGCGACGCTCTTCTCGATTAGCGGCACGATCCGCTCCTGCGGCGGTTGCCCCTGAATTTCCATCGTCACCACCGTGTGCTCGCGGTCGTCCGCACGCCGGATCGTGAAGCTCGCGGTGGAATCGCCGGATTGCGCCGTCAAAACGACCGCAAGCAGGCAACCGGGCGGGAGATCGTCGGCGGGCTGCGACGAGAGTTCAAACGTCACCGGCGCATCCCCGTTGCGGACGACGAGAAGCGTCTGCCGCCCGACCCGCCGCAGGTTCGGGATCGTCTCCCACCCGAGCCGCGACGCGAGCCAACTGACGTAGAGCAGCGCCTGCTCGGGCTTGATCTCGCCCGTGGCATCCTGCGCGTACGTCACCTGCACGCGGTGGATGCCGTCGAGATAGGGGCGCGTCGAGGGCGCGTCGAAAAACTGCGCGGTCAACTCGCGCCACGCCGTCAGCCGCCCCCACGACAGATCGCGGAACGAGACACCCGGATACTCCTCCGTCGCGAGTGAGTGCACGCGGCTGAGCACGTTGAGCGTGTCCGCGTAGGTGCTGGTATCGACGACGAGCTGATCCGCCACGTCCATCAGCGTCGGCAGGATCGGGTGCGTGAACAGACCCTCGCCCTGCCACCAGAGCACGACAGGGACGTCCGGGATCAGCAGCGGAATGACCGTGCCCGGCAACTGCCGGACGCCGGCGCCCGCCGCTTCGAGCGTCACCTGCTCGGAGCCGGCGTGCTCATCGTGCGCGGGGAACTCGCACTGCGCGGAGATCCACGCGCGGAGTTTCGTCTCGCCTTCCGGGTGGGCGTGCAGGATGATCGTGCGCGATGGGTGCGACGCGCCGACCTTCGCGGCAATCCCCTGCACCTCCGCCATGTCGGCATCCGCGCCGACGAAGATGATGAGATTGAGGATGTACGCCTGCATCCCGGAACGCCCGCCCGCCTGATTCGTCATCCAGAGTTGCGTCAGCGCGTCCTCAATCTCGCGCACATCGACGGGCTGCTGCCCACTCTGCGGTGCCGGGTCGGCGTTTGCATTGGCCTCGTCGGTTGCCATCACACGCCTCCTACCGGGTCCTCATGCGACGCCACGTCCGGCCGTCACGCGCGAGGAGTTCGTGCGCCCGCTCTGGGCCCCATGTACCCGCCGCGTAATTCGGGAAAGGCGGGGGCGCGACCATGTTCCACCCCTCATGAATCGCGGTGATGAGCGACCATGCCACCTCGACCTCGTCGCGCCGCGTGAAGAGCGTCGAGTCGCCGAGCATACAGTCGAGCAGCAGCCGTTCGTACGCATCGGGCGGCTCGATGCCGAAGTACGTGCCGTAGCGGAAATCCATGTTGACGGAGCGAATCTGCACCGTCGGACCGGGCACCTTCGTGCCGAATTTGATCGAGATACCCTCATCGGGCTGGATTTGCAGCGCGAGCACATTCGGCTCCATGCTGTCGGCGGCGCTCTCGAACAGCAGATGCGGCGCGGGCTTGAACTGGATGGCGACTTCCGTCACCCGCTTGGGCAACGCCTTCCCCGTCCGCAAATAGAACGGCACATCCGCCCATCGCCAGTTGTCGATGAAGAATTTGAGCGCGACGAATGTTTCGGTGGTCGAGTTGAGCGGGACGCCAACCTCGTCGCGATAGCCGGAGATCGCATGCCCCGCGACATCCCCCACGCCGTACTGACCGCGCACGGTGTACTTGTTCACGTCCTCCGGGTGGATCGGGCGGATGGCGTGCAGCACCTTGACTTTCTCGTCGCGCACGCCCGTCGCGTCGTTCGAGACGGGCGGCTCCATGCCGATCAAGGCGAGCAACTGTATCATGTGATTCTGCACCATGTCCCGCAGCGCGCCCGACTCCTCGTAGTACCCGCCGCGCCCCTCGACACCGATGCTCTCCGACACCGTGATCTGCACGTGATCGACGTACTGGCGGTTCCAGAGCGGCTCGAAGATGCCGTTCGCGAAGCGGAAGACGAGAATGTTCTGCACCGTCTCCTTGCCAAGGTAATGGTCGATGCGGAAGACCTGCCGCTCCGAGAAGACCTCCGCGAGTTGGTTGTTCAGCTCGCGGGCGGATTCGAGGTCGTGGCCGAACGGCTTCTCGATGATGATGCGCTGCCACGGGCCATCCTCCTGCACGCCGGGGGCGAGGCGGCGGGCGAGGCCATGATTGCCCAACTGGCTGATAATCTCGCTGTAGTTCGAGGGTGCGGTCGCGAGGTAGAAGACGCGGTTGCCGCACGTCCCGCGTTCGCGGTCGATCTGATCGAGCAACTCGCCGAGGCGCGCGTACCCATCGTCGTCGTGGAACTCGGTCTGATGGTAATGAATACCCTGGGAAAAATTCTCCCAGACGGTCTCCTGCACCGGGCGCACGCGCGAAAACTCGTTGATGCCGGACTTCATCTGCGCGCGGAAGGTCTCGTTGCCGATGGGCCGCCGCGCGACGCCGACAACGGTGAATCCGCCGGGCAGCAATCGCTCCCGCGCGAGGTTGTAGAGCGCCGGCACGAGTTTCCGGCGCGTCAGGTCCCCGGAAGCGCCGAAGATCACCATGACGCACGGCTCCGGCGTCCGTTGCAAACGCAATCCCTCGCGCAGCGGGTTGACGATCGTCGTTTCAAGCATCCCGCGTTCTCCTCGGAGTGGGCAGTAGGAAGTAGACAGTCGTCGCAGCCGCTCGTGATTACCATGCATTTTCGCTGGCTACTCGTTACTCGTTACTCGTTACTCGCTACTTCCCTTACTGTGTCTTCACCGCGTGGCCACCGAACTGCTTCCGCAGCGCGGCCACGACCTGGTCGCTGAATTCTTCGTTCTCGCGCGAGCGGAACCGTTGCAGGAGCGAGAGCGTGATAATCGGCGCGGGCACGTCCAGTTCCATCGCGGTCTGGACCGTCCAGCGGCCCTCGCCAGAATCCTCCACGTAGCCACGGATGTTCTGCAGGTGCGGGTCGTCATTGAACGCCCGTTCCGCGAGTTCGAGCAGCCACGAGCGCACGACGCTCCCCTGATTCCACAGATGCGAGACCTGGTACAAGTCGAGATCGAACGGGCTTTTCTCCAGGATCGCGAAACCCTCACCATACGCCTGCAACATGCCGTACTCGATGCCGTTGTGCACCATCTTGGCGAAGTGCCCCGCGCCGGACGGCCCCATCAGCGCAAAGCCATCGGGCGGCGCGAGCGTCTTGAAGATCGGTTCCAATCGGTCAAAGACACCCCGTTCGCCGCCGATCATCAGGCAGTAGCCAACTTGCAGGCCCCAGACGCCGCCGGACGTGCCGCAGTCCATGAAGTGGATCTCCCTGGCGGTCACCTTCTCCGCACGGCGCATCGTCTCCTTGTAGTTCGAGTTGCCGCCGTCGATGATCACGTCACCCGGATCGAGGAGAGCAAGCAGATGGTCGATCTGGTCCTCCGTCACCTGACTGGAGGGCACCATCACCCAGATGGCGCGCGGGCGTTGGAGCGTCGCGATCATCTCCTCGACGGATTTGACGGCCTCCGCGCCGTACTCGGTCAGCCCCTGCGTGACCGAGTACGTCCGGTTCCACGCGACGACGCGGTGGTCATCCAGCCGCAAGCGGCGAACCATGTTGAATCCCATTCGCCCGAGGCCAACAAATCCAAGATCCATGGTCCATCCGTTTCCCAGTCGTGCCGTGGAACGTGCCCGCCGTATCAGTCTGCCGCGACGTGCGCGAATTGCTCGGTCTTGGCGCGGACATCCTTCATCACGGCCTCGAACGAATCCGCGAACTGCTTGATGCCCGCGTCCTGCAAGTCCTGCGTCACCTTCGCCATATCGATGCCAACGGCATCGA
>JAABUT010003074.1_pt1 | contig 14852 bp, 10 predicted proteins | sample 5559281 | NCBI WGS metagenome assembly JAABUT01 (sample SAMN10711880, study PRJNA513359) | rock metagenome | isolation source: Antarctica rocks | place: Antarctica: Victoria Land, Ricker Hills nord | collected 2016-01-04 | reverse complement strand
CAGCTGCTGGCCGCCCGCCGGACGTGGGCGCCCCCCTGGGAGCTGCTGGGCTGCGCCATCCTCCACAGTGATCTTGAGCAGTGATCGCTGTGGAGGTAGGACGCGGCGTTGGGCGCCCCTGCCGCCACAGTGATGTTGAGGCTTGATCACTGTGGAGCAGAGAGGCGGTCTTGGGACCTCCAGCCTCCACACCGATCACCGTTCAAGATCACCGTGGCGGTGGTGTGGTCCGCGTGGGGCGGGCTGGACTGCAGCCGCGGTGTGACGGGCTCCACGGTGGGTTTCGCGCCGCGGTGGGTTTGGCTCCGCGGAGGGTCTGGCTCCGCGGTGGGTTTGGCTCCACGGTGGGTTTGGCTCCGCGGTGGGTTTGGCGCCGCGGTGTTGCGGCTCCGGTGAGAGCCCGCGGAGGGGCTAGCCGCACGGGCGGGATCAGCCGGGCGGGGTCTTCCCGACCACCTCCGTGACAAAAGCGATCGCATGGGCCTTCGCGTCAGGCAGGTCGGCGTCGAAGCTGCCCACCAGCTGGACCCCAGAGTCGGTCAGCACGGACAGGCGCAGCGTGGTTTCGGAGGTCGTCAGGTACGCCGCCTGGCCCACCCCCGGCACGTCCTGCGCCCCCGAGTCGACGCCGCGCTGTGCCGCGAAGGAGCTCGCGTCCGCGCCCTCGGTCGTGGTGTAGACCAGCGGCGAGGCCAGCGTGGCGTCTTGCGTCAGCCAGGTGCAGGAGGCCTCGAGGGTGGTGCTGTCCCCGGCCTCGGCCCCCTCGATCGGCGTCCCGAGGAGCTCGCTCGCCCGGCTGGGATTCACCCGCGAGCACAGCTCTTTCGAGGCAGGGGTGCCGACCGTGGACGCGGGCCGCGGGGGCACGGGACCGGCCGTGCCGCTCCCCGATCCACCCGCGCTCCTGGACACCAGCGGCGTCGCCGTCCGCACCGGCACGGGGGCCGGCGGCGTGCCCCCACCGGCCAGCACCACGGTCGCGCCGACGCCGCCAGCGACGACGACCGCCGTGAGGACCGCCCCACCGACGAGCAGACCCGAGCGACGGGGGCGCCGCACCCCCGTGCCACCGACGGGCGGCGTACCCGATGACGGCCACACCTGCTGTGGTGAGTCCGGTGGCGGGCTCAACCCCGCGGGCGCGATGGCCCTCGGCGCGCCCAGGAGGCGCACGAGGTCGCCCGCGCTCGGCCGGCGCGCGGGGTCCTTGTCGAGCGCGGCCGCCACCAGGCCGGCCAGGTCGCGCGGCAGCCCGGGCAGCGCGGGTGCGGCGTTGACCACCTGGTAGGCGAAAGCGGCCGTCGTCGGGCCCGGGTAGGGCCCCGCCCCCGAGGCGGCGAAGACCAGCACGGCCCCCCAGGCGTGCACATCGGCGGCCGGGCCGACGTGATCGCCGAGGAGCTGTTCCGGCGACATCCACGCCGGGCTTCCCACGTTCACTCCGACCCGGGTCAGCGAGGTCGACTCCGCGAGCTCGTCGCGGGCCACCCCGAGGTCCACGACGCGCGGGCCGTCCCAGCCGAGAACCACGTTGCCGGGCTTGAGGTCTCGGTGCAGCACGCCGGCGCCGTGCAGGTCGGCGAGCGCCGCGGCCAGCGCCGCCGCGAGCTCACGGAGCTGGTCGACGCGCAGGGGACCGCGGGCCCGGACGGCCTCCTCGAGGTCGGGCCCCTCGACGTACTCCGAGGCGAACCACGGCAGCGCCGCGTCGGGGTCGGCGTCGACGAGCCGCGCCACCCGCGTCGAGCTGACTCGCCGGGCGACCGCGATCTCGCGCGCGAAGCGGGCGCGGGCGTCCGGGTCGGCCACCAGCTCCAGGCGCACCACCTTCACCGCGCGTTCGCCGCGGGGCCCGACACCCAGGAAGACCGTGCCCATGGCGCCGCTGCCGATGCGGGCCTGCAGGGCATAACCGCCGACCTGCCGCGGGTCACCGTCGCGCAGCGGGGACAGGGCCACGCACGCAGGATGACAGGCGCGGCGGGTGCTAGCCGGTGCCCGGAGCGCTGCGTACCAACGCGGTCACCATGCGGTCGCGGATCGCCGTGTTCCGGACGAAGACGTCCAGGAAGGCGATCTCCACCACGGTGCCGGTCCGGTCGCGCAGGACCTTGAGGGTGCCCTTCTCGGTACGCCGCGTGGCGGCGACCGTGTAGAGGAAGGTGATCGCCCCGTTCGTCCGGTCGTACCTGAGCTGTCTCACGCCGCGGGGCAGCAGCCGGCCGTAGCTGTCCAGCGGCACGTCCGGGCACCCCCCGTCGGGGCACATGAGATAGCCGAGCTGCGCGCTGCCGGACAGCCCAGCGAGGCTGACCGTGGTGAAGCCGTTGGCGTCCTTGCCCTTGGCGATCTGCACCCAGTCGGTGGGTACGACGAAGGCGAACCCGCCGTCGTAGCGGGTGCGGAAAGACGTCGGCGGCGGCACCGGGGCCGGCGTCGTGGCCGCCGGCGCGCTCGGGTTCGGCGGCGGGGGCGCGACCGGCGAAGGCAGGAGCGTCGAGGGCAGGAGCGGCGAGGGCGGGGGCGTCTCGGTGGGAGCGGACGACGCCGGGGCTGAGGGCGGCGCGGATCCCGTCGCCGTGGGACCGACGCTCGGCCCGGGCGCGGGGCCGGCCTTGCCACCACCGCTGGTCGCCGCGTAGGTCACGCCGCCGGCGACGAGCACCGCGGCGACGATCCCCGCGGCTACCAGCGGGACACGGTTGCGCCTCCGCCGCGGCGCCGGCGGGGCGCCCACCGGGTAGGCGGCAACCCCCGGCCGCGTCGGCCCCGGAGCGCCAGGAGGGCCGGGAGGCAGCGTGAATCCCGGTTGCGGCGGCGGCGATCCCTGTGGTGGCGAAGGGAATCCCTGCTGCGCCAGCGGAAAGCCCGGCGGCGTCAGCGCAAAGCCCGGCTGCGCCAGCGGAAAGCCCGGCTGCGCCAGCGGCTGCGGCGCCGCGGGCAACGAGCCCGGTGGCGGCGTCAGCGGAGGCGCGGTGCGCAGCGGCCCCACCAGCGCGGCTGCGGCCGGCCGCGCCGCCGGGTCGGCGGCGAGCGCGGCGGCGATCAACGGCAGCAACACCGGCGGCAGGCCGGTGAGGTCCGGAGCCTCCCGGCCCACCCGGGCGGCGCGGGCCTCCGCCGTGGGGCCGACCCACGGCACCCGCCCGGTCGCGGCGAAGACCACGATGGCGGCCCAGGCGTGCACGTCGCTCGCCGCCGTCGGCGGCTGCCCCGCGATCTGTTCCGGCGGCAGCCATCCCGGCTCGGCGGTGGCCAGCCGCGCGGGGCCGAGCCCCGTGTCGACGAGCCGCGGACCGTCCCAGGCGAGCACGATGTCAGCAGGGTTGAGGCCACCGTGCACGATGCCGCACGCGGCGAGGTCGTCGAGCGCCGCGGCGAGCGCGGCGGCAAGGGCCTGCACCCGGTGTGGGGGCAGCGGTCCGTGCTCCTGCACGGCCGTGCCGAGGTCCGCGCCCTCGACGTACTCGCCGGTGCGCCAGGGCTGCGGGGAGTCCGGGGCGGCGTCGAGCAGGCGGGAGACGTGCGGGCTGCGCACCCGGCGGGCGCTCGCGACCTCGGCGGCGAAGCGTGCCCGCTCGGCCGGATCCCCGGCGGCGCGGGGCATGACCACGGTCAGGACGACGGCCTGCATCCCGTCGAAGGCGAGGAAGGCGCCCCGGTCGGGGGTGGCGCCGAGCCGCCCCTGCAGGCGGAACCGCTCGATGGCCGGCGGGTCTCCCGGCAGCAGCGAGGTCAGGGGCACGCGAGCAGGATTGCAGCAGGGGCGCCCGCCAGGTGTCACGGTGGCAGGCGAATCGGGTGGACCGCGCAACTAGGTTGGGCTCATGTCGCCGGCAGCTTCCCCGCGGCCGCGGGTGCTCGCTGCGGTGGCGTGGCCCTATGCCAACGGCCCGCGCCACATCGGCCACGTGGCGGGGTTCGGCGTACCCAGCGACGTCTTCAGCCGCTATCAGCGGATGGCCGGTGCCGACGTGTTGATGGTCAGCGGCACCGACGAGCACGGCACGCCGATCCAGGTGCAGGCCGACCGCGAGGGCGTCTCCGCGCGGGAGACCGCGGACCGCTACAACCGGGTCATCGCGACGGACCTGCAACGGCTCGGGCTGTCCTACGACCTCTTCACGCGGACCACGACCCGCAACCACGCGAGGGTCGTGCAGGGCCTCTTCCGGACGTTGCTCGACAACGGTTATCTCTTCCCCCGCACGATGCTTGGCGCCGTGTCACCGTCAACCGGGCGCACGCTGCCCGACCGCTACATCGAGGGCACCTGCCCCATCTGCAACTACCCCGCGGCGCGCGGCGACCAGTGCGACAACTGCGGCAACCAGCTCGACCCGCAGGACCTCATCAATCCGCGCAGCAAGATCGACGGGGAGACCCCGGTCTTCGTGGAGACCGAGCAATACTTCCTCGACCTGCCGGCCTTTGCGGAGGCACTCGACGGGTGGCTCGCCACCCGCACGGGGTGGCGCACCAACGTGACGCGCTTCACCGCCAACCTCATCAGCGAGCTCAAGCCGCGCGCCGTCACCCGCGACCTCGACTGGGGCGTGCCGGTGCCCGTGCCGGGGTGGGAGGACCGGTCCGACAAGCGCATCTACGTGTGGTTCGACGCGGTCATCGGCTATCTCTCGGCATCGATCGAGTGGGCGCGCCGCCGCGGCGATCCGCAGGCGTGGGAGCCCTTCTGGCTCGATCCGGCGACGCGCTCGCACTACTTCATGGGCAAGGACAACGTCACATTCCACTCCGTGATCTGGCCGTCGATCCTGCTCGGGTACGACGGGCTCGGCTCGCGCGGTGGCACCGCTGGGCCCCTCGGCACGCTGGCGCTGCCGACCGAGGTCGTGAGCTCGGAGTTCCTCACCATGGAGGGCAAGAAATTTTCCTCCTCCCGTGGGGTCGTCATCTATGTCCGCGACTTCCTGTCCCGCTACGACAGCGACGCGCTGCGCTACTACCTCGCCGTCGCCGGCCCTGAGGCCGCCGACACCGACTTCACGTGGGAGCAGTTCGTCACCCGCAACAACACCGAGCTGGTCGCCGGCTGGGGCAATCTCGTCAACCGCACGGTGACCCAGGTGGCGAAGAACTACGGCGCCGTACCCGAAGTCGGGCAGCGCACCGACCGTGACCACGCGTTGCTCGCCGCCAGCCGCGACGCCTTCGCCCACATCGGCGCGCTCATCGACCGGTCGCAGCAGAAGGCGGCGATCACCGAGGCGATGCGGGTGGTGGCCGACGCGAACAGATATCTCTCCGACACCACCCCGTGGAAGACGAAGGACTCCGACCCGGCGCGTACGGCGACGGTGTGGGGCACCGCGCTGCAGGCCGTCGCCGACTGCAGCCGCCTGCTCGCGCCCTTCCTGCCGCGATCGAGCGAGCTCGTGCACGAGATGCTCGGTGGGACAGGAGTTCTCGCGCCGCAGCCGGAGCTCCGGGAGGTGGAGGACCTCGACGGTGGGCCGGCGTACCCCGTGCTGACGGGTGACTATTCCGGCGCGGCGGACACGTGGGCGTCGGTCCCCCTGGTGCCCGGAACGGCGGTCGCGCCGCCGGCTCCGCTCTTTCGCAAGCTCGACGCGTCAGTGGTGGACGAGGAGCTGGCCCGGCTCGAGGAGGCGGCCCGTGCCGCGGGGTGACGGCGGCCGGTCGGGCGCTGTCGTGCCGCCGCCCGAGCCCCTGCCGCCTGGGGTCGTCGTCGCGGACAGCCACTGCCACCTCGACATCGTCGGCCGGCCGGTGCACGAGACGCTGGCCGAGGCGCGTTCGGTCGGGGTGACGCGGGTCGTGACCATCGGCGTCGACCTGCCGAGCTCGCGCTGGTGCGCCGAGACGGCCGCGGAGCACGCCGGGGTTGTTGCGGCGGTCGCGGTGCACCCGAACGAGACCGGGGCGGTGACCGAGGCGGACCTCCGTGAGCTCGCGGCGCTGGCCGCTCTGCCGCAGGTGCGTGCGGTCGGCGAGACGGGGCTGGATCACTACCGCACCTCGGCGGACGGTTGGCGGGCGCAGGAGGAAAGCTTCCGCGCGCACATCGGCATCGCCAAGGACGCCGGCGTGGCGCTCGTGATCCACGACCGGGATGCCCACGACGACGTGCTGCGCGTGCTCGCCGAGGAGGGGGCGCCGGAACGCACCGTCTTTCACTGCTTTTCCGGTGACGTGGCCATGGCGCGACTCTGCGCGGCGGCGGGCTACGTCCTGTCCTTCGCCGGCAACGTCACCTTCAGCAACGCCGGACCGCTGCGGGAGGCCGCGGCGGTCACGCCGGTCGACCAGTTGCTGGTCGAGACCGACGCTCCGTTCCTGACGCCGATGCCGCACCGGGGCGCCCCGAACGCGCCGGCGCTGATCCCCTTGACCTTGCGGCTGCTGGCCGAGGTCCGGGGCGAGGACGTGGCGGCGCTGGCCGCGGCGGTGGATGCCACCACGACCCGCGTCTTCGGCGCCCTCTGATCGGCGCCCACCCCAATGTCGAGAAACAGCTTCTCGACGTCGGCGCGCCGCGGGTGGTGTCGAGAATCGCCGCAGTGAGGCTGCTCGGGCCCGCGGAGGTGCGGGGGCTCGCGGCGCGGCTCGGGCTGACGCCCACGAAGCAGCGCGGGCAAAACTTCGTCCACGACGGGAACACCGTCCGCCGCATCGTGCGGACGGCCGGGGTGCTGCCGGGAGAGCGGGTGCTCGAGGTCGGCCCCGGCCTCGGCTCGCTCACCCTGGGCCTGCTGGAGACCGGCGCGTCGGTGGTGGCGGTCGAGATCGATCCCCTGCTCGCCGGGTCGCTGGCGATGACCGCGCCCGGGGTCAACGTCGTCACCGCCGACGCGCTGCGGATCACCCCCGCCGACCTGCCCGGGGAGCCGCCGGTGCGCCTCGTCGCCAACCTGCCCTACAACGTCGCCGTACCGCTCCTGCTCACCGTCCTCGAGTCCTTCCCGACGGTGACGGCGGGGCTTGTCATGGTGCAGGCCGAGGTGGCCGATCGGTTGAGCGCGGGGCCGGGCTCACGCGTGTACGGCGTGCCGAGCGTCAAGGCCGCGTGGTGGGCTGCGGTGCGGCCGGCCGGCGGCGTACCCCGCTCCGTCTTCTGGCCGGTGCCCAACGTGGACTCGTCACTGGTGGCCTTCACCCGGCGTGAGCCTCCCGCCCCGGAAGCCCTGCGGCGCGAGACGTTTGCGGCGATCGAGGCGGCCTTCGCCCAGCGCCGCAAGACGCTGCGGGCTGCCCTCGCCGGCTGGGCGGGCTCCTCAGCCCGGGCCGAGGAGCTGCTCCGTGCCGCCGGCGTAGACCCGGGGCTGCGGGGGGAGCAGCTCGACGTCACCGCCTTCGCCCGGATCGCCACCGCCGCCCACGCCTGAGCTACCGCGGGTCGAGCGCCTCGATCCGGCAGGTCGGCCCCATGGCCGCGGCGATGTTTCTCGCCGGCGCACGGCTGGCTGCATGGCTGCACCTATTGTTGGAGGGTGCCGAACCGCTCGACCGCCGGGCCGCGCCCGCCGGTGACGGTCCGGGTGCCGGCCAAGCTCAACCTGCATCTCGCGGTCGGTGGCCGCCGCCCGGACGGGTTCCACGAGCTCACGACGGTGTTCCAGGCCGTCTCGCTCTTCGACGACGTCACCGCCGCGCCAGGTCCGGGGATCACCGTGGAGGTCTCGGGCGAGGGCGCGTCCGACGTACCGCTCGACGACGGCAACCTCGCCGTGCGCGCGGCGCGCCTGCTCGCCGAGCACGCCCATGCCGACGCCGCGGCCCACCTCACCCTGCACAAGGGCATCCCGGTCGCCGGCGGCATGGCCGGCGGCTCCGCCGACGCCGCCGGTGCGCTCGTCGCCTGCGACGCCCTGTGGGCGACCGGGCTCAGCCGAGAGGAGCTAGCCGGGCTGGCCACGGAGCTCGGCAGTGACGTGCCTTTCGTGCTGCACGGCGGGACGGCGCTCGGCACCGGCCGCGGCGAGCGCCTCACCCCGGTGCTCGGAACCGGCACGTATCACTGGGTTCTCGCCCTCGCCGGCGGCGGCCTGACCGCGGCAGAGGTCTACGCCGAGCACGACCGCTCGCCCGCGCAACGGCGCAGACCCGGGACGGTACGACGGGACGACGTGCCCGATGGGGTGCTGGCGGCCCTGCGCAGCGGCGACCCGGTGGCCCTCGCCGGAGCCCTGCACAACGACTTGCAGGCCGCCGCACTCCGGCTCCGTCCCGGTCTTCGCCGGGTCCTCGACGCCGGTGACGAACTCGGCGCACTCGCCGGTCTCGTCAGCGGGAGCGGCCCGACCATCGCGCTGCTCGCCCGCTCGGCCAGCGACGCCATCGTGCTGGCGGCCGCGCTGTCCGCGGCGGGCGTGTGCCGCACGGTCCGCCGCGCGAGTGGCCCCGTGGCGGGCGCGAGGGTCGTGCCGGAGTGAGCGGCCGGGTGAGCTGCCCCCTGGGCTGTCGCGCGAGCTGTCCCGCGCAACGCAGGGGCAGCCGGAGCGCGCCGTGAGCGTGCTCGTCTCGCTCGATGACGTCAGCAAGGCGCACGGGACGACGACGTTGCTCGACCGGGTCAGCCTCGGCCTCTCGCCGGGTGACCGCATCGGCATCGTCGGGCGCAACGGGGGCGGCAAGACGACGCTGGTGTCGGTGCTTGCCCGCACCGAGCCGGTCGACGCCGGGCGCGTCACCCACTCCGGCGGCATGCGCGTCGGCATGCTCACCCAGACCGACGACCTCGACCCCGCCGCGACGGTCGGTGCCGCCGTCGTCGGCGCCGGGACGCCTGAGCACGTCTGGCGGGGCGACGCCGCGACGCGGAGCACGCTGGCCGGCCTCGAACTCGAGCCGCTCCTCGACCGAGAAGTCGGCAGCCTCTCGGGCGGCGAGCGGCGCCGTACCGCGCTCGCGGCCCTGCTCACCAGCGAGCTCGAGCTGCTCGTGCTCGACGAGCCCACCAACCACCTCGACGTCGAGGGCGTGGCCTGGCTCGCCGCGCATCTCGCCGGGTCCGGCGCGGGGCGACCGCGGCACGCCGCGCTCGCCGTCGTCACCCACGACCGCTGGTTCCTCGACGAGGTCTGCACCCAGACGTGGGAGGTATCCCACGGCAGCATCTACGCCTACGACGGCGGCTACTCCGCCTACGTCCTCGCGCGGGCCGAGCGGTCCCGGCAGGCGGCCGCGAGCGACCAGCGGCGAGCCAACCTGCTGCGCAAGGAGCTCGCCTGGCTGCGCCGTGGCGCCCCGGCGCGCACGAGCAAGCCGCGGTACCGCGTCGAGGCAGCCAACGCCCTCATCGCGGCCGAGCCGCCGCCCCGGGACAGCACGGGACTGCAGCGCTTCGCGGCGACAAGGCTCGGCAAGAGCGTCTACGACGTCGAGGACGCGGTGCTCGAGCTCGGCGGCCGGCGGCTGCTCGACCGTGTCACCTGGCGCCTCGGCCCCGGTGACCGGGTCGGACTGGTGGGGGTGAACGGCGCCGGCAAGACCACGCTGCTGCGGGTGCTGCTCGGCGAGCGGCCGCTCGACGCCGGCACGGTGCAGGTCGGCCAGACAGTGCAGGCCGCCTATCTCTCCCAGGACGTCGCCGAGCTGCCGGCGACGCTGCGGGTGCTCGAGGCGGTCGAGGAGGTCGCGCGGGTGCTCCGCATGGGGACCGGGCCGCGGGCGGAGGAGATCTCCGCCGGCCAGCTGCTGGAGCGCTTCGGCTTCGCGAGCGACCGGCAGTGGACTCCGGTGGGCGACCTGTCCGGTGGCGAGAAGCGACGGCTGCAGCTGCTGCGCCTGCTCATGGAGGGGCCCAACGTGCTGGTCCTCGACGAGCCGACGAACGACCTCGACGTGGACACGCTGACCGCGCTGGAGGACCTGCTCGACAGCTGGGCGGGGACGCTGATCGTCGTCAGCCACGACCGCTGGTTCCTCGAGCGGGTCTGCGACAGCGTGGCCGCGCTGCTCGGGGACGGCTCGCTGGCGGCGCTGCCGGGCGGGGTGGAGCAATACCTGCAGCAGCGTCGTACGGCGCGCGCCGCCGGCACCCTCCCCGGGCCGCGGCTGCCCGCCGGCAGCGGCACCGGCAGCAGGTCCGGCTCCGGGGGTACGGCGTCGACGACGGCCGCCGAGGCCCGCTCAGCTCGCAAGGAGTTGCAGCGGCTGGAGCGCACCCTCGAGCGCCTCGACCGCCGGCAGGCGGAGCTGCACGCCGAACTGACGGAGGCGGCGACCGACCACGTGCGGGCGCTGAAGCTCAGCACGGAGCTGCGGGCCGTGGTCACCGAGAAGGGCGCGACCGAGGATGCCTGGCTGGAGCTGTCGACAGCCACCGGCTGACGCGGCATCCCGCCTCCACGGTGATCATGGTGGGTGATCACTGTGGAGGTCGGGGGGGCTGACGCTGCGTCCCGCCTCCACGGTGACCTTGGTGGGTGATCACTGTGGAGGTCCCGGGGGCTGGTGCTGCATCCCGCCTCCACGGTGACCTTGGTCGGTGATCACTGTGGAGGTCGGGGGGGGCTGGTGGGGCGGCCGCGGGCGCACGCCAGGGGTGACACTGGGCCGGTGACGCGTCGGCGGCCGGGAGCCACCGGGCCACGGTCCTTCCGGCCCTCCGGGCCGGGGTCCTTACGGCCCTCCGGGCCGGGGACCGCGCGGGTGCTCGGCCGGCCGGCGGCCATCGTGGCCGCCTTGCTGCTCGCCCTCGTCGCCCTCGTCGCCCTCGTCGGCCTCGCCGGGCCGGCCTCCGCGCACGCCGTGCTCGACAGCGCCTCACCCGAGCAGGGCGGCTCTGTCGCGAGCGCCCCCGCCAGTGTCGAGCTGCACTTCGACGAACAGGTGATCGTGAACGCGCGGTCGCTGCAGGTGCTCGACCCGGCCGGCGAGCGGGTCGACGACGGCGTCGCGACGCACCCGGGGGGAGATGGCGCCGCGGTCACCGTGGCGCTGCGCCCAGGGCTGCCGAGCGCGTCGTACGCCGTCGTCTGGCGGGTCGTGTCCACCGACGGACACCCGGTCAGCGGCACCTATTCCTTTGGCGTCGGGGTCCCGGCGGGGGCCTCGCCAGACGCGGCCGCCGCGGGCGGTTCGCCGCTGGTCGGCGCGATCCACGCCGTGGCTCGCGGCGTGGCCTACACCGGACTCGTGCTGCTCGTCGGCGGGGTTGCGTTCCTCGTGGTGCTCTGGCCGGCCGGCGCGGAGCAGCGCCGGCCGCGCCGGGTGGTGACGACCGGCTGGGGCCTGGTCGCCGTGTCCTCTGCGGCTCTGTTCCTGCTCGAGGGTCCCTACGGCACCGGCCTCGGCCTCAGCTCGGCTCTCGACCCCGCGGTGCTGTCGGAGACGCTGTCCTCGCGCTACGGCAAGTTGGTGCTGGTCCGGCTGCTGCTGTTGGCACTCGCCGTTCCGGTGCTGCGCCGGCTGCGCGAGCGCGGGTCCTCCTCCGACCTGCTCGGGCTGGCCGCCACCCTGCTGCTGACATTCAGCCTCGTCGGCCACCCCGGCGTGGGCCGCCAGGTCCCGCTCGCGGTCGCGGTCGATGCCGTGCACCTCGCCGCCGCCTGCGTGTGGCTGGGCGGCCTTGCGGTGCTCGCAGCGGGGCTGTTGCGGCCGGCCACCGCCGAGGTGGGTGAGCTGCGCGCGGTGCTGCCCGGGTGGCACCGGCTGGCGGTCGCTGCCGTGGCCGTACTCGTGGTCACCGGCACCTACGCCTCCTGGCGCGAGGTGGCCACGCTGCCCGCGCTGCCGGCGACCGACTACGGCCGGTTGCTGCTCGTCAAGCTCGGCGCCTTCGCGGTGCTGCTCGCGCTGGCCGACCAGGGCCGGCGCTGGGTGCGCCGGCACACCCGCGCCCGCCTCGTGGCCTTCGCCGCGACCGACGTCGCGGCGGCACAGGTGAGCACCGGCCTGGCTGGGGCGCCCCCCGAGCCGACCTCCCTGGCCGTCCGCGGCCTACGCCGCTCGGTCGGCGTGGAACTCGCGGTCGGCGCCGTCGTCCTCGGCGTGACCGCCGTGCTGGTCGCGTCGGCGCCGGCCCGCGACACCTACTCGGGGTCCTTCGCCTCCACCGTCACGGCGGTGGGGGTGGACGGCGGCGCGCTGACGGTGCAGTTCGACGTGGACCACACGAGCCGCACGCCGGGGGAGATGCACGTCTACACCTACACCCCCGAGGGGCGCGTGCAGCCTGTCGCCAGCGTGAACGGCCTGCTCGTGGAGCAGGCCACCGGCCTCGGCCCGGTGCGGGTCGCCTTCGTCGACACCGGTCCCGGCCATGCCACGGGCCGCGGCGTGGTGCTGCCCGGGCCGGGGCACTGGGTGCTCACGTTGCAGATCCGCGTGGGTGACACGCAGGGGTACGCCGCCACGACGGCCTGGGACGTCCGGTGAGGCTGCCAGCGTCGGTGCGGCAGCCCTCGGTGGCTTCGACCCCGGCCGCGGCGGCGCCGCTGGTGGGGCTGCGCGCCAGGTGACGGAAGCGACCTCGAGCGTGACGTGGACTGCCACCCCGGCGGGCGGGGGGATCGCGCCGGGCTCCTTCGACGAGTTCGAGCTGACCGCCGGGCCGCTGCCGACGGCGGCGTCCGTCGCGTTCCCGGTCCTGCAGACCTACGCCGACGGCTCGACCGTCAGCTGGTCCGAGCCGACCGTGCCAGGGGGCAGCGAGCCCGACCACCCTGCGCCCAGCCTGACGCTCGCCGCCGCCGCGGCGCCTGGCAGCGACACCGGTGGCACCGGTGCTACGCGCACCCTCGCCATTATCGGCGTCGCGCTGGGCGCCCTCGGCCTGGGCGCGGGCGGGCTCAGCCTTGGCGCGGGCCCGCAAGCCGGCAACGGCGCGCACCACTGCGCAAGCGGCTGCTTAGGAGGAGGGGACAGCTTAGGAGGAGGGGACAGCGGGGCGGCAGACGTTCGTCGTGTTGCCGTCCCGCCGGGTCGAGCAGCCGTCGCCCCCGCCGACGACGAAGGCGACCACCACACCGAGCAGCACGACGGCGATCATCGCGAGCAGCAGCCGCACCCAGTCCCGCCGCCGCACGTCAGGCCCCAAAGGTGAAGGTGAAGACCCGGACGGCGGCCTGGCGGGCCGTCAGCGTGAGCACCCCCGCCGGGTCGTCGCCGGCGGGCGCGGTGAGCAGGTGGTGGAGGTCCTCCGTGCCGACGGCCAGGACCGTCTCCCCCGTCGGTGTCACCCGCAGGTCGGGTCCGCGCCGCCCGGGCGGCACCGGTCGCCCGTCGAGCAGCACCGCCACCTCGGCCGGCGGCCCCGCGGGCGCCAGGACGGCGTAGACGTCGCGCGCCGTGAACGACAGCAGCACGGACGCCCCCGGTTGGGCCTCCACGGCCTCGGCCGAGCCGAGGAACCGCCCGCGCAGCGCGACACCACCGGCAGGCGGGTCCGGGTCGGCGCGTTCGACGGACGCCCCGGGGCGTACGACGCCGGCGGGCAGCGTGCCGGCGCCCCGGTCGGCTCCCACGTAGCGCTCCGGGGTCTGCACGACACCCCCACTGCCCGGCAGCTCCGTCCGCGGGACCGCTCCCACCGACGCGGCGCCGGCCGAACCGCCCTCGTCGAGCAGCGTGCGCACGTCGGCCTCCAGCACGTCCTCGTCACCCTCCCCCGCATGGGCGAGCCGGACCCGGCCAGCCCGGTCGACGAGGTATTGGGCCGGCCAGTAGGAGTTGCCGAACGCGTTCCAGACCGTGCGCTCCGGGTCCACCGCGACGGGCCAGGTGACGCCGAGCTCGTGCGCCGAGCGCTCGACGTACGCCGCCGGCTTCTCGAACCCGAACTCCGGTGTGTGTACGCCGACCACCACGAGCCCCGCGGCGCGGTAGGTGTCGGCGAGCTTGCGGAGGAAGGGGAACGTGCGCCGGCAGTTGACGCAGGAGGCGTCCCAGAAGTCGACCCACACGACCTTGCCCCGCAGCGACGCGGGCGTCAGCGGCGGCGACTGCAACCAGGCCGCGGCGTCCAGGGCAGGAAGCGGGGGTGCGTCGGCGGCGGCGGCGAGGCCCTGCGCCCGGACGCCGACGAGGGCGCGTGCCTGCGTCGACGTGCGCCCCGCAGTGAGCGCGACCACTGCGGCGACGACCATCACCAGGGCGAGCGCGCCCGCGGCCAGCGCGGCCCGGCGCGGCGTCACTCCGCGCCCACGGGCGCCGTGGTCGTGGCGCGGTCGCCGGTCACGCGGTGAGCAGGAGCGGGACGTCGTGCTTGAGCTGGGTGACCAGCTGGTCGCCGTCGCCGGGCAGCCAGGAGACCGGCGCCTTGCCGGCCGGCGTGACGCCGGTGAGCCGGGCGCCGTGGCCCACCTCGTAGGAGCCGGCGGTGATGACCGGCGCCTCGAGCGGGATCCCGAACGCGGTCGCGAGGGAGGTGATCGTCGCGTAGTCACCGGTGAGACCGGCGACCTGCGTGCCGGAGCCGAAGTCGAAGGCACCGAGGAAGTCGCGCAGCACGGCCGGTGTGTCGCGGTGCGGATCGCTGCTGACGAACACCACGCGGGTGCGGGCGCGCACGTCGGCCGGCAGCGCGCGCAGGGCGGTCGCCGCGTCGGCCATGACCGTGGGGCAGACATCGGGGCAGTGCGTGTAACCGAAGAAGATCAGTGCGGCGGCACCCCGCAGATGTGCCTGCACGTCGTACGGCTGGCCGCTCGTGTCGGTGAGCGTCACCGCCGGCGGGGAGTACGGCGTCGGCAGCGTCGTACCCCGGAAGGCTTGGTCGGTTGGTGAACCACAGGCCAGCAGCAGCGCCAGCGCGGCCAGGCCGACACCAGCGAACCGGGCGCCTCGTCGCGGGGATCCGGCTGGGGGCGAGGCCGGGGGCACGGCTGTCAGCGTAGGCAGCCGCGCCGCGCCGGACCCACCGGGGC
>JAABUT010003073.1_pt1 | contig 14856 bp, 12 predicted proteins | sample 5559281 | NCBI WGS metagenome assembly JAABUT01 (sample SAMN10711880, study PRJNA513359) | rock metagenome | isolation source: Antarctica rocks | place: Antarctica: Victoria Land, Ricker Hills nord | collected 2016-01-04 | reverse complement strand
TTCCGCCAAATCCCCATAGCGCGGGACGACCCCCGCGCGTTCGTCCTTGGGCGGCTTACGGACGCCGGCCGTCAGCCCAGACGCGCGACCTGCGCCAGCCGGCGTCCGTAACCCTTCACCTTTGCTGACCTCAGAAAGGTCTGCTTTCGGGAACGGCGGGTGTGCAGTATGACGCCCAGCGAGGTACGTTCGCCTAGACTAGGTCGAGATCCTTATAGTGCCCGTACCAGTTAATCGGGATCATCAGGTGGCGCTGGATCATTGGCTCTCCTCATCCTTATCTCGGACGTTCGGGCTGCTCAGCCCATAGCCTCAATGTTGGCGCGCAAGCCGGCGAGCTCGAGCACGATTTGGCGCGTGCCCAGCATCCGGCCCGGGTTGCGGAAGGATTTGGCGATGGGCGCGCGGTCGGCGACCCGATAGACCCGCCAGAGCTCATAGCGGTCACGCTCGCGCAGAGCCTTCTCGAATTCCTGCCGTGGCCAGTCGAAGCGGCCATCGACGCCGGTGGTTGACTTGACCTCCAGCCAGCGCGGGCGGCCCTCGGCGTCGATCGAACGGATATCATGGTCGGCGCCGGGCTGATCGCGCGAGGTCCAGATCACATAGCGTTCGGGATCGGAATAACCCATCGCCCGAACCTTCGCGAGTTCCATCCGATAGACGAGTTCCTCGCCGCGCGTGCCCATACGACCGGCGCGTGCAATTTCCTCCGGCGTCGGCGGGAGCCAGACTCCCGAGGACCCGCCGCCTCGGTTCGATGGCTCGCGGGGCTCGATCCGGATTCCCTTGGTCTCGGCGACCGTCAGGGACACGTCATCAATCGCGGGAAGTTCGGCGGCGGGCGCGGCTTGGGGCGGCGGCGGCGGAGTGACCGAGGTCGGCGGTGGTTCCGGCACGGGTTCGGCCGGTGTAACGGGATCGGCATCGGTCGAGCTATTGGTGTTGAGATTGTCCCAGACTTGGCGCATGGCCAGCTCTTCCGCGTCCTCCTCGTCGTCGATGCCGAGGTCCAAGCCGTCATCCTGATCGTCCGCGTCATCGCGGATCGGAACGCCCTGCATGCCAAGATAGTCGACGAGTTCTTCCTGTGTGCCGCAGAGCAGGAGTGGCAGGAAGGCGTTGGCGATGCTGCGCATCACTGCCACGCTGGTCGCACCAGCGATCTCGGCGAGCGCCTCTGCCAGGAGAAGCTGGAAGACGGCCTTGTTCCTCGGAGGCACGAAGCCGATCTGACCCCCGCCGAGCGCGAACTGGGTTGGCACCAGCACATCGGCTCCGCCCACGCTGTAGCGCCGCCCCAGCTTTTCGAAGAACGTCAGCGAGGCGAGGCTCGAAAGGCGGGCCTCGATCGTCGCGAGATCCGAAGGGATGAAACCCGCGTGTCCGTAGCGGTTACGGTAGGCGATTTGGTTGAGCGCTCGCGCGAAGAGCGGCCGGTGCAGCATGGCGAGGATGCGGTCGCCCTGCTTGGCCTTGAACCAGAAGGGTGGCCGTCCAGGAACACCGAGCACCGGAGCACTAGCGCCGGCAATGGCGGACAAGGGTCGGATGCCGAGTGCCCAGAAGAATTCGCGCGACCGATCGGACGGTTCGACAACACCGATCCGACTGTTGGCGTCGCGCAGCGCCTGCTGCAGTGCCGGAAAATCCGGTTCGACGAGCAGGCCGGCACGCAGCTCCGCGTGACTGAACGGCCGCAATCGATCGTCGATCAGGCAGCGGGCATCGTCGAGCCCTTGAGGCAGCCCTGCGGCGCCCCTTAGCCGATAGGCGTCGAGCAGCGTGCGGCGTCGCGTCTGGTCGAGCGGCGCGTCCGGCACCCAATCGATGGCGACATGACGGAAGAAGCGCGCCCAATGGCTGTCGTTGGCGAGCGCAGGGGCACCGAGATCCTGATATGCGCGTCCGGTCTCGTCAATAGGACGATAGACCGAGATCGCCTCGGCCAGGGGAGCCGGGATCCGAGACCCCACGAGGATCTTCGATGGTGCGTGGTAGCCGCCCTGGACCCAGCAGATGGGCAGATCGGCGATCTCGGTGTTGCTCCGCCCCTCGCGCCGGATCGCGTGCGTCAGAGCGGGATAGAGCAGATCCGGCCGGGTCGGGGCGGTTCCCTTCTCGCGCTGTAATTCGAGAATGTCGAGCAGCGTGTCCGACCCCGGCGCCGCCTTCACCTTGAGCTTGCGATAGAGAAGCTCGTTTGCGCCGCCGACAATGCGGTCGTTGTCGCCGATGCAGAGACGGTTGGTCGCGGTGTCGAGGTGCAGCGTCTCGGGCGTGACCAGAGCGCCTGATTGTGCTCGTAGGCAGGGAATGACGTGCAACGCTTCGACCGTTGCCGGGGTGAGCAACCTCGGATGCTCGATCAGGAGCTTCTCGAAACGCTCCACGATCTGGGGATACTCGGCCAGCCCGCGCGCAATTCCAACGAGATCGGCACCGTTCAGAACATCCCGGATACGGAGGCGGGACGTCAGCCCTGGCGCGGCTTGCAGTTCCTTTGCCGGCGCGTCGATCAGGGGATCGAGCAGACGGGCAAGCGGCCGCTTGAGATGAACCATGTTCTGGGGCGCGAGCCACTCGCCGCGCTGGTTCTTGACCACCGGGTTGGCGCGCAACGCGCTTAAAGCCGCGCGCGGGATCGGCGCCTCACGCGCCAGGAGCTTGCGAAACAGGGTTTCGCGCTCCCGATCATCGGGAGCGGCGGTGGCCGCGCGCCGGGCGGCGTCGATCAGCCACCGCTCCTCGTCGAACCGTCGGCACAGGTCCGCGATGGCCTTGAAGGGCACGAGCTCGGGATGGAGGCGATTAGCTTCGGGTTCCGGACAATCGTCCCAGAGCTCCTGGTCGACAATCATCAGTTCGGCAGCGGGCTTCAGCACGCCCGTCACGCTCAACGTCGACGCGGTACCGGCGAGATCGGCTTTGAGCGGCTTGGTAAGCTTGCGTGGAAACGCGGAGAGCGCCGCAGCCTGCTTTTTCTGGAGTTCAAGGCCGGCCAGCGTCGTCGCATAGTTCTGGTAATAGAAGCTCGCATCGCTGCCGAGCTCGGTGGCAAGGCCGCTATGATTCTTGTCCGCGCATCGCAACCGGACGAGAGACGCGATGGTGAAGCGCTTGGCGCCGCAGGTCACAACGAGATCGCTGAGGCGCTTGTCGCCGGCTAGCGCAGGGTCGAGGTATCGGTTGTCGGAGAGGAACGCGCCGAGTTCCGCTTCGCTCGGTAGGACGATCGTAGCGGCGGAAACGAAGCGGCCCTCTCCCTTTGCCCGGCTGGGCCAGCAGGCCTCCTTGGCAAAGCTATCCGCGATTTTCGTTGCGAAACGGTCTGGATTTGCGGAGCTGCTGGCCAGCAGTGCCTTGAAGGCGTCCGCACCATAGCGACCGAACCAGTCTGCCTTGAGAAGGTCGATCGTCAGCTCAACCGCCTGGTCGATGAGCCAGTCATTCCAGACATGGTCGATGAGATTGCTGCGATCGGTGTTGAGTTCGAAAGGCGCGCTGATGCTGATCGGCGATCCGGTCCTCGAAGACGGTGCCTTCAACGGATAGTAGAAATGACCATGCTGGTTGAGATCAAGCCGCCGACGTGTGATCGGCACCGATATCGCGATTTTCAGCCTACCACCTGGCATCCGGTAGTAAGCGGGAAAGGTCCGCTCGGCGTGCTCGGCCGGGATCGCGACCGCGCGCGAGAATTCCTCCTCCTGAATCGCAATCGGCTTGTCGGCGCCGTCAACAAGCCGACCTTTGCGCGCCACGGCGGCAACTCCGGTGACGCGGCACCCCATCGGTGTCGTATCCTGCTTCCACCGCAGGGTCCGACCCGTGCGGATCGAGCGGACATTCACCTCCCGCAATCCGCGCCTCCGGCCGGTGAGGGCTAATTTGACCAGTGTGTCGGGCATTCCCGCGGCCATCAGCGAGAGCGCATGCTGCTCGCGCTCGACGGTGAAGGCTTCGAGCCTCTCGCCGGATTCTTGCCGGTAGGGCACGTGGAGCCGGACACCTTGTTCGCCATGCCATGCGGGATCGGCCGCCTGCCCGGTCTCTTGGGTCTGGAGATCGAGCAGCGCGACCTTCCCACCCGAGCGCACATGAATGGCGTCACCAAACCGGAAGAGCGAGCGAAGGCCGAAATTCTTCGAGCCAATGCCGTTTTCCTTCGGCGCGACCCGTTCGCCATGGCCGCTGCCCATCACATTGCCAGTGCCGACGATCACCGAGAGGCGATCCCACCCTCTGGCGTCGATATTTCGGCCCGAGCCTAGAACCTCGAGCGAGCGGCTGCCGAAGGTGAGCGTCAACTTCTCGCCGTCGTCGTCGTACTCGTTCTGGACGAGCTCGCGCAGGACATCGCCCGCATTATGGCCGGCGACGAATTGCTCGATGAAGCTCGAGCCGATCCGAATCTGGCGGCTTCCGCTAAAATCCGGAGGAACATAGTCGGGCTCGACGAGATCCGATGCTGCCGCAACCCGTGCGGGTGCACTCTTCGCCGAGATGACAGTCGGGTGGTCGGCAGCCGGATCCGGTGCGGGACCGGCCGGCTCGTCGATGATCGTCGCCACGCGTACGCCCCCTCGGTCGATCTCCGCGCCCCCACGCGGCTTGCGGAGATTTACGGGGCACGACCGAGTCTCGCAACGGCGCGGCCCGGTTCGGTCCTTTTTGGAGTTTTTCGTTCGAGCCCATGCGTGGATGCGCCTCCAAGCGCCATCCATCCGCCGTGTCGGCGAAATGAACGGACGACCGGTTCTTGGGGACGGGCTCTGCTCTCTGAACGGCACGAAGTAGCGCTGAGCCGAACGTCTGGTTCAGGGTAGCCTGCCAATGTCTCTTCGTGGCCCGATCCGGGATTTTGGAGCCTCACTGAGTAAAGTCCGCCCACCGCCAATCCCGTCGCCCAAGGCCGAGCGCCCCTTTTCTCGGCGATCCGCACCCGCCTTGCCACCACCCGTTCCAACTCCACCGTTTCGTCACCCGAACCGCAACGCCCACTAACCCCCGCCGACCCCCGCTCCCCATTCTCGATGGACACCAACGGGAGCAGGCCATGAGCAAACCATTGCAGGTCGGGATCGTCAGCGCCAGCCCCGAGCGGGGGTGGGCGAAGGTTGCGCATGTGCCGGCCGTGCAGGGGCTCGCGGGGCTCAAACTCGGCGCCGTCGCGACGCGAGACCAGCCCTCCGCCGAAAGGGCCGCGAAAGCCTTTGGGGCGCGAGCCGGCTATGGCGACCCCAAACACCTCTTCGCCGATCTCGCCATCGACATCGTCACGTGGCGGTGAACGTCCCGGCCCATCGCGACCTGCTGCTCGGGGCGATCGCGGCGGGAAAGCACATCTACTGCGAATATCCGCTCGGTCGCGACCGCGCCGATGCACCCAGTCGCGCAGCGTCTGCCGCTGCATCCCGGCAGCCTCCGCCGCATCGCCGCGACGACGCCCCTCCAGAACGGACGCGATCGCAAGACACCGCCGCGCTTGGCTCACGCTCTTGCTCGTCCGGGCCGCGCGTCGAAGGTCCTCGGCCGTCAACTCCGTCCGTGTGATCGAAAGGCTCATCCCAATGCTCCAGCCAGGGCCAGACGACACAAAATCAGCTCAAAACCACCAGAAATGAGTCAGGGCCACGCGCCGTTGGTATCAGGCGTCGCCGAAGGCCGCCGGTGCGGTCGAGAGGGCGCAGAGGAGCAAGAAGCCGAACCAGAAGAGAGCATCAGCGTGGCGCAAATATCATGATCTCCGCAGGCTGGCCGCCCCTCTCGGGTACGGCGACATAGAGCCTGTCGAGCGCCGGCACGAACAGCGAGGTCCGAGCGCCGGACCGGGTCGCGGCGCGGCCGATCTCCGACGTGGCCGAGGCGGCGTCGTAGACCGCTGTCTCACCACTGCCGCAGCTCGCGTACACCCGCTTCCTTCGAGCGTCATAGAACAGGTCGTCCGCATCGGAACACATCGAGGCCTTGCCCAGTGTGTTCCCCGTGGTCGCGTCGATCACGGCCAGCGTCGAGGGGAACCGATAGCCGACGAACAGGCGGCCCCCTTCCTCGTCCAGCGCCATCGGGAAGTTCCCCGCGGCAAACGTCAGTCCCCATCGGCCGATTCCCCTGCCGGACGACCGATCGACCGACGCCACCTGAAGGCGATCGGGCAGGTTTACGTCGACGCGGTTCCGCTTGGCGTCGATCTGGAACCCTTCCGGGTGCGCCGGCAGGGCGACGTCGCCGACCTTGCGCCCGCTCGCGGCGTCGACGGTCGCCAAGCCGCCACTGCCGTAGCCGACCATGATCCGGTCCGGGCCGTCCAACCGGATGTCGTCCGCGTCGCCGCCCAGGTCGAGACGCCCGACCGGCGCGAGGTCGTCGCCCCGGAACCACCGCAACGATCCGTCCCCTGCGCTGGCGACATAGACGAGATCCGGGCCGGGCACGTAGGCGACCCCTTGCGGCTCGCGCAGCCCGGTGACCGTGTTCAGCACCTCGCCTCGTTCAAGATCGACGGCGGCAAGGATATCATTGCCAAGTTCCGCGACGAACAGGCGCTTGCGCACGACGTCGATAGCGAGATGGTCGATACGCCCCTCGACCATGCCGAGCGAGATGGTGCGTTCCAAGACCAAAGGCGGGCTCGACGGGGAGGACGCGATCGGCTCCGCTCCGCCCAGAAACCAGACAGCCGCGCACCCAATCACCACGACTGCCAGGACGATGCCGCCGGAGCCGCGAAGCTTAGCCATTCGGGGGCACGTGAACAGCGTCCAGGGCCGCCCGCAATCCCTTGGCGAGCTTCACGGCATCGTCGTTCGCCCAGAAGTGGACGAAGAAGGCGCGCGGTTCGTCGTCCAGCATGTGGTTGTGGATCGCCGTCACCTCGATGCCGTTGTTCCGCATCGCCTTGATGAGCGGGTTCACCTCGCCCGCGAGCGCCACGAAGTCGCCGCTGATGGCCGCCTTGCCATCGCCGGTCGGCTGGAAGTTGATCGCGATCGCGGTTCCCATCGCGCCGGGAATGGGCATCCCGCCCTGCTTGATGCTGTCGGATCGCGGCACCCCGAACGAATAGATGCCGTTGTTGTTCTTGCCCCTGAAGCCTATCGCCTTGTCGATCTCCGCCGTCTCGATGCCGAGGTCGGCCGCCGCGGTGGGAGCCGGAGCGGGGGAGGCATCGAGCGGGGTCTTGCTCTGCTCCAGCGCAACGCGAACCGAACGAGCGAGCTTCTCAGGGTCGCCCTGGCCGCCCACATGCAGGTAGAAGGTCGGCGGGCTGGCGCGCAGCAGGTGGTTGTGCACCGCGGTCACCTGCAGCCCTTCGGCGAGCAGCTTGGTCATGACCGGGTTGACTTCGGGTTCGGTCAGGACGAGGTCGCCCATCATCATGGCGCTGTCGCCCATGGGTTCGAAAGCTACCCAGCCGCCAAGGGCCAGACCCGGCTTGATCTGCACGCCGTCGAGGGTGACCTTGAGGTCGCTCCGCGGCAGGCCATAGCGGTGGACGGTGCCGCTGACCGCCGCAGGGCGGGCGAAGACCTGGTCGACCGTCTTCCAGTCCGTCTCGGTTGCCATCGCCGGCACGACGATAGTGGCGAGGGCCAATCCTATGATTGTTGCACGCATCCCGGTTCTCCCTTGGTCGGCGGCCCCGGCCGCCTAAATGGGCGTCGCTGCGACGAGCCCCATGGCCTGCAAGGCGACCCCGGCCGCGCAGCAGGCCGCGAGGGTCGGGATCATTCCGACCTTGAATCGGAAGATCGTCACCGCCGCCGCCAAGGTGAGCAGCAGGGTCCACGGGTCGACGCTTCCGAACACCGGCGCGTCGACGTGCAAGCTGAATCCGTTCAGCGGGCGGGTGACATGGAACAGCGTGTGGATGGCGAACCAAATGGCGAGGTTCAGGATCACCCCGACCACAGCGGCCGTGATCGCCGACAGCGCGCCGGACAACGGCTTGTTGCCCCGCAGCCGTTCGATGTAGGGGCCGCCCAGGAAGATCCAGAGGAAGCAGGGCGCAAACGTTACCCAAGTGGCGAGCAGGCCGCCGAGCGCCCTGGCCAGCAGAGGAGACATCGGGCCGGGCGCGCGGAATGCCGCCATGAAACCCACGAACTGGAGCACCATGATCAGCGGGCCGGGCGTGGTCTCGGCCATGCCGAGGCCGTCAAGCATCTCGCCGGGTGAGACCCAGTGGTAGCTGCTCACGGCCTGCTGGGCGACGTAGGCCAGGACCGCGTAGGCGCCCCCGAACGTCACCAGGGACATCTTGCTGAAGAACACGGCGATGGCGGTGAAGACGTTCCCGGTTCCGGCCAGTGCGGCGAGCGCGACGACCGGCAGCAGCCAGAGGGTCAACCACACGGCCGCGACCCGGAGGGCGCGGCCAATCGAGGGATGGGCATGATCCGGGATGGCCTCGCCCAGCAGGCTGGGCAGGTCTGGTTCTTCGGCCTTGCCATGGGCGTTGCTGCCGAGGAAGGCCGGCATCCCCGCCCGAGCACCCAAGTAGCCGATCAGGCCAGCAGCCACGATGATGATCGGGAACGGCACCGCGAAGAAGAAGATCGCGACGAAGGTCGTTACTGACAGCGCCTGCATGGGCCGGCTCTTGAGCGACCGCCTGCCCATTCGAATGACGGCCTCGACGACGATGGCCAGAACCGCGGCTTTCAGCCCGAAGAACGCCGCCGCCACGACGCCGACGTGGCCCCACCTCGCATAGACGATGCTGAGGCTCATGAGCGCAACGACGCCCGGCAGGACGAAAAGCCCGCCAGCCATCAAGCCGCCGCGCGTGCGATGCATGAGCCATCCAATGTAGGTGGCGAGCTGCTGCGCCTCGGGGCCTGGCAGGAGCATGCAGTAATTCAGGGCGTGCAGGAACCGGCTCTCGGAAACCCAGCGCTTCTCCTCGACGACGATGCGGTGCATCACCGCGATCTGGCCGGCCGGGCCGCCGAAGCTGAGAGCGGCCACCCGGAACCAGACCCAAAAGGCCTCGCGCATCGAGACGCCGTGGCTCGGGATGGTGGCGTCGTGCTGCCCGACAAGAGTCGCGTCCGTCATCGCGGCGCCCCCTTGTTGGTCGGCCAGTTATGGGTCTCGTCCGTGGCGTCGCGGCACCAGCGATAGAAGGCGTCATAGAGCGCCATGCCCGCTTCGAGCTGTTCGAGGTCGTCGGCGTAGAGGCGCGAAAGTCCCAGCGACGCGGCGAGGAGCCCGGGCGCCTCGGGCGAAAGGTCGGGACGCGCCGTGTCGGCGGCCCTCACCATGGTGGCCAAACGTTCCAAAGGCGGCGTCGAAAGGCCCAACTCCTCGACCATCGTGTCGAAGGTGCAGCGGTCGCCGCGATGGCTCCAGAACGCGCCCTCGACGTCGAAGGTCGCGCCGCCGAAGCGCGCCGCCACGGCCGCGACCTCGGCCGGGGCGACGAACAGGAACACCGACGAGGGATCGACGAAGCGACGGAGCAGCCAGGCACAGGCGATGCGGTCCACCTTCGGCCGTGCACGGGTGACCCAGATGGTCCGACCCGCGTCGTCCCGTGGAGGCAGCCTCGCTTCAGCGACGAGCGGAAAGCGCGATTTGGCCCATTGTTCGTAACCGCCTTCCAGCACGTCGGCGATCGCGCCGGCATGCCGTAGCCAAGCGGCAACGCCCTGGCTGAGAGCGTGCCCCCGCCGACAGATCACGACGACTGAACGGCCAGCGAAGGCGGCAGCCCATTCGGCTACCGTCGCGTGAGGTCGACGTGAGGCCCCAGGAATGAGCCTCGGTTCGAGGCCGAAGTCGTCGTCCGATCGAACGTCGATCAGCGCGGGACACTTCGGCGTTCCGACGAGCCGTACGAGCTTTTCCGGGGGAATGGCGTTGATCGAAGACATGGCGCGCCCTTGGTGAAGACCGGGACGCGATTCTTCGGCTGACGCCTCGTGGGGAGATCGCTTCCCCATCCCCCTCCTTAATCCGATAGGGCTCGGAGGGTCAACGCAGAACTCAACCGTCGGGTCACAGCCAAGTTGTGACGAAGCTCCGGCCTGAACGAAGACCCAACGCACCTCGGGACGGCATCCTTGATCCCCATTCTCGATGGACACCAACGAGAGCACGCCATGAGCAAACCATTACAGGTCGGGATCATCGGGGCGAGCGCCGAGCGGGGGTGGGCGAAGGTCGCGCACGTGCCGGCCGTGCAGGGGCTCGCGGGGCTCGACCTCGGCGCGGTCGCGACGCGCGATCGGCCCTCCGCCGAGAGGGCCGCGAAAGCTTTGGGCGCGCGAGCCGGCTATGGCGACCCCCCAACGCATTTTTCGCCGATCCCGCCATCGACATCGCCACGGTGGCGGTGAACGTCCCGGCGAGACGGCGGGGAACGGCGTCACCCTGGCCACCATCCAGGGCGCCCACACGCTCGACACCGCCATCACGATGCTGGGCGGTTTCGCCGAGTCGTCGGCGCTGGCCAGGACCTACCCCAGGTCGAGATGGGGCGGCGGGACTCGCACGCGAACCACGCCCCACATCTTTTCGGGCAGACGTGCCTGGCCGATGGTGTCTCAGCGTGTCGAACCACCATCGCGAAGTGATGCCTGACTCTGGAGGTCCCCTCGGCGGATCGCGAGCATCGGCTCTATTCCCGATCTAGGCCAGGACGAAGGCGCAGGTTGTCAAAGCGCAGGGTCTACATGGAGGAACCTGATGAACAGCAACGATGGTCTTACGGACGGCTCGCCCGAGTTGATCGACATGGTGGGCGCTCGTTTCGAGAGGGTCGCCAGCATGGGGACGAGCGACGCCGACACAGTCCTGTTCCGCACGCGAATGGCGGCCGGCAGGGTGGTGCCGCTCCACAGCCACATGGATCCCGAGTGCTTCTATGTCCTCGAGGGGCGCATCGAAGTCTTCGTGGTCGCCGGCGTGCCGCGGTGGCTGGAGGTCGGGGCCGGCCGCAGTCTGCTTGTCGCTGACGGCCTGAAGCACGCGGTCCGCAACACGTCGGATCAGCCGGCTGACCTGATCCTGGCGACCAACAACCGCCTCGCCCGCTACTTCCGCGAGGCCGGCCGCCCGGCGAGGCCGGGCGCGGAACTCCTGCCTCCGACGCCGGACGACATCCAGCGCATGATCCGCGTCTCTGACGCCTACGGCTACTGGATCGCCTCACCCGCGGAGAGCGCGGCCGTGACAGGGTAGACAGGTATGGCACCCGCCAAAAACAGATCACGGGAGCCCGGATGGCGGCCGCGGGCTGGCCGGAGCAGACCTAGGGGAGGACGCCACCGCGGCAGGTCCGGCCGACGGACCTCGTCGCACTCGCCCTGCTGCGATCCTCAGCGAGCAACGCCGCGATGGCTGCTGCGCCGCCCCGCATGGCCGGACCCATGACGGCGACCCCGTAGGCGCCGGCGTCGCGGCAGGCCCGGGCCGCGGCCGCCGTCACGCCGCCGAGCGCCAGCACCGGCAGGCCGAGGCCGGCGGCTTCGCGCAGCGCCCCGAGCCCCAGCGCAGGGCCGTAGCCGGGCTTGCTAGCCGAGGTGAAGATGGGGCTCAGCGTGGCGTAGTCGGCGCCGGCGTCGCGGGCGCCGCGGAGGTCGTCGAGCCCGTGAGCCGAGACGCCGACGAGCGCCGCGTCGCCCAGCCGGCGCTGCGCTGCCGCGACATCGTCCCCGGCCCCGAGCTGCACCCCGGCGCCGCACGCGGCCGCCAGCGCGACGTCGGCCCCGATCGTCAGCACAGCGCCGTGGCGCGCCACCCGCGCGGCCAGATCCAGGGCCAGCGCGCGCCGTTCGTCGGGCGGCAGGTCGCGGTCGCGCAGCCAGATCCAGCGGGCGCCGGCGCCAAGCAGCGCCTCGGCCATGTCGGGCAGGGGAGCGGGCGCCTGGTGCCGGTCCGTGACGACGAGGAGCCACCCCGGCAGGGGTCGGATCACGAGCCGACCAGGCCCATCTGCGGGCTCGAGGGCTCGGCGCGGCGACGGGCCGGGATGCGGCCCGCCCGGTGGGCCAGGCGCCCGGCCGCGACCGCGTGGCGCATGGCCCGGGCCATCAGCACGGGGTCGTCGGCCTTGCTGACCGCCGTGTTGAGCAGAACCGCGGCGGCCCCGAGTTCCATGGCGATGGCGGCGTCCGACGCCGTGCCGAGCCCGGCATCGACGATCACCGGCACGGGCGAGCGGCGGCAGAGCAGTTCCAGCAGGGCCGGGTCCGACACGCCGAGCCCGGAGCCGATCAGCGAACCCAGCGGCATCACGGCCGCGGCCCCCCGGTCGGCCAGGCGCTGGCACAGGACGGGGTCGCTGAAGCAGTAGGGCAGCACCGTGAAGCCGCGCTCGACCAGTTGCTCGGTCGCCTTCAGCAGTTCCGCCGCATCCGGATAGAGCGTCTCGCGGTCGCCGATGATCTCGAGCTTCACCCAGGCCGTGCCCAACGCCTCGCGGCCGAGTTCCGCCGTCAGGATGGCGTCGCGCGCCGTCTCGCAGCCGGCCGTGTTGGGCAGGAAGCGATAGCCCGCGAGCAGGTTCACCGTGTCGGAGCCGTGGCCCGCGAGCGAGATCCGGCGCATCGACACCGTCACCATCTCGCAGCCGCTCGCCTTCACGGCCTCCGCCATGAGGCGCTGGGTCGGATAGCCGGCCGTGCCCAAGATCAGCCGCGAGCCGAAACTTTCGCCGGCGATCACCAGCGGGTCGTCATGACCATCCTGTTGCATGTTCAGCCTCCCGCCATGGCCCGGATGATCTCCACCCGGTCGCCCTCATCGATCACCGTCCCGTCCCAGGCCTGCGACCGCACGACCTCGCCGTTCCGCGCGATGGCGAAGCCGCGGCGCGATACCGGTTCCGCTCCATCGGGTGCGAGGCGCCCGGCCTCGGCGGCCCAGAGTGCGGCCAGCGTGCGGTGCTGCGTCTCGCGATCCTCGCCGTTGATGCTGATCCTCATGCTGGTTCTCCCGAATGGGGGGCTGCGGCGAAGCGGCCGAGGCCGAAGCCGCTCGCGACACCCGCCATGGCGCCGGTGGTGATCTCGTCTTCGAGGGCCCGCGCCGTCACGGGCGCCAGCAGGTAGCCGTTGCGATGGTGCCCGGCCGCGATCGCGAGGCCGGGCACGCCCGTGGAGCCCAGGATCGGCGCGTCGTCATCCGAGGTTGGGCGGAAGCCGGACCAGACCGCCTCGATCGCCATCTCCTCGACGCCCGGCAGCACGCGCCGCACGCCGTCGAGCAGGGCGTAGAGGCCACCCGCCGTGATGCTGCCATCGAAACCCGCCTCCTCCACCGTGGCGCCCACGATCATGCGGCCGTCCGATTTCGGCGCGATATGCACCTCCGCGGTCCAGACCACGTGGTCGACCGGCAGGGGCGCGTTGTGGCCGGAGGCGCCGCGCCCGATGGCCGGACGCGCTCGCAGCGCCATCGCCTGTCCCTTGAGGGGCCGCACCGGCACGTGGACCCCTGCCGGCAGCAGCCCGCCCGTCGCGACCGCGGCGCCGCCTGCCAGCACCGTGGTGCCGGCCCGGCAGAGCCTGCCCGCCACGGTCACGCCCGTGACGGCTCCGGCCGTCCTGTCGAGACCCCGTACCCAAGCACCCTCCACGAGCCGTCCGCCCCGCGCCACGAAGGCGGCCCGCAGCGCCTCCAGCGTGAGCCGCGGGTCGACCTGATGGTCGCCGGGGCAGAAGATGCCCCCGGTGACGTTGGGCCGGAGCCCGGGTTCGAGGTCGCGCACGTCGGAGCCGGATAGCCAGCGCGCGTCGAGCCCGGCCCGCATCTGGAGGCTGTGGCGCGCGCGCAGGCGGTCGAGTTCATCCCGGCCGACCGCCACGACGATGGTGCCCTTGGTCCAGTAGTCGATGGCGAGGCCGGCGTCGGCTTCGAGTTCGTCGCGGAAGCCCGGCCACAGCGCCAGGCTTTCGCGCGCCAGGCCGAGCAGCGGGTCGCCGCTCGGCTCGTGCTCGGCCCCGGCCGCCAGCATGCCGGTGGCGGCCGAACTGGTGCCCGCGCCCGCGCGGCCGGCATCGAAGACCGCGACCGACAGGCCGCGGCGGGCGAGCCTCCAGCCGATCGACAGCCCGATCACGCCCGCCCCGACGACCGCGACATCCACCAGGGCCGGAACGTCGAGCCAGGCGGGGTCGAGCGGGGGCAGGGGCGGTGCGGCCCCCAGGCTGTTGAACAGGACGGGCGCGCCCGCCATCGGCATGACCTCCCCACAGCGCCTCGGCGGTGGGTGCATCCGGTGGGTTCCGCGATGGCGCGGCCGGATTCCATCCCTACGCCGGTGCAAACCGGATCAGGTTCGATGGATTCCCGCGCCGCTCGCCCCGATCGGTCAACGCCTATCGGCTGCCGCCGACGTGCGTAGCGAGCCCAGCGGTGTCTCAGCCCCTTGCCGGGGATCTCCGTGGAACAGGTGTGAGATGGAGGCTCGCGGGCCGCGGGTCAAGGCGGGCCGGCGGCGGCGGCCGACCGGACGCCGGCCTCGAGCCGTTTCACCTCCGCTGCGACGCGTCCGACGGCCCGCGCGCATTCATGGCGGCACGACATACGGCGCGAGCCTCGCGGACCTCGCGGTCGAGGTCGCTTTCCGTCCACTCGAGCGCCGAGAGCGTGGCGTGCCACCATGCCAGGAGGACCGTGAGCATCTCGTCAACCCCCCGACGCTCGCTCGTCGCTGGGACGCGCCGGCGTGACGGTTTCAAGCGGCGTCGGCCACAAGATCGGCAGTGCGCCGCGCCGGTTCGGCCTCCCCGTCCCAGAGGGCCGAGGGCAGGGCGGCGGTGGGGTCCTCGAAGCAATAGCCGAGGTAGCGCTTGGATTCGACCGGGTCGTAGCCGAGTCTCGCCCGCAGCTTCTTGCGCAGCT
>JAABUT010003072.1_pt1 | contig 14857 bp, 18 predicted proteins | sample 5559281 | NCBI WGS metagenome assembly JAABUT01 (sample SAMN10711880, study PRJNA513359) | rock metagenome | isolation source: Antarctica rocks | place: Antarctica: Victoria Land, Ricker Hills nord | collected 2016-01-04 | reverse complement strand
TCGTTGAAGAAGAATTAAAAGCAGAAGATGATGAAGATGAATGCAAAACTTGCTTTTGTTTCTGTTGTCATTTATTCTTCTTCTTCTTTGTTTCATCTTCAACAAAAAGAATATCAACTTCGTCAGATTCAACAAATTCATGCAAATCATTAATCAAAGCTTGACTTTTATCAGATAAATGAAACAACTTTTTCAAAGATCTTTTTTCATCTTTTGAAGATGCAAGTTCAATTGCAGATGTAAAAGTCAGTTCTTTATTTGTAACTGAAGCAGTTTTGAATAAAAAACAGAAGAATTGAGCAAAAATCTTTGCATATTTATCAATAGTAAATAAATTCTGTGTAGTTTTAAAACTCTTAATTTGAATGTTATTTAATTCAAAACTGTTCAACACATTAAAATGCTGTCTTGACATGTATTGAACTTTTGAAAGACTTGTTTGAAAAAGTTGTTTGATTTGTAAAGAAAGTGCAAAAAGAATGTGTTCAGATGTTTTATCTGCTGACTGCACAAAAGTATTCACAAAAGAATAATTTTGTCTGTTCAAGAAATTCAAATACTGAGTTTAAATTTGAAAAGCAAAAAGTTCTTCTTGAGTATGTTTCAAATTAATGATCTCAGATTTTGCTTGAATCTTCTCAACTTTCTTCTCATAAGAAGACAGAAGAGTTGAAACAGCAAAATCAAATTGTAAATCATTATTATTATCAGATTTAATACTTTGAATATCTGATGCAATGTTTAAAATAACTAAGTTTAAACGTGCTTGTACTTGAAAGAAAAATCGATTCTTAAGTAAAGATTGTGCAGTAATAAATGAAGTGACAGTATGTTTAAAATCACTTACGTGATCATGTGTACAATGTCTTTTCATATTCTTCATGTTTAACAAAACTTGTTTGCATATATTGCAAGAAAATGCATTATTATGTATAACAAGCTCTGAAAAATCAGAAACTATTGTCAAAGATTGTTGAATTAATGATAGTGTATATGAAGCAGTGAATAATTGTAAAGAAGAAATTCATGATAGAAGCTTTTGCTGTTTTTCTTTTTCTGATTGATGTGAATAATGAAACTTGATATAAGAAGAAAACGTGTCAGAAAATAAAACAATATGATATTCTGAACAAAGTAACAAAGAAAACTTAGAATAATATGATAGAAAAGAGAAAGAAATACACTCAGCTGCGTTCTGTGTATGTAATGTTGAGTTACTATTCAATAAATTAATATAATGCTTTATTATTGCATGTATTATTATATTTACTTACTGTGATGCAGATCTTGCACATTGACTTTGATCAATTGCTGTGTCGTTGACGAGCTCATTATGTACAGACATGTTGAGTCATGTACACAAGACGTAGCGCTGTAAATTTAATCTCAATTGATATATGTAACTTTGATAATCAAACACAAGTAATATGAATACTGTAGCAACATTGTTGAGTGCGTTGTATGTAGCTTGTCAATGATGTTCTGACGTTGAACAAGACATGAAGTTAAAAGAAAGATGAAGCAAATTTACTAAAGTAATGCTGAATTAAAAGCTTGCGCAGAACATCAAAACTGAACATGTATATTTGATCTTTGACATTTTGATTTACAATGAACAGAGTAAACTTAAAGAGTTTGACATTTTCTGAATTGTAATTGCTTTAACTATTACTTTGTCATATAAAATTATTCTTTTAAAATGTTGTTTATTGAACTGTAGTGATTCTACGTCAATTGTGCAATGAGTGCTGCTATGTTGAACATTGAACTTTAACATTTGCAATACTTTCAATATTGACTGTTATATTAAACATTGATATTATTCAATTATTTTTAAAGATCTGAATTCAGCTGATTTGAAGCTACAAGTATGTCTTAGAAAGTTTTGTCAAATAATGAATGCATGAAGTTCAGTAGTGATTGAGAAATTGTTGCTTTGCAAGAAATTCAATCACTCAGCGCATTGAAATATTCTCAATCTCAACTGCTAAATCAAATCTTGATATTTTTCAATTATTTCTGAAGCATTGAATTCAGCTTAATCAGAGCTACAATTATGTTTTTCAAAGTATATGAAATAGTCAGCGCGCAGAAATTGATTCAAGCGAAGAAAGAATTACTACTAAATGAACTGTCATTCAGCACATTGAATTTTCTCAATTTCAATTACTAGATTAAATCTGAATATTTTTCAATTATTTTTGAAGCATTGAACTCAGCAGATTCAGAGTTACAATTATGCTCTTCAAAGTATGTGAGATAGTCAGCGCATTGAGATTGATTCAAGCGAAGAATTCAATAGCAGATAGCAAATTCACTCATTTATCTTGTTGATAGAACTGATCACTGCTGTTAAAGCTGATCATTGCTTCTAGAATTGAATGCTTTCAATAAAGCTGATCACTGCTTTTAAAGCTGAGCATAAATGAGAACAGATAGACTTCGAGACATCAACATTCTCAATCTCGATTATTAAATCAAATCTTGATATTTTTCAATTATTTTGATGACATTGAATTCAGTTAATTCAAAGCTACAATTATGTCTTTCAAAGTATGTTGAGTAGTCAAAATGCATATGTTGATTCAAGCAAGAAAAAAGATATTACTAGATGAGCAATCAATCAGTGCAGTGAATCTTTTCAATCTCAATTACTAGATCAAATCTGAATATTTTTCGATTATTTTGACAACATTGAATTCAGCTAATTCAGAGTTACAATTATGTCTTTCAAAGTATGTTGAGTAATCAAAGTGCATATGTTGATTCAAGCGAGAAAAAAGATACTACTAGATGAGCAATTAATCAGCATAATGAGTTTTTTTAATCTCAATTACTAGATCAAATCTAAATATTTTTTGATTATTTCTAAAGCATTGAATTCAGCTCAATCAGAGCTATAATTATGTCTTTCAAAGTATGTTGAGTAATCAAAGTGCATATGTTGATTCAAGCGAAGAAAGAAATACTATTAGATGAGTGATTAATCAGCGCAATGAGTTTTTTCAATCTTGATTACTAGATCAAATCTTGATATTTTTCAATTATTTTGAAAGCATTGAACTTAGCTGATTCAGAACTACAATTATATCTTTCAAAGTATGTGAGATAATCAGCATGCAGAAATCAATTCAAACGAGAAAAAACATTGACAGTTGAGCGATCAAGCAGTCTCAATTCTCAATATCTTCGATCTCATTTGCTGAGTCAAATCTTCATATTTTTTCGAAATTTTTAAATTGTTGAACTGATCTCAATTGACTCTACAATCTTCGTCAGCGAAAGTTCTTCATTAGAGAGCATCTAGTAAATGTTCAAGACAAATGATCAATCAATTGAGAAATAGATGATTTTGCTAGTTGAATGAGATTTGACAACAAGAAGCTTTCTCTGAATCATCTGCTCAGATGATTCAGAAAATCATGTCAAGAATAAAAGATAGTTTGCTTCGTGAAAACATTTTCTTGTTGATCAACTCAATCTTGTGATCATAGATACAATGAGATGATAGCTGATTGATCATTGCTTGATCAAAGATGTTTAAATAATCATGATATTCAGAGAAAAGCTTGATCTTGACTTGCTCAAGAGTCTTAATGTATGAAAGCTCATGTAGATTTACTTTTTTAAGCTTATTCTCAGCTGTAATTATGAGTTGATTGATTTCTGAAATGATAACAGCAAAGATCTTGACATCTGATCATTTGATTAACATTCTATATGTTGCTGCTTCTATCATGAATATGTTGATTGAATTGAAAGCTGATTTCAAACTGAACATTGATTTAAAGTTGATGTTAAACGAAACTGTGTCATGCAATTTTGACTATTCAATTAGTTTAACTGACTTCTTATTGAATTGATTGAAAGAAAATGTAACGAAAGTGAAAGATTTCTTCAGTATATGAGTAGAAGTCAAGCTCTTTCATTTCGTGATTGATTTATTGCTTAAGAATAAAGTAATTGATTTCTGATTAATAGAATTGAAATTTGAAAATTGAAGAGAATCAATTTGCATATCAATTACTAAATTAATTTTATTCATTCATATTTTTTCAAGAATCATTTAATGTTGATTTAATTGAGTGATCAACATAAAAACAATGTCAATCGTATGATTTTGAACAGTCAGATTCAAATAAATGACATGAGTAATGAGTTTCTTAGCATAATGATCATCAAATTCTCAAATTGACTTTGCTTTGATCAAAGTCAAAGACTTGATTTGCAACTGATCACAAAAAATCTGTGCAATCACTTCATTAATGAATGAATAGTCAGCAGCTTCGATGTCAATCAATGACTTTAATGAGTAATTAATTTCATTGCTAGAAAGTATATATTCAATAGTCAAAAATTCAAAAGCAAAAAAGTCATTTGACATGCTCATCATTGAAGAAATTAACACATCTTTCATCATGTCTTTGATGAAAGTTTCTAGTTTTTTATCTCATTATCTTTGAAAAAAGACATTTTCTCATTCTCTTTATTCTTTGAAATGATGATTTCATATAAATGAGAAGTGAAAACTCAAGAAGCAAAAGTATTGATCTTGTTCTGAAAGCAATTCTTAAATAAGTGATCTGAGATCTTGCAAATATAGTAAACAATAAATGATCTGACTGATTTAGAAGTAGAAAAGATAGTTGACTTGATATATTCAATTATCAAAATTGTCATTGCTGATAATGAAGTAGCAGCACATTTATCAGATATGACAGTGATTTTGATGATGATTATGCAACGTTTGCTTTGAAGCTGATAATTGATTTGCTGTCTATTATTTACATTCTGAAGAAAGCTCTTGAAACAATGTAAAGTGATAAAATCTTTTAAGCAAATTGATAAAGCATTCTGCAAGTGATTATTGATTTTATTCTGAAAATCATTCATCAGAGTGCAATCATTGTATTTTAAATAATTGAATAGCTTTATAAAGTCAAAGTAGAAGATGTTGAAGAACTTGTCTGCTTGTTTCAAAGCATTGTACTTATGATGACACTTTCGATTTTTATTCTGATCATTGTATATTTCTTTCAGATGCTCAAATAGCTCATTGATCAAAATGTATGAATGCAAAGCATCATATTGATGTCAAATGAAAATGTGCTCAGCAGCATCATCTTCTAGTCTAAATATCATATAAACAATACAGATATTCTCATTATTGAAGTGATCAACATTTGTCTGAAGTTTATTGTTCATCTTGACTATTTAACTATTTCATGTTGATTCATTTTCATTGATGAATACAGATGAGTTTGAAAACTTAAAAAACTTGTGATGATCATTATCAAATAAAGTGAATGATTCATGTCGAGTATGATTCTTGATAAATTGATGAGATAGAGATTCAATAAACTGATGAGATTGAGATTAATTCATTAAATGCAATACTTCTTTGAGTTTTGTTATGATTCTAGTCTTTGTTTATTCTTCATCTAGTCTTCATCTGATTTCATTCTAATCAAGTTTAGCAAAAATCTGATCTAGAAATGATATCATTGAAACTCTGCATTATATATATAAGACATCAACTTAATCGAGTCTAGCACAAAGCTGAGAAACACACATATAAAAATCGAGTTCTTTTCTGTAGATACTTTTCTTTCTTAGCATTTATCTATTAGTTAAATGACATTTCTATGACTTGCTCTAGATCGATTTCTAACAAGTTTATTCTTGAGATTCAACATCTTCTTTTAATAGTGTTTATTTATCTTTTTTAAAGTGTTTATGATCATTTATTTGATCTTTAGTTGATTCAATCTCTTGTCATGTTCAACTTGAACAATGATTCATTGTTCATTCAGTTTCAAAGTCATGTCTTGTTAATCTTTTAGCTCGATCAACATTTTAATGATCTCGTTTAACTGATCAATAGCTCATTGACAAAGTTGTTGATTTATGTTGATGTTTCATAAGATAGCAACATTCTGAGATTCAGCTGAAGCATCAAAAGAAATAATGAAAATGCATTTGCTAGCAATGCTTCTAAGCAGATGAGCTGTTTATGACTTGACTGATTCAAAGTTGCATGTCATTATGAGAAAGATAGATAAATAAATTTGATTATGATAAAGTTGAGTGATTGATTTGATAAATTTGAGTAAATTCAAGTAAATTTGAAGATGTATTTTGATGAAAGTAATTTGAAGAATTTCTTATGAATTTTCTGAATAAAAGTAGATTATTTCATATCATCTACATGTTGATAGCAGAATAGTTAATTAACATTTATTTACTGTTAGAGATTGATTTAAAGCGAGTCATAGAAATGTCATTTAACTAATAAATAAATGTTAAGAAAGAAAAGTATCTACAGAAAAGAACTCAATTTTTATATGTGTATTTCTCAGCTGTGTATTAAACTCAATTGAGTTGATATTTTACACATATGATGCAGAGTCTCAATGATATCACTTCTAGATCAGATTCTCACTAGACTTGATTAAAATGAAATCAGATGAAGATTAAATGAAGAATAAATAAAGACTAGAATTGTAACATAACTTAACTTTAACTTGATAGCAGATTTAATCATGTTTGCATATTTATTTAATTCATATCAAACATCATTGTTAGAAATCAGCATAAAATAAGTCAATATGAGTATCATTTAATTAAAAGATAAATATTAAAAAAGAAAGATAGTTACAGAAAAGAAACTGATTACATATATGTATTTTTCAATCAATGTTAAACTCAATAAAAATTAATCAAGATGATGAAGTGAGAATAAATTTGACAAAATTAAAAGATTGAGTTTGATAAAACTAAAATCATGACATTATTCTTTCTTTTTGATAATTTATGTTTACATGAATGTATTTTCTGCTTGACTTGATTAATTGTTTAATCATGATTTTACAGATTCAGATTTGTTAAATCATGATTGATTGAATTGTTAATTAACACAATTTGTTTAAGTATTAAATATGAAAATCATCAATGATTTTCTGAATGTTCATAAATTCATCATCATCAATGTTGTATCAATTAAGATCATTGTCATAATCATTTCATTTGATTCTATACTGAAGTCATTTTTAATATTAATGAAAATTCAATATATCATCAATTTTTCACTTATCTTCATTATTTATCATTATTAAATCTGAAATTTCATTCTTTTGATCAAATAAAAAATCATCGACAACAGAATGAAGCAAATCAGAATAAAATACATCATGAACATGCATAAACTTTGATAATTTCAGTTTATATGAAAAGTTGACAAGATTTAAATTAATGAAAGAATTAAGCATTTTATCATTTAACTTCTTGAAAAATCTTGCTGTAATAATGTTTCTTTCATTCAAAAACATTTTTGATTCAATTTTATAATTAACTTTTTTTTTTTATTTATTGACTTGTTTCATCATTTGTTCTTGTGTTTTGACTAGCGACTTATGAGCAAACTTCAATGTTTTGTTCATATGTTCAAATATATTCTCAACTTTAGTCATTTGCAAACGTTCATGAGAACTTTCATATTTAATGACATTGAGTTCAAAGCTCATACAAGAATGAAAGTCTTTGTTTAAAAAGAAAAAAAGAAAAAAAATAATTGAAAATAAAGCATTATTGTTGATGAACTCAATCATGAATAGTAATTTAACTCAATCATTCTGCATGTATAAACAAAAGAATCAAAAATATCTTTTAATGTTTTGATTAATTCATTCACTTTAATCATTGATTTGAAAATGATAAATTGTAAAAAGTCAAAGATTAATGTTTAGTCTTTTGCAAAGTGACTTTCATAAAATGAAGATAAATTGAAGATCTTGATTCAAAATAATGAAATTGAGTAAATTATGTATTTGATATATTCATTGAAGCATTAGCTCAGCTATTTTTTCTGCTGTGATTTTCTCATCATCAATAAAGCAAGAAATATAATGTTGTTTCTTTATTAATTTACATATCATTATTAGTATGATGTTTTTGTCTTTTAAAAGAAATAAGTTAATGATGAAGTTCATGACTATGTTCTTTCATTACTGTTCAAGTATGAGTAAAAAATGTAATAATTCATTGAATTTATCTTGAAAAATCTTTAATCATTAACAAATGTAGCAGTTTTGAATATATCAATTTATTGTATTTTGCATTGAAAATCAATAATAGTATCTTCTTATGATTTTCATTGTTTTGAGAATTTCAAAATGATTAATAAAAGATTGATCATGAACTTTTCAAATTAACTTTATTTGAAGATGCTCATTAAAGAAAACTTATAAAAGATTATCTCAATATAATATTTCATTCTGAACTCAACAATTTCTTAATTTAATATCTTTATATTGAGCTTCATTTTTTAATACAACTTCACAAAGTAATGTACAATTCTTGTTGATTTCATTAATTTTAAAAATTTGTTTATAAATTGATTTTTTAATGTTCTTCTTTAAATCAGCAATTTTCATTTGATTTGAAGTCAAAATAATGATTCATTAATAGCAAATGTACTCATTTTCTGAGCTTTTAGAAACTGAATCAACTCAACAAGTCAATGCATTGACTTTGATGTTTTATTTATCTGAGCAATACATGATTTTGAAGTTGAAGTTAACGAGTTTTTATATTCAACACATTTGACATTTACTTAGCTTTTTATCTTTCATTAATGATGTTAAAGCTTGATGATTAATGAACATTTTAATGAGTAGTTCAGTCAATTTCAGCTCAGATCATTAATGTTCAAAGACATGAATGATTGCTAGTAATTTCTTGTCATAAATTTCGTAATTGCACTCAGTGAAACTCAAATTCTTACTGTAGTAAATCATTGAATGCAATGTTTCTTCATCATCATACTGAAAAAGTATATCATCATTGATGTAATTGAATGAGTTTATTTCAAGAATAATCTTTTTATTCTGATTAAAATTATGAAGAATAAAGATTTCAATCATTCATTTCTTCATATGATCAAAGATTGTTTGACAAGCTTGATCTCATTCAAATATCATCTTTTTTTGAGTTAGTTGAATCAAAAAATGAACAATTTTTGAAAAGTTCTTTATAAAACATCAATAAAAGTTGCAGAAGCTGATGAAAAACTGCATCTGAATGAGATTTGTAAAAGTAAATCATTCAACTACTGCTTATACTTTTCTGAAATTTATTTTTAATTCTTCAATGAATAGTAATAGTTTCAGAAAAAAGATCTTCTGAACATGAAACTTGCATTTGTTTATATTCATTTGTAAATCAATCTTTTGTAATTTATGTAAAACTAGTCATACATGTTTTTTATGTTTTTTCAGTATTTTGTTGTAAATGATAATGTCATCTAAATAAATCTGACAAAACTGATGTAAATAATCAAACAGCACATCATTCATATAATGTTAATAGAAAGTCAAGTTGTTGATTAATTTGAAAAACATCATGTGATATTTGTAAAAGTCAAAAAAAGTAATAAAGATAGTTAAATTTTTGCTACTTGAATGCATGCATAGTTTGTTAAAAACAATTATTATATTCAATTGAGTCAGATACTTGCTATCTTGAATACAAGCAAAAGTTTCATTTATTAAAAATAGAAAGTAGTGATTTCATTTAATCAAAGCATTGAGCTTTTTATAATTAATGCAGAAATGCAAACTATCATCTTTCTTTTTGATGAATAGTATAAGCAAAGCATATGAGATTGAGCTGAAAGATATAAAGTTCTTATTCAGATGTTTAATCAGATAATTCTTTATCTTTTAAAGCTTGTAATCAGACATATGATAAAGATGACTTCAAGAAAATGTTTTCTCATCTGTTAACTCAATTTTGTGATCATAAAAATGATGAGAAAGTAGTTGATCAATCATAGCTCAATCAAACACATTTAGATAATCATGATATTTCAAAGAAAACTTAGCTTTGACTTCTTTCAAAATTTCTTTATATGAAAGTTTTTGTAAATTTACATCTTTGAGTTTATTTCTAGCTGTTTTTAGAAGTTGATCAATTTTCGTGATGATAATCACGAAAATAGTCACATTCAATCATTTGACTAGTGATCTATATGCTGCAGTCTTTATCATTACTATGTTCATTGAATCAAAAAATGAAGTGAAGTTGATTAAATTAAATAATTTCATGATTTTACTGAATGAAGATGACTTCTCGCTGAGTTGAGTGATGATAAAAGAAGTAAATCTCTTTAATATTTAAGTAAAGATTAAACTCTTCTGTTCTATCATGATTTTCTTGATGACAGAAAGAGAGATCAAGCTAACATCAATATGAGTCTTTAAATCAGAAAATTGAAAACAATCATTTCTCATATCAATTGTTATCTCAATTTTATTCATTCATGTTTTTTCAAGAATCATTTGATGTTGACTTAATTGAGTAATCAGCATAAAGATGAAACATTTCATATGATCTTGAACAGTCAGATTCAAATAAATTGCATGAGTAATGAGCTTTTTTGCATAATGATCATTGAATTCTCTTATTGATTTGAGCTTGATTAAAAATAATGATTCAATTTGCAAATGATCACAAACATTCTGCATGATTAATTCATTAATGAATGAATAGTCAGCTGCTTCAATGTTAATCAATGATTTTAATGAGTAACTAATTTCATTGTTAAATAATATACATTTAATAGTCAAAGATTTTGAAGCAAAAAGATCATTTAAGCTGCTCATTATTGAAGAAATTAACACATCTTTCATCATGTCTTTGATGAAAATTACTAGTTTTTTGTCTCATTCTTTGATTTCTCTGTAAATAATTTCTTCTCTTCTTTCAACATGATGATCTCATTGAGATGAGAAATGAATGCACAAGATGTCAAAGTACTAATCTTCAGCTGAAAGCAGTTCTTTGAAAGATGACTCAATACTTTGCAATTGAAGCAAATAATTGACATTCTTGATCATTCAGATTCAAAGATGAAAAAAGTAACAAGTTGAACATAGTTAGTAGTTAAGATTGAAGCTGATATCAATGAAGAAACAAAACATTTTTTCAAAGCTGTTATCAATTTGACTATTCATTGCTCATCATGTAGCTAATAATTAACTTGTTGTTTGTTATTTACATTTTGAAGAAAGATTTTGAGCTTATCAAGTGAGTTAAACTTTATGAAACAAATTAATAATGCATTTTGAAGATGATTGTTGATTTTATTCTGAATGTCATTCATTAAAATGATATCATTGTAGTTCAGAAAGTTGAATATTTTAGTGAATTCTGAATAAAAAGAGCTGAAAGACTTGTTGAGCTGCTTCAGAGCAATGTATTTGCAATGACACTTTCAAATCAGATTCTGATCTTCATAAATTTCTTTCAGATGTTTTAATAGCTTTGATAGTGATTGATAGAATGAGAAAGCATCAATATAATACTTTGCATAAATTTGCTGAGCAGCATCATCTTCTAGTCTGAAAATCACATAGACAATATAAATCTTTTCAATAAAGTAATGATTCACATTAACATTGAGCTTGTTAGCTATTTTGATATTTCATGTTTTTCAGATAGAGTCATCTGTTTTGATGAAGATGAATGAATTTGAAAGCTTGATAAACTTGTGATGATTGTTTTCATTTTCATTATCAGATAGAGTAGAAGATTTTCATTGAGAGTGCGCTTCTTTCTGATTGACTTGTTGCTCAGCTGACTGAGTATCTTAACAAGACATAAATCAATCAGCTTGATGTTGTTTCACTTTGAAGTTTAATCACTCATCTTGTAATTGACTGATCTTTTTCTTTAATTCATCATTTTTATCAAAAGCAACTTTTAGTTGTTTTGCTCTCTTTTTGTGATCATCTTGTACAAAAAGTCAATGTTCATTGAGTTGTAAAGTTAAGTCTTGCTGACTTTGAAGCTCATTCAACATATTGATGACTTCATTGAGTTAATTGCTAACTCAATGAAACAGTTGTTCTTTAATGTTTATGTTTCATGTAATGACAGCTTTCTCAGCTTCAACTGAAGCATTGATGAGTAAAAGTAAAACTCTTTTATTAACAATGCTTTTAAGCAGACAAGTTATTTGAAGTTCAACTGATTCAACATCATGTATCATGATGAAAGAAAATAGAAGTTGTTGAGATAAAAGTAGATGAAGAGTTGATGTTTTGATAAGTGAAAATTCAAAGAATTTCTTGTAAATTTCAAATAATAATTGAGTGCTTTATTTAAAGAATCTCTTGCAAATAAAATGATGAAAATGAGTGTAAAATTGAAGAATCTCTTGCAATTTAAAATGATGATGCAAATTTGAAGAATTTTTTGCAAATTTTTCTTACTGAATAGATTGTTTCATATTGTTTATTCGTTGATAGCAAAGTAGTAAATGATGAGCATTTATTTAATGTTAAAGATCAGCATAAAGTGAGTCAATATGAGTGTCATTTAACTAGAAGATAAATGCTAAGAAAGAAAGATAGTTACAGAAAAGAAGTTGATTACATATATGTATTTCTCAGTCAACGCTAGACTCAATAAAGACTAGTCAAGATGATGAAGTGAAAATAAATCTGATAAGATTAAAAGACTGAGTCTGACAAGACTAGAATTGTGACAATCATGATATCAATGTCAAACATTAAGTCATCATCATGCATCTGAGTTTAATACACACTTTAACAAATATGATAAATCATCAGTCTTGAATTTTTAAATCATCAAAACATTATGATTACATCATTTGATTTTGAAACATTCAAGCGCTTACTTTTACAAATCATTGATTGTTAGAAGTATTAATTGCTAGATGAACATATTTTAATTAGAAAAAGAACATGTTATCTTCAAATAACTTTCAATGAACAATCATTGAAGTAAGTATCAATCTATTCTTCTCTCATTGTTTTTGATGCTTTACAAAGTCAAATCTCATTATTTCGCTTTTCTTCAAGTCATACTTCTGATATTTTACTGAATAATGACAATCATCATTGTTTTAAATTGCATTACAGTAGCTGTTTTCAATAATCTTGTTGTCAACTCTGTATTAAATTGCTCATGCAATCACTATCATTTCTACGATCAATATGATCATCTTTTTCAGAATTATTCATACAAATATGATAATATCATCACTTGCTCTATGCATAACGAGTTCTGTCACATCTCAGCGCTCATTATTATTATGCAGAGTTATATCATGAACAAGAATTGCAAGAATTGCTAGCACAGCTCTGTTTTCATTATGTAAGAGAAACTGCATTTTGATGTTGTGTATTGATGTTCTCTTTTCATTGAGTTGATGTTTGCTAGATTTGATTGCACGTGTGTCATGTCAAAAAAAACATCACGTCTTTCTTTAAAAGTTCTAGTCTGAAAGTGTTTGACACAGAATTGAGTGTTGTTCAAAATAGTAGCTGAGAGAATACAGAAGTGTCGTGTCGATAAATGATATGTATTTGTGTCTGAATGTTTCTTATCATATCAGTCATTTCATCGTTGTTTAGATTGTAACGAAGTGTCAGTCTCGCTTCTTTTATGCTTGAATTCATATTGTCTTCAGAATTAGCATCTGCTAGATAGAGACTATAACAGTCTACCTTGAGGTTGCGAATTCTAGTCTTAGTCAGTGTTCAGTCGAATCTTTCTCGAAAGAGGTAGCAGACAATGTTCAATCTTTAGTCGAAAATATTGCAAATGTGAGACGTCGGAAACACAGAGTGTTTCAATCGGCATCGCTGATTCAATAACACGGTTAAGGCAATTACGCCTAGGTTTACTAAAAGTAACTACGGTTTCTCGTTGCTATATCTGCCTAAGGTCAAGAAGTATGCTTCACGTCTCTTACGAAGAGCGTAACAGTAGTACCGACAAGATGATGGCTAGCGAGCACCGTTGCGAAAATGCCACATTTCTTCTAGTGATAGCGGTTTTGGTATGCATTCAGTCGTATAGAAGTTGTGGCCCAAGCAGAATTTAATGCGTGTTTGGCAGTCAGGCCTCGCTTCTTACTGCATGTTTAATCAATAACCTCTCTCGCAAGCTCATGCCGTCCAAGTCCAGCTAGGGTTTTAAACAGCATGCAGTCATTACCGATCAAACCGAGGGCCCTTCTTAGCGAAATGATTGTAGTGGCGTCATTCAGGCCCGGGCGAAGAGAGTAGACCCAACTGAAGTAGCTGTGTTACCAAAACCTTTCCATGACACATCAGAGCTGATCTTGATAAGAGTCAAACCAGTCATCTTCCGAGGTGGCAAAACCAGCATTCTCGGGACTAGTCACACTGCGAGACGATCCCAAGCTTCAGAGTAAGGAAATCTTTCACAGTCTTTGATATTTGAATTCAATATCGTCCTATCTCTACAAGCGTTGCAAGGCTGGCCTCAAATCGAGAGACAGCTGTCAACAATATCTGAGTCTTCTTTTCCATGACAGAGCCTTTTCAGGTCCCGGCTCTTGGGTCATTCTGCGCGTCCAGGTTACCAGAGCGACGTGCTACCGCTTCGGGACTCGTAATAGAATGCTCAGTGCGTTGGAGCCAGAAGCGTCCCGAAGTTCTTCGTGCTGAGTGGAAGGTCCACATCGGGCTGGAGCCTTTGACACCTCAATCCACATCTTTCGGTTCGTGGATATAACTCACCGGTTGGCGGTTGGTCACGCTTACCTACTCCGTAGCGGTTGCGGCACGCTAAACAACCCTACGTCATGTCGACGCCCAAAATCTATCTCTTTTTGAACCTCCTACTAAGGTACTGCTTTTTCGCTACAAAGTCGCTTCTGAACCGAATGCAGGGAACTGTGTCCGAAACCACACCGTTGCTTGGCCGCGAGCAAGCGCCGACGATGATGCAAATGCGAAAGCACCTGTCATCGTCAATCAGCCTCAAGCATGCTGATCTGCCACTATTGGTTTGTTGCTACGTA
>JAABUT010003069.1_pt1 | contig 14875 bp, 12 predicted proteins | sample 5559281 | NCBI WGS metagenome assembly JAABUT01 (sample SAMN10711880, study PRJNA513359) | rock metagenome | isolation source: Antarctica rocks | place: Antarctica: Victoria Land, Ricker Hills nord | collected 2016-01-04 | reverse complement strand
CTTTTGCAGCTTCCGGATAAGCGCAAACCACCATTCCGTTTCTAAACTCCTGGCCTTTGTTTTTACCCAATTGCCCGCTTACACAACCAGCCGACAAAAAAGCGATTGCATGAACAACCAGAAATAACCGGATACTTCTTTTAGCAGGCAAATTTTGCATAACAGAAATTTAATTTTCGCTAAAATATTATATTTCGGCCACAACTATCAATCCTTTACATGATTATCCTGTCGTACCGATTTAATTTTGATTAACGTAACTCCAATCTGATCGAATTTTCCATTTTTGCACCAAACATTACATTGATTAATCTTTCGATATGAAAAAAATATTTTCCAGCTTATTCTTCTTACTTACAATTATTTTTTGCGGCAAAGTAGTTCATGCACAAAGCTATCGAACAGCTGCCGGACTGCGGTTTAGCTATGAAAGCGGCCCATCCATCAAGTATTTTACCACACCCAACATTGCGTTGGAAGGTGTTTTAGGTTTTCGGGAGAAAGGCGTGGTTTTTACCGGCTTATTTGAAATCCATCAGGAAGCATTCAACGTGCCCGAACTGAAGTTTTTTTACGGTGCAGGCGCGCATATTGGCGGCGTTGGTGCCGGCGGTTACCGCGTTTATAATGGTGATTATCGGGTTTATACAAACTCATCGCTATTATTTGGTGCCGATGCTGTGATTGGTTTAGAATACCTCATTCCCGGAACACCAATTGCCGTTAGTGCAGATTTAGACCCAAGAATCGAAATCTTCCGCGGGCCGTTTTTCAATTTAACACCCAGCATCGGTGTTAAATATGTTTTTAAATAGGTTTTTAGTGTGATAAAAGAAGCATGTATGGAGCGTGCTTCTTACAATAATAAGCGATTACAAAGTCAGCAAACTTTTGTATTGCCCTTCAAATTCTTTATAGATAAATCCAATTGTATTTGTAATTCGTAGCAAGAGATACTAAAAATATATTTGTATCTAAAAGAATCCTGATTTTACTCATTCACCCAACTTTCCAAATCAGCCTCAGAAATATGGTTCTGTTGGATTGCGTTTTGAATATTCTTTTGCAACCGATCAGAAAAATATTGGGCAAGCATATTTTTAATAGCTAATAAATCTTCTTCTTTAGGATCAAAAGAATATACGTTAAGCAGTTCTAATTGCAATGAATTTAATTTTTGATTTTGCATAAACACATCATTTTAACAAAAATACTTAATTTCTAACCATCAGACTTATTACCTTTTACAAAATTTGCACTGTTGATCGCCTGCTTTACTTCTTTCGGCAAATCATGATAAAAAATCAACCCCTGATCATCCAACCAATAATTTTATTTCGTTGAGTAAAATTTCATTATCACTTTGAATGATCTTTTCTACTATCTTGTACTTTGATTCAATATCCATAATTTCATTTATCGATTAATATAAAGATAAGGTTATAGTTCTTCTATTTTAATTTTAGGCCGCTAAAAGAAGCATAACTAATTTGTTGATGCTTCTTTTATCAGGTATTTTTTACTAAGATTGATTATTTAAAAAACAATACCAGTCAATAAGCTTTTAATCAAACCAAACCTAAGTTTATGAAATTCTATAACCTTTTAATAATTACCTGTTTTTGCATTACAACTGTATCGGCCCAAACCAAAAAGAACAAGCCCCAAACTATACTTTTTGAAGATTTTAACAAAAAAACCCTAAACCGAAGTTTATGGAATGTGGAGGTAACCGGCAATACGGTAAACAATGAGCAACAGGCTTATATAGATTCTGCCTCAACACTTTACCTCGTGCATGGCAAAGCTGCCGAAGGTGCCAAAAATGGGGCATTGGTGATCAAAGCACTTTTTCGGTCCGGTTTTACCAGTAAAGAGCAGCACCAATACGATTTTATTTCCGGCCGGATCAATTCCCGTAAAAAGTTTGAATTTACTTATGGCACAGCTTCAGCACGAATGAAACTGGTTGCCGGTGCCGGTTTATGGCCAGCTTTTTGGGCTTTGGGCGAGGGAAAATGGCCGGATTGCGGCGAAATTGACATCATGGAAACCGTTGGCGATTCATCCTGGGTGAGCCACGCTTTACACGGTCCGGGCTATTCCGGCAATACGCCGATCGCTTATCGTGCTTTTTTCCCGAAAGGCATTGATGTTACACAATGGCACGTTTACTCGGTTGATTGGTCGGCCGATTCGCTTATTTTTAAAGTTGATAACAAAATAACTTATACCGTAACCCGCGCCATGGTAGAAAAATACGGACGCTGGGCTTTTGACAACTCAAAATTCCTGATCCTCAATTTTGCTTTGGGCGGCGGTTATCCAAACGGCGTTAACAAAGTTACGCAGCCTTACTTTGGTTTATCGCAGGCAAGCGTTGATAAAATCAAATCCGGACAGGCAAAAGTTTTGGTTGATTGGGTTTTGGTGACGAAAAACAAATAAACCTGATAAAAGAAGTATTGCTGGCCATGCTTCTTTTATCGGCCTAAAATATGTGTCCGGGTTTTCTATTGATAAAAGAAGTATCAGATTTCAATGTTTTTTATAGGATAAAAGAAGCATAGAAAATAAACTGAATAAAACTTAAACCGGCTTTAAGCCCCTATAGCAAAAAGGGCATCTGATTTTAGATGCCTTTTTGCTATAATCTGTTATTAAAGATAAACCCCTATTCTTTAAATCTGACACTTTTTTAACAATTTGGTATAATTCAGAACAACTGTTAGTGTCCATCAGGCCACTTTCAAAATCACTCGTCTTTAAATTTGATTGGGTCCTTGCTTTACTTAAGTTGTTGAACTTAGAAAATTGCCCTGTCCTTTTCCCTTGCTCAATCTTCTAACCATTTAAAAAGAAATAATTCAGGTCATACTCAAAAATAGCCCCTGTCAAATCAAGTACTTTGCTGTTTTTGTAGTTGGCGATGATACTGTCCATTTTGTCTTTTAAAGGATATTGAACACCTAAGAATTCTACGATCTTTCCATCGATGATGGAACCGCCCTTTTTGGTGAAGATAAAGAACCTCCTTATTTCAAAAGTTTTATCGCTTAGCCTGTTTTCTGGGAGTTACTTGGCATAGATTTTAAATTAGAAATTATTTGGTTTCCAAAGCTTTACAAGTTATTAGGTGGTAAAAGAAGTACTGTGTTATGAATCGGATACTTCTTTTATCATTGGTTTTTCTGATTTACTATTGCTACTATTAAGAAAAAAGTTTAGAGAATTGCATTGCAAAAGATTGGGATTGCAAAATCCAATCAACAGATACTGTACAATTAATCGATCATAGGTTTAGTATATGGCTTAAGATAAAAATTTATTTTAATGCTATCACCTCTGTTTACAGTTATGGCTTTAGTCTCTACAAAAATATAAGGATACGCTTTACCTGTAAACCGATATTTACCAGGTTCAACACTAAACTTGAAAACACCATTATTATTTCCACGATATATTTTCTTATCGTTTACTTGAACTGCAGGTGTATTTGTTGGTTCTCGAGTGTCATAGTCATAAATAGTACCATAAATAACTGATTGCTTTAAATTAGATAATTTCTTTCTGTCCATTTGGTAAGTTCCGGATTTGGTTTTTATAATATCACCTTGTTTTATAGCGCAGGAAGAAAATAGCGTTAATAAAAATATAACGCATGATTTTGTATAGAAATTAATTTTCATAAATCCTATTGTTAACAGCCAGAAGGCTTTCCCTTAAAACTTGATGGATTACCAGCACCATTTGTCCCAGATTGTTCTGTCAAAATTACATCAATAATTCGATTTTGATCAGTTGTACTTAGTGCTTTAAAGGCTTTAGTATTTGTTAATCCGCCCCAAGCCAAATCACTATAATATTGATAAGGTATATTGTATCCTTGGCTTTGTCCATAGAGTTTTAATGTAGTGGCTATCTCTCCTATTTTGCTTCTAACCATTTCATTATGTTGGATATCATTAAGATTAGGGTTTTTTGAAGTAGTCCAATCCTCCACTAACTGGGCATACTCAATATTAGCCGCAGAAGGGTCAATACGAAAGTATGCGACTAAATAAGCATGAATGGACTCATGTATCAATGTTTTTGCTGCTGCTAAATCGCTGCCAGAGGTAATATTTGAAGAATTGACTGTTGTATAAACTGATTTTGAAGTAGTATTATACGAAGGACTGGTAACACCATTGCTACCTACAGTTGTCGCGTCTGCAACTGTCCAGTTAAAACCCGGTGTTTCTCCGGAAAATGTTGTAATTGCATTCGCAACACAATTATTAGCACTGCTTTCTAAGCCTCGTAATACCTTTTTGAAACAAGGAGATAAATTTACAGAATCTATTCTTTTTGTGAACTCTTCATTTGTTGATGGTGCAGTATATGGCGGCGCAGAATTCCCACCATAAGGCGAGCCACCACTGTGATAGGCACCAGAAGAATCATAGCCGGAATCACTGGTGCCAGTGGGGTTAGGGTTACTTGGGTTACAATTGCTGGTCGAATATCCCAGATTAGTGCAGTTTACGCCTGCCTCACCATTGCTATAATATCCTTCACAGTAAGATAACGTAGAACAACCGTTTGCATCTGGTGCACCGGTATCATAATAGCCCATGGCAACCTTGCCGCTAACATTGGTCTGTGCAATTGGTAAATAGTGAAAACTGGCAGTAAGCCCTGTCCTTTTTCCCTGCTTTATTACCTCAGCACTTAAACGAAAATAGTTCAGGTCGTACTCAAAAATAGCCCCTGTCAAATCAAGCACGCTGCTGTTTTTGTAGTTGGCAATGATGTCGTTCATTTTGTCCTTTAAAGGATAGTTCAGACCTAAAAATTCCACAATCTTGCCGTCAACAACCGAACCGCCCTTTTTGGTAAAGATAAAAAACCTCCTTATTTCAAAAGTTTTATCACTTAGCCTGTTTTCCGGGAGTAGAGATGATAACTCCAATATAATATTTTCAAGCTTTTAAATTCTTCAAAATAAGCAGAATTAGGTAACTCTTTGGTCATTATCACTTCAGCAGACTTGAATAAGTAGAATTATTAACAGCTTATACCTTCAATCTAAATATGCAAATGTTTGTATATCTTTTATTTTCCAAGAATTATTTTCTTTTTCTAAATACAAAGCTACTCTGGATCCAGAATCTCCATTGAAAATTTGAATGATACTTAGAGCTTTATCATTTTTATTAGCAATCAGAATAGGTGCAAATACTACCAATTCTGTCTTATTACTTTTAAGATTTTTAAACCACAATTTTCCATTAGATTCAAGTAAATAGTTTTTTGCTTTTGCAGTGTCTATATTGTTTAAAAAAGATTTCCATTCTTTTTTTTTCCAAATTTTTGTAGAGGAGGTGTCTACACCTGTAGGGTCTTTAAAATTAAAGTTGTTATAAGCAGTTTTTTTCGTTTGTGGATAAATCCTATAATTACTATGACTTTTTCTTAAATGTTTTACAATCATTTTATAGATTTTCAATGTATCGTTGGTGGAGTAATTTTGAGAGAATCCGGATTTTACTCCTACAAGTATGAGAATAATCAGGAAGGTAATTGATTTCATATTAACATCCTTTCTTTTTAGTTGAATTAGTTGCGTTAGTGGCTTCATTTTTTATAGTAGTTTCAATCCTTGTTTTATTAGGAGCATATTTTCGATAAGCCTTAGTATCGCTAAGTCCTCCCCAAGCTAAATCTTTGCAATATTGTGACAAGGATAAATTTTGATTGGGTGATGTGATACCGCGGTTATTTGCATAAATTTCAAGTAATGATGCCATTTGATCTACATACTTTGCAGCAATTTGTTGATGTTGAGCATTGTTTTGCCCATCCCCATTGATAGCAGTTCCTTTCTTAAATAATAATTCGTTAGCTCCAACAAACTCAGTATAACCTGGATCAGATGTTTTAGTAAGTCCATATTCAAAATAAGAATGAATCAGCTCATGAATCATTGTTCTAGCTACCCCTAAATCTGTTGAAGCATTTAAATAATTTTTATTGAAATTAATTTCAACACTTCCATGAACGCCTATTGTTTCTGCATTTATTTGAGTTGTCTGATTTGTGTAAGGGTCTACTGCATCTGGAATTGTTTTTTCACCAATTTTTACATTCCAGTCGTTAGAATTTGCCAGTCTCACTATCATATCTGAAACGCCAGCTGTGTTCGTTTGGTTATCAAAAATATTCTGTAGTGATGAAACTACATTGGCAACTGCGGATATTTGCGTTACCATCGTTCCTAAACAAGGTCTTGTATCAGGGGCAACTACTACTTCAATGCCGATGCCACTCGACGTATTTGGCGGCGCAGTATTCCCTGCATAAGGCCCACCTCCACTTTGATAGGCACCAGAAGAATCATAGCCGGAATCACTGGTGCCAGTGGGGTTAGGGTTACTTGGGTTACAATTGCTGGTCGAATATCCCAGATTATTGCAGTTTACGCCTGCCTCACCATTGCTATAATATCCTTCACAGTAAGATAACGTAGAACAACCATTTGCATCCGGTGCACCGGTATCATAATAGCCCATGGCAACCTTGCCGCTGACATTGGTCTGTGCAATTGGTAAATAGTGAAAACTGGCAGTAAGCCCTGTCCTTTTTCCCTGTTTTATTACCTCAGTGCTTAAACGAAAATAGTTCAGGTCATACTCAAAAATAGCACCTGTCAAATCAAGCACACTGCTGTTTTTATAGTTTGCAATAATGCCGTCGATCTTGTCCTTTAAAGGGTAATTCAGGCCCAAAAACTCCACGATCTTGCCGTCAACAACCGAACCGCCTTTTTTGGTGAAAATAAAAAACCTCCTAATTTCAAAGGTTTTATCGCTTAGCCTGTTTTCCGGGGTAGGCACAACAATCAGGTCCGAACCATCATACGCCTTTACCTCAAAAGCGTCTTTCCAAAGCGGGCTTAGCTTTATGAAAAACACTTTCTTGGCTATTTTCTCAGTAGAAAGTACGCTTTTTGAGCCTTGAACCATCAGCTCTGCATAAGTTGATTTGTTTAAATAGGCACCTTTTGCATGAAATATTTTTGCAGCTTCCAGGTCTGATGAGATGACATCATCTTTCTGGTTAAAAAGTTTTTGTAGTCCTTTCTGCAGGAAAAGACCAATACGGAAATAGAAATTAATAATAAAGACCACAGGTAAATTTTTTTCATGAGTGATAATTTTTTTTAAATCTACTTAATAAATCATTAATTTGTAATTTTATTAAAAAAAATAAATTTTATCAAAAATCATATTTCTATCGGCGAAGGAAGGATCAATGCCATCAACTTATTTATCGTCCTAACTTGCACCGCGTTTGTCTATTTCGGGGTATACAAACTTGAGTTCCAGATGCAATGGGACGATTACTGGGTGGTTATAAACCACTATACCGACAAAGGTTTTTCTTTTCAAAACCTCTTGGCGGTATGCTCCGGTTTTTATCATTCACAGTACGCACCCTTAAACGAAATCTATTATATTACGATCAATAGTTTATTTGGGTACGACCCATCTTACTTTCATATCGGTAGTCTGATCCTTCATTTAAGCAACACGGTTTTAGTTTATTTTTTTATTTTAACTATTTGTTCATCGGCATTACGTCAAGATAAGCATTCTTCTACTTTAACAGCTTTTTTTACAACACTTATTTTTGCCTTGCACCCCTTAAACCTGGAGGCAGTTGCCTGGATTGGTGCTTCCAAAGTTTTAATATATGCGCTCTTTTATCTTGCAGCCATTCACTTGTATATTAAATACTTGGTCAATCGTAACTATACATACTTCTTTTTATCAATACTTTTTTTCATTTTGTCTTTTGCCGGGAAAGAGCAAGCCATTACTTTTCCTTTTTGCCTGTTGTTGCTGGATTATGTTTTTAACCGGAACTTTAAAGCAAAACGCGTATGGGTTGAGAAAATAGTTGTAACAGTATTGGCCGTATTTTTTGGACTGATTACAATGGAATCCCAAGGAATTGAAAACATAGAAGGTTTCGACTATTATTCCTATTTTGAAAAGTTAATATTGTCGTTTTATACCTTGTCAGAATATATTACCAAATGCCTTGTTCCGATTAAGCTTTCCTACATTTATCCATTTCCTTTTAGGCCGGGAGAGCCGATACCGTTATGGTTGTTTATATACCCGGTAATACTGCTGGGAATTGGTTTTGGAACAATACGTACCGTATTATCGTCAAAATGGCTGCTGTTTGGCACCTGCTTTTTTTTAATACACATCGCCATCGCTTTACATTTGGTAAGCCTTGCCCGGCATTCTATAATTGCCGACAGGTATGCTTACCTTTCAACTATCGGTGTCGGTTTTATTATCTGTTACTTTTTATTGGTTGTTAAAAGAAACTTTAAGAACAGCAAGCTGATTTATATTTGTTTGTCTGCATATATATTTTGCATGGCCATGTATACAAAGGAACACTTGCAAGTTTGGGAAAATTCCAAAAGCTTGAAAAAGGAAGTAAGAGAGCTAATCAGAAGCCGAAAGGATTTTGAACAAATGAAACAGAAATATGAAGATCAATAATATCCATATAAAACCATTGTTAATTATTCTGATTTCTATAATACTAATAAGTGTGAATTTAAGCATCAGCCTGAATAATTATAACTTAAAATCAGTTAGTTTAAATCATTTTTTGGTTATGCAAGGCCAGCATCAATATGCGAGGGCCGGAAAGCTTACCACTACACAAGTTTACCGGGAAAACATGGTTGAAGAAAATGAAATTAAAATAGTTGGTTGTGATACTTGCCGAACATCTAATTATTCTTTTAAAAAAATTATATCCCGAAAGCAAGGTATTCGTTATACAGGAACTTCGACCAATGAATGAATTTGTACCTTCTGCTTTAAAAAAGTTGATTTACTGTTTAATACTGCTATCTACGGTTTCCTGCAACAGACAAGAGATTATACAAGTTAACAACAATACCGGTACAACACTTCAAATAAAGGGACTGCAAAATGCCAGCCCATTAAGTTTTGAGCAATTAATCGAAAATGTCAGATATGTCTTTTTAGAAAACTTTGGAAAGGAAAGTATCCAAGTTGATAAACTACTTTTTAACAATAAAAGAATGTATATTCTCGATAAAAGTAAAAATTTGTTGCTAATTTATAATCGGGCAGGGGCACTTCAATCTGCTATAAAAGAAGTAAGGGCTTTCAATGTATATAAAGAGAAGATATACACTTATAATATGCTAAAGGGCATCATCAAAACTTATACACTAAGTGGAAATTACTTGAATCAGAATAAGATAGGGTTTAGAGGGGTAGATTTTATAAACCTAAATGATTCATTACTAGCATTTCATACAGCAGGACTTGTAACCAAAGATAAAGGCAGCAGTAAATATGAGGTTGCTTATGTTTACAAAGATGGAAGGTTAGATAAATTTACTATTCCTATTACCGAAGACAAACAAGGCGTTAATTATGCTGCGACAGGCCGGTTTTCTTGCGACAAAGAAAACACTTATTTTATTTCATCCTTTGGCAATGAGTTGTATCAGCTCAAGCCAGACAAAGTAAATTCCTGCTTAAAGTTTGATTTTGGGACATTGACTTTAACGGATAGCTTATTCCAAACTTTTAAGGAAATTGAGGATTATAGTTTCTTTCCTTATATATTTAATATAACCAACAAATTCAATACAAATGAAGATTCTTTCTTTAGCTGTACCTATAAAGGAGCAGAAGCTTATTTTATTGTACAGAACTCCAAAAAGCAAGTAATTGCTTCCGGGCTTTCAAATTCATCAGGCATCGGTTCAGATTTTAACAACACCATTCCCGAAGCTTTCTCGAATGGTGATTATGTTTCAATAATCGGAAGAGAAGAATTTACAAGTAACTACAAGCTTTTAATATCTAAAAGAAGTACTTACGGCAAAACAGCCTTAGGTAAATTAACCAAGGAGAAAATCAACAGTAATAAAAACCTAGTTTTGATGTTTTTCAAATTGAAAAATCTCAATTTGTATAGCGGTACAAGAGTAGCTGCTCATCATTTATAGAACTATCGTACAAATCGGTAAAACAGCTGTATACACTTGACAGTGTATTTTTCACAAGTATCATTTTAAAATGTTCTAAGCGTTTTTGAGTTTCAACTCCTGTATATTCTAATTTCGAAATAACAAGAAGGTTTACATAACCCTTCTTTATCTTATTGTTTAACTCCGGGTCCCAAAAGGAAGTGATATCACTAATCTCTGTTTTCCCGTTCTTGTAAAAGTTGGTTTTAAATCCCATATAAGGATTGAATGGATTTGATTCATAAGAAGTGATTAAATTTACCTTTTGATTAGGAAACTTATGATAAAGATAATCAGCAATCTCTGTATCTCCGTTTCTTGTGCTTTTTGTACAAATTATAATTAATCCAATTGTGTTGATTAATAACAAAAAGCAGGTGGTTAAACGCAGAATATATTGATTCAATTTTAAAAGTAGCACTTCTATATGTTGGACTGCTAAGAATATAATAATGGGAGATAAGTTTGCTATTGGAAACAGAAACCGTAATTCTTTATGTGGCGATAGAAAATGTATAAGTAAAAAAGGACTGATGCACCAAATGTAAATACTTTTTAGATTGCAGTATGCCAATACAACAATTGAAGATAATAGTAATACACCTATAGGATATGTCGGAGCTTTAATAATGTACAACAAAATATAATACCAGGGAAAACGGCCAAAAAAAGATGCTGCATCTTTCAAGACATTTATTTCTACATAATTGTATAAGCTAAAAGTAAGCTTCTGATAAAACCATGAATCAATCAAAATACCAATAAATATTATAGCAAGTAAAGATGTAATGACGAGCAAAAATGGCTTACCTTTTATTTTACCAACAAAAAAGCACCAGCTTAAAAGACCAAAAGCTAATGATAAAGCTTGAAACCTAAAAAGTATTGCAAGACCAATGACTAAACCAATCAGTATATGTTTGAATATTTTTTTTTGATCCCATGAGTATTGTACAAGTGCAACTGACAACAAAAAGAATAAGCCTGACCAGCTCTCTGAAGAGAACCTCACATTGATATAGGGCAAAAACCATAAAAAATAAGATGCACCTAAAAACCATATCCAATACTTTTCCTTCAAATCAGGTAAACACATATTAACAAAAAACGCAATTATAATAATGGATAAAACGCATGTAAGTAACCTTAAAAATAAGGCTAAGACAAAAGGGTCTGTTATATGAAGAAACCTGAGCAAAGAGAATACACCAATACATAATACCGGTTGAACCGCAGACCTTATTCTTTGTTTATATTCCCAACTGATCTCATTTGTGTTTCCAAGCTTATATTCAGCAAATCCAACTATTTGGTAATGTTCGTCCTCCTGATGATAACCAGAACTATTAATTGCAATAATTGTATATAGCATTATTGCAATTAATAAAATCAGTTTATGGGAACTTTTTGAGAACAATATTTTATTTTTAGTTAGTACAAGTCTAAATTTTACTTCCTAAACGAAGCATTAACTTTTTAACAACCATGCTTCTTTCCCTTATAAAAGAAGCATTAGCCTTTCACAATCATAAACTTTTTGCTGTAATTTTTTGCTCCGACTTTGATCCTTAAAATATAATTTCCATCCGTCATGCCTGAAGTGTTGACGCTGGAATTGTACTTTCCAAAAACCGAAATCGAACTGGTATTTTGATAAACCTGCTGGCCAATGCTGTTCCAGATGAAAATTTGCAAGTTTCCTTTTTCATACAATTCAAAACTTAAATTTAAAATAGTATTTGTGGGGACCGGATACAGGATCAGGTTAATATCTGTAAGTGGATTTTCAGTGGCGGGCAATATAAAATCAACAGGTACAGAAGGCGAGATACAGCCCGCCGAAGTGGTTACATCTACCCGATAAGTACCGGAAACTTTGGGCTGATACGATTGACCGGTAGCACCCTGAACCAGCACATTATTTAAATACCATTGGTTTCCGTTGCCAAAATTGGATGTGAGCGTAGTTGCATTCATCGTAATTTGCGGCTTAGTTATCGGCACGGCAACGCGCGAAACGGCTGTACAACCGGCACTTTTCACCGTCAGATCATAAAAATAATAATAGTAAGCCTGTGGCGTGCTGGCTGCATTGGTTCCGTTGACGGAGAAAAAACTGCCGATCTTAAACGGATAGCCGGTTACGCCGCCATTATTGCGATAAATGGTAGCATTATCGCCGTAGCTTATGTTGATATGGTAAGTTCCGGCGGCGGGCAGCATCAAATTGAGCTGATAAACTTGGCCAATATCTGCCGGATCATCTGTTGCGGCACCGGCTTGCGGCGTGCTGCGCGTAGCTTTTACTTTTAAGGTTACGCTGGAAACAGTTTGCCCGGAAGCATTTGTTGCTGTAAATGTAATCGTTCCAGAGTTGCCGATGTACAAACGTGCACTTTGCAAAATCACCGGAACAGTTGTGGACACAATTATACCCGGCGTGAACTGATTATATCCTCCGGTAGAAAAAATGTTTTTAGTTGCCGGACCAATTTTAGCCGTCAGATCATTTAAACCGGCAAAAAAAGTATTGTTTGTAGGAGATTGTGCCGTATTTACTGAATTTCCGGCTGCAAACGGCAATGCATCCGTGGCGTTTGCATACCAAAAAACAGTTCCGTCGCCTGCGCCAGTGAGTAAATAAGAATTGGTGTTGGCACAATTAACAGCTTGCAAACTACTTAAAACCGGTGCCGGATTGATAGTTACCGCAGATGTAGATTGATTGTTACCGCTTTGTACATCGCCTGCCAGATTGCTGGTAGCTGTGATCTGATATGGGTTTCCTGCCAAAGCATTGAAAGTGGTATTCAGCGTAAAATCCTGTTCCCGGCCTGGCAAAATGGTATCAGTATCAATTTCATTTAAAGTCGTTATCGTGCCGGAAGCATTGGCAATCGTTACCAAAACCGGTACATTACTGATCGCAGCACTGCCGAAATTATGCAGCCGCACAGTAATTTGCTGTGTTGCATTACTGCAATTTCCGGTTGTTGTTGGGTTGATAATACCCACAATTCCGGCATCTTTGGTGCTTTTGATAAAGTTGACGCGGTAATCCTGCGTTTCGCCTTTGGCATACGTGCCGCAAGCGTTTACAGCAGTTGGATCGGAAGTTTCTGTTTCTACAATCCGCATCAAACTATAGGTATCCGGCGTGATCGAAACCGGCACCGAAATAGTAGTGGTAAAAGAAGCATTGCCATTAATTACTGCGGATGTTGCAACCAATTCTCCGGCATCATCAAAATCACCATCGGCATTCCAATCGATAAAAACTTTGGCAATCTTATTAAAATTTCCTCCGCAGGAACCCAAACTTACGCTTAAAGGATAAGTGGCGCCCTGCTCCAAAACAGCCGTTAAATTGGTGTTATTTGTGTAAGAAGTGCAACCGGAAGCAGCCGAATAATTAACGTTTGAAAACTGGACACCGGTAATTTTTGAATCCGCAGTAGAAGCCGCGGACGAACTACAATAAACTTTGCCGCCAACGCCGGTTACGATCAGCGAATAAGCCTGCGAACCCAGATTTAAAGTGTTTTTATGGTTGATGGTGATGGTATAACTTTTCCCCGGGACAGCATTAGCGATGTAAACCTGCTCGATATTATCCCGCGTATTATCGCCGGTTGTGGCTGCGGTTGCAGGTTTGGCAGGATCCAAAATATAGGGCATAAAAACAGTATTGGATTGATTTACACGCATATCCAGATCGTTCACTAATTTTAAAGTCGGATCATTTACCACGCCAACTGTTCCCGGCGTGGCTGCGGGATCTGTCCAGGAAATGGTAGCCACCAGCGGCCCGTTGCCGGAAGCGATCACGTTGAAGGTTTGCGTTTGCCCTTGCGCCAAAGTATTTTCGCTAATTTGGCTTTTCAGGCCGTTATCTGTGATGGCTTGTGCCGCTTTGGCCGCATTCAGCAATCCCCAGCCGTAAGTATAATCCGGGCCGATATTTCCGGCATCAAAAGCAGTATGGCAAACCAAGCCTTTTAAAGTAGCAGCGCGCATAAAATTCCCGGCGTTTTTTTGTGCATAATATTCTTGCAACAAAAAAACCGAGCCGCTTACATTTGGTGTTGCCATGGAAGTGCCCGACATTGAAACGTAAGCGTCCGCAGCACCCGTACCGGTAGAAATTACGTTTACGCCATCACCGCAAATATCCGGTTTGATGCGGCCGTCATCCGTTGGCCCCAAACTGCTGAAATACGCAATCGATACATCCGAAGAAACCACCGGCCCGAAAGGCAACGGATTTACTGCGCCAACTGCCAGCACGTTTTTTGCCAGTGCCGGTGCTACCAGAACGTCAAAACCATCATTATTGCTGATACTGGCTGGCCGCGCGCCTTTATTTACAAAAGTATGATCGGTTCGGCTTTGAAAACCATAATAATTTTCGCCAACAGCCGGGCCGGTTTCGCCGCGATTGTTTCCGGCAGCAACCACAATCAGATAGTATGGCGCATTGTAAGCAATCTGGTCAAAACTCTGCGCATAAGAGCTGTAATAACCAAACTTATAATCCTCGGTATCGCCCGGCAAACCGTACCATTCCCAGCGGTTTGGCGTTACATTGGTATTGTAGCTCCAGCCGGAAACAATACCGTAAGAATGATTGGAAACCAACAATGAAGCCGCTTTGGAAGCCATTTCCGAAGCATCGTTATCAAAATTATAAGCAGTTAAACCGCTGGCCCCGAAAGACATACCTCTGGCCGGTGCATAAACGCCTTTGGCAATCATCGTTCCGGCCACGTGCGTGCTGTGATCGCTGATAAT
>JAABUT010003067.1_pt1 | contig 14884 bp, 16 predicted proteins | sample 5559281 | NCBI WGS metagenome assembly JAABUT01 (sample SAMN10711880, study PRJNA513359) | rock metagenome | isolation source: Antarctica rocks | place: Antarctica: Victoria Land, Ricker Hills nord | collected 2016-01-04 | reverse complement strand
CAGGTGGCAGAGTCATCCACAGGTTGACTCACGTCCAGAGTCCGCCGTCAAGCAGCCATCGTTAGCCTGCCTCCGGCCCAGGCGCCTGAGCAATTACCAAAAAAGGTGTGACCATCGACTTGTCGCCGAACGTTTCGGATGCGGTCGGTCGATGCAATCTAGGCCTTCTGCCGAATGATCGCGGTGCCTTGACGTTCGATGAGGTTGAAGCCCGCCCGCCAAAGTTTTTTGCGACGCTCCGTTACGGCCGCCAGCGCGAACACGATCACCAGCGTGCCGCCGACGATCACGACGCGGGTTGCCCAGCTTGACGGCGCCCAGGGTACAAGGGAAGCAAGGAACTGCGCGACCGGCAGGTGAAACAGGTAAAGGCTGAACGTCGCACCTGCTAGCCATCGGATCGGACGGGCAACTCTCAGCAACGCGGTCAGGCTTGAGGATACGGCTTTGACCCCGATCACCTGCGCGATGAAGAGCGTGCCTATGATGTAGTCCTGGATGAGTTCGGGACGATGCAGCGGATAAGGGACAATGAAATCCAGCCGCCGGTGCCAGGACGCCGTGGCCTCGTAGGCGATCCACAGCGCCGTCGATCCCGCGAACAGCCACCAGCCGGCGACGGGGCCAATCCTTCTGCGGGAAGAAAGCCTGTATCCCTACACACCCAACAGCCAAAGCGGGAACAGCAGCACGGTCAGAGGGCCGACGAACACCAAGGCGACTGCGATGGCGACGACTCTCCAGCGTCCGTGTGCAAACAGCATCAGACCGAAGATGGCGTAATACCAGACCTCGCAGCCCAGAGACCAATAGGCGAGATTGGAACCCTGGGGCACGTTGATGCCCCAGACTCAGTTGACGAAGAACAGTCCACTTACGAACTGCCACATACGATTATCGGCCATGTAGCCCCACGAGGCGATATAAAGCTCCGGCTTGATGGATCGTCCGATCGCGTCGAGTGCGAATGTCAGAACAAGGGCTGGCAAAGCCACCGAGTATATACGTGCTGCGCGAGCGACTGCGTACGATCTCGCGGAAGTCTCGCCTTGTTCTGTGGTGTAGGCGATGACGAAGCCCGAGAGCACGAAGAACACGGTCACGGCTTCGGTCGTATAGGGGCCAAGCTGCCACAGAAAGCCGCCTGTGAGGCGCAGGCTGGCCACATGCCCGAGAAATACGACCATTGCGGCGCCGAATCGCACCAGATCGAGGTAGATCGAAAGGGGTGCCGGCAGTCTTTGAAACTGTAGGGGGCTGTTGTTCTGCGCGGCTAGCAACTTCGTGGCCTTCAGCAAGGCGCCCGGGTATTTCGCGCGAACGCTGAAGTTGTGCATATGCTGGTTCCGGCAGGGATTAAGTGCGATGACGATCGGCGCGCCCAGGGTAAACGTGCATGTACGGCAACATGTTCGTTGCGCGGGTCCAGACAGCACCAAACCACGATCATGTCATTAAGAAAATGAAATTGGAAACGTTTTACGCAATGAACGAGGGCGAAGCCTACAGGCCCGTTGTCACGGTCCTTGTGTGCATCGGAAAATGCGTGTTGGCCCCGCTGAACTTCGGAAAATGCACGAAATCCCGCCGCATCTCGTGCCGCACCTCCGAGTTCAGCGCCGCCGTCAGCGCCGCCGCGTCGTCAAACACCACCTTGTTGCGCTGCATGTGCTCCACCCGCGGATACGCCAGGCTTCCGCACCACTCCAGACGCGAGCAGATCTCGATCTGTCGGATGCTGGGAAACTTCGCCATGATCGGCGGATGGTGGGCGATGTAGTAGGACAGCCAGGCGTTCATGTCCTCCGCCACGCCCCGGTACGCGACCAGGTAGGTGGCATGCGCCCGGCCCGAAGCCGTGCGGAACGACGGATCGGGCACCGGGAACCGTCGCACCAGCATCGCCTGCTGGCTGGCCTCGGCACCGTTCAGGCTGGGCAGGATGCGGGGCAGGGTTTGCAGGTGCCCGTTCGGCGCCGTGGCGGCTTCAAGGTCGGCGATGTCGTCGAAGTACAGCTGCACCGCCAGCGCCGGCGACGGGCCGTCGTGCAGATACGGGTCGCTGGTCGTGCCGGGGCTGTGCAGCAGCGCCCGCGACAGCCGGGGGGTCGCGCCGCAAAGCGCCGCCAACGCCGCCAGCTCGACTGCCGGCACGCTGTGGCCGGGATGGTCGAAGTCGATGAACAGGCAGAGTTCCATGATCGCTCCGATGCTTGCCGCCGCCTGACCATACACGGGTCGGATTGACCGCGTGCGGCCGGATTGGTTCGTGCCAGCAGCGGTGCGACAGGCCATCATGCGACCATGAACACACACTTGCCATCGCCACCCCCGATCGGCCCCGAGGTCGACACCACGCCGCGCCCGCTGCCTGCCCGCGTCAGGCTGCGCGGCGTGCACATGGACCTTGAACCGATGCACCGGCGCCATGCGCCCGAGCTGTGGCGGGCGATGCAGGGGGCGACTGACAGCTGGACCTATCTCGGCTACGGCCCGTTCGTGTCCGAGGACGCGCTGACGCGGTTCCTGGCGGATTTCTCCACCACCCACGACCCGATGGCCTGGGTGGTGCGCCCGATCGCCTCCGGGGTTGCCTCCGGATGGCTGACCCTGATGGACATCCAACCCAGGAACGCCGCCATCGAACTGGGCAACATCTGGTTCGCCCCCGCTATGCAGCGCACCCGGGCATCAACCGAGGCGATGGTGACGCTGCTGAAGCTGGCCGCCGACGATCTGGGCTACCGCCGCCTGGTGTGGAAATGCAACGCGCTGAACGCCCCCAGCAAACGCGCCGCCGACCGCCTGGGGTTTACCTATGAAGGCCGCCACCGCGCCCACATGGTGACCAAGGGGCGCCTGCGGGAAACCGACTGGTACAGCATCGTCGACACCGAGTGGCCGGCCGCGCGCGACGCCATGCTGGCTTGGCTGGCGCCAGAGAACTTTTCGCCCGACGGCACCGCGCACCGCGGCATGGCCGAACTCCGCGCCAGCCATCCCTGAAGCGGCTTTGCGCGGGCGACATCCGACGAGCGCAGGAACGATCAGACCAGTTCAGGCACGCGGGACCTGGGCGAGGTGACGCGCCTGGGCACCAGGCAATCCGGCAGGGCAGGGCGGTTGGGCTCACCTTGCGGCGGCATCGGCGATGGCCGGACGTCCGGGGCATCCGGACGCCATGGACCAGGCTGCGACCTTCGCGCCAGAAAAAGCCTTCGCACCACCCACACCAGCGGCACACCGAACGTCACAGCGCTGGTCAGGACCACCTGAACGACAGGACTCATCAAAAACGCTCCCGCTTAGCACAGCCTCCGGCTTCCCAATCCGAAGCGCCGGGATGCCGAAGCCTATCGTCGGCGTTGCAGGAAATCCACAGAACTTTGCAATTCGATACGGGTAGATGGTAAAAACCTAGCACTTCGCTGCAGATGCGCCGCGCATATCATCAAAGTTGCAGATGCGCCGCGCGCGCCGCCGCATCGCCCTGCAGCGCCGCCATGCTGCCGGACCAGACGATGCGTCCGGTTTCGATCACCGCCGCGCAGTCGGCCACGCGGGCGGCGAAGTGCAGGTTCTGCTCGGCCAGCAGCACGGTGACGCCCTCCGCCTTCAAGGCCAGGATGGCGGCGGCCATCTGCTCGACGATCACCGGCGCCAGACCCTCGCTGGGCTCGTCCAGCAGCAGCAGGCGAGGATTGCCCATCAAGGTGCGGGCGATGGTCAGCATCTGCTGCTCGCCGCCGCTCATCCGCCCGCCCGGCCGGTCGCGCATGGCGGCCAGGTTGGGGAACAGGGCGAACAGCCGTTCCGGCGTCCAGGCCGGGCGACCGTCGCGAGCCGGCCGGCGGCCGACATCCAGGTTCTCGGCCACCGTCAGTCCGGTGAAGATGCGGCGCTCCTCGGGCACGTAGCCCAGGCCGAGGCGAACGACGCGGTGCGGCTCCAGGCCGGCGATGTCGGTGCCGGCGAAGGCGATCGTGCCGCGGGCGGGACGCACCAGGCCGATCAGCGACTTCATCACCGTGCTCTTGCCAGCGCCGTTGCGGCCCAGCAGCACCAGCACCTGGCCAGCCCGCACGGCGAAGGACACGCCCTGCAGGATATGCGCGCGGCCGTAGTAGCTGTGCAGGTTGTCGACCCGCAGCATCATGCCGGCGGTCATGAAGGGTGACCCTTGATACGGGTCATCTGTCTGCGCGCCGCCCGCCAACCCGGCGCGCGATGCCGACGCACCCTCCGATGGAAGGGTCATCGAAAGTTGCCGTTGGCATCAGTGCCCGCCGCTGATGCCGCCGGCGCCGAGATAAACCTCGCGCACCTGCGCGTCGGCGCGGATGGTGGCGCCGGTGCCCTCGGCGATCAGGCTGCCGCGGTTCAGCACCAGGATGCGGTCGGCGACGTTGAACACCACGTCCATGTCGTGCTCGGTGAACAGCACGGCGATGCCGGATTTCGCGCTCAAGGCCCGGGTCAGCCGCATCAGCGTCACTCGCTCGGCCGGCGCCATGCCCGCGGTCGGCTCGTCCATCAGCAGCAGGCGCGGGGCGTTGGCCAAGGCGACCGCCAGCTCCAGCCGCTTCAGGTCGCCGTACGCCAGCACGCCGGCGGCGCGTCCGGCCTGGTCCGCCATGTCAACCTGCTCCAGCAGCGTGTCGGCGGCCTCGGCGTGGAGCGATCCGGCGCGGCGCCAGAAGCGCCAAACCTGCCGGTGATGGGACAGCAGCGCCATCTGCACGTTCTCGCGCACCGTCATCGAGGCGAAGGTGGCGGTGATCTGGAAGGTGCGGCCGACGCCCAGACGCCAGACCCGGCGCGGCGCAAGCCCGGTGATGTCGGCACCGGCGAGCACCACCTGACCGGCATCCGGGCGCAGCTGGCCGTTCAGCATGTTGAAGCAGGTGGACTTGCCGGCGCCGTTCGGCCCGATCAGCGCCAGCAGCTCGCCGGCCGCCACGCCGAAGCTGACACCATCCACCGCCTGCACGCCGCCGAAGCTTTTGCACAGGCCGGTCACCTGCAGGACGTTCAAGCTTCCCGCCCGCGCAGCCACCAGCGGTTGGCGGTGCCGGCCAGGCCGGCGGGGAAGAACAGCACCAGCGCGACGATGAACAAACCGAGCTTCACGCGCCAGAACGAGGTGGTCAGCAGCAGATCATACAACGCCGTGTAGGCGACGGCGCCGACGACCGGCCCGGCCATGGTCTGCACGCCGCCCAGCAGCACCATGATCAGCGCGTCCACCGAGTGCGAAACATGGATGTAGGTCGGGAACACGCTGCCCTTGGCGAACGCGAACACGCCGCCGGACAATCCCGCCGCGGCGCCGGCGATGGTGAAGGCGGCCAGCCGGATGCGGGTGGCGTCCAGCCCGATCGCCGCCGCGCGCAACGGAGAGTCACGGGTCGCGCGCAAGGCCGCGCCGAACGGCGCGTACAGCACCCGACGCAGCAGCAGCGCCGCCCCCACGCACAGCGCCAGCGCCAGCCAGTAGAACACCAGCGGATCGCGCGCCCGGCCATCCGGCCAAACCCCGAGAATGCCGTTGTCGCCGCCGGTCACGCCGCTCCACTGGAACGCCACCGCCCAGACGATCTGCGCGAACGCCAGGGTCAGCATCGCCACGTAGACGCCGGACAGGCGCGCGATGCACAGCGCGAACAGCGCCGCGACCGCGCCGGCAGCCAGCGGCGCCGCGGCGATGGCCGGCAGCATGGGCGCGGCCAGGCCTTGGGCCAGCATGGCGCTGGCATAGGCGCCGATGCCGAACCAGGCGGCATGCCCGAAGCTGGCGATGCCGCCGGGTCCCATCATGAAGTGCAGCGACGCCGCGAACAGGATCGCCACCACGCATTCCGTCAGCACCGACAGCAGGAACGGCCCGATCACCAGCGGTGCCGCGATCGCCGCCGCCAGGGCCGCGAGCCCGAGCCAGATCAGCGCCAACGGGGCCGGACGGACCGGCGCCAGGGCTTCCGCCTCGCCGCGCGCCTGCACCTGGGCACGTCCCAGCAGGCCGTGCGGGCGCAGCACCAGCACCGCTGCCATCACCACGAACACCAGCACCAGGGTCGCCTGCGGCAGCAGCACGACGCCGAAGGCCTGCAGCTCGGCGATCAGCAGGGCGGCCAGGAAGGCGCCGGTCAGGCTGCCCATGCCGCCGACCACCACCACCACGAACGCGTCGGTGACGACCGCCAGGTCGATCTGCGCGTTGGCCGAGCCGCCCGGCAGCGACAGCGCGCCGCCCAGCCCGGCCAGGCCGGCGCCGAGCGCGAACACCGCCGTGAACAGCAGCTTCTGGTCCACGCCCAGCGCCGCCAGCATGTCGCGGTCCTCGGTGGCGGCGCGCACCCGGATGCCCCAGCGCGTGCGGTGGAAAATCAGAAGCAGCAGGCTCAGCACCAGTGGCCCGACGGCGATCAGCACCAGGTCGAACACCGGAAAGCGGCCGGCGCCGACATCAATGAAGCCGCGCATCCAGCGCGGGCGCGGCAGCGGCAGGTCGTTGGCGCCCCACAGCCAGAGCGTGGCGTCCTGCACCACCAGCACCACGCCGAAGGTCGCCAGCAGCTGCAGCAGCTCTGGCGCGCGATACACCCGCCGCAGCAGGGTCGCCTCCATCAGCGCGCCGATGGCGGCCGTCGCCAGCGCCGTTAGCAAGCAGCCCAGCGCGAACCACGCCGGGTCGCGCGGCAGCCGCGTCAGGATGGTCCAGCCGATATACGCCCCCAGCATGTACAGGCTGCCGTGGGCGAAGTTCACCACCCGGGTGACGCCGAAGATCACCGTCAGGCCCGAGGCCACCAGGAACAGGCTCGACGCCCCGGACAGGCCGGTCAGGAGCTGGATCAGAAAGTTGTCCACGGCCTGTGAGAACCGGCGGCGTCCCGGTCAGGCCGGTCGCATCTTGCGCACCTCGTCGTCGGGTGGCAGGGCGGCCGCGCCGTCCACGTAGCGCCAATCGATCATGGTGCCGCGGCCGGCCTTCAATGCCGTGCGGCCAACGAAGGTGCCGAGCGTGCTCTGATGGTCGATCCCGCGCCACGACGCCTTGCCGAACGGCGTGTCGAAGCCCGCGCCCCCGAAGCCGTCCGCCATCTTCTCCGTCTCGACCGATCCGGCCTTCACGATCCCGGCGACGATCGAGGCGATCAGTGCCGCGCCCACCACCGAGCCCATCTTCGGCAGTTCGTTGAAGCGCGCCCGGTAGGCGTCGATGAAGCGGCGGTTGGCCGCATCGGCGACGCTGTCGACGGGATAGCCGGTGACGATCCAGCCCTCCGGCGTCTCGTCGCCGAGCGGGTCGAGGTATTCAGGCTCGCCGGTCAACACCGAGACCACCGACACGCCCTCGAACAGCCCGCGGGTGTTGCCGGCGCGCACGAAGTTGGTCAGGTCGGGGCCGAAGGTGGCATTCAGGATGGCTTCGGGCCTGGCCTGCGCCAGGGCGGCGACGGTGGCGCCGGCGTCGATCTTTCCCAGCGCCGGCCACTGTTCGGCGACGAACACGACGTCAGGGCGGCGCGCGGCCAGCAGGATCTTGAACCACTTCACCACCGACTGGCCGTATTCGTAGTTCGGCGACACCGCGACCCAGCGCTTCGCCTTTAGCTTCGCGGCATCGTCGATCAGCATCGCCGCCTGCATGTAGGTCGACGGCCGCAGGCGGTAGGTGTAGCGATGGCCTTTTTCCCATACCAGCGCGTCGCTCAGCGGCTCGCTGCCGACGAACAGCTTTCGATTTTGCAGCGCGTAGTCGCTCAAAGCTAGGCCGACGTTGGACAGGAAGGCGCCGGCCAGCAGGTCCACCTTCTGGTCGCCGACCAGCTCGCCGGCCAGGCGCACGGCATCCTGCGGGCGGCCGGCGTCATCGCGGCTGATGATCTCCAGCTTGCGGCCGAGCACGCCACCGGCCTCGTTCAGCTGCTCGGCCGCCAACGTCCAGCCGTTTCGGTACGGCAGGGTGAAGGCGGCGACGGCGGTATAGGAGTTGATTTCTCCAATTCGGATGGGCGGCGTGCCCTGCGCCCGGACGACGGCGGGTGCCGCCAGGACGGCCGAGGCGGCAAGCAGCGTGCGGCGTGACAAGGTCATAGCTTGGTATCCTGTGTTCACCGGAGGCCGTCCCTGCCTTCGATCGCGTTCGCGGCCAGCCCGCCGATGCGCGCCAGCGGCCGGCCGGAGTCGGTCACCACCACCGCCACCACGATCTCGTTCCGCCGGGGGGCATCGCCGACGCGGATTTCCATGGCGTCGAAATGGCTGCGCACGAAGGCGGCGTCTTTGTGGCCCAGCGGCACGTCGATGGCGCAGCCCATGCCGCCGCGCTTCTTGGCGCTCGGCACCAGGGCGGCGCCGTGTTCGACCGCCGCGCGCAAGGCGGCGCCCATCCTGGGGTGCAGCACGGCGGCGGCGTGTTCCAGCTCGCCGTCCTCGCCGACGATGGCGGCCTTGCCGTAGCTTTGCGCGTGGCTCGGAGCGATGCCGAGCGCCCGGATCGCGCGCTCGCCCAGCAAGGTGCCGAGCAACTCGCCGATGCCGACCAACTCGTCCAGGCTGTCGGCGAAGCGGCCGGCATAGGGGTTGGCGATGACGGCGATGGCGGCGGCCTTGCGGGTCGGCGGGGCCACCGCCTGGTCGAGTTCCAGGTGGGTTTCTTCGACGATCGTCAGCAGCTTGCGGATCATGCCGGCTCCAGTGCGCATTGGCGGAGGCTCGTAGACACCTAGCCGGAAGGCGTCGGCACCGCTGCCTCGATCAGCTCCCGGCGGCGCAGAGCATCCGCCACGCGCCGCCCGGCGTCCAGGGCTGCCCGCGCTTTGCCGGCAGGCTGCATGCGGTTGCAAGGCGCGGCCGGCGACGTGATCAGCATGGTGTCGCGGACGTTCGGCTGGACATGGGTTGGCTCATGAAAAAGGGGCCGCCCGGAAGGCAGCCCCTGTTCTCGCGCGATGAGGAAGTGGCTTCAGGCCTCGCGGACGTTGATCGCTTCGGGGCCTTTGGCGCCCTGGACGACGTCGATGCGGACCTGCTGGCCTTCGGTCAGGACGGTCATGCCGCCGCGTTGCAGGGCGGACGCGTGCACGAACACGTCCTTGCCGCCTTCAGGCAGCGCCACGAAGCCGAAACCTTTGATAGCGTTGTACATCTTGACGGTGCCCGCCATCTCGACGGCGCTGCCAGGGTCCGGGCCGCGGCGGGGACCAACAGGTGCGGCGCCGGGCGCGCGTGGCGCCATGGGCCGGCCCTGCTGGGGTGCAGCGGTCGAGTCGTCGACCGAAAGCACCTCGGACACCTGACGGCCTTTCTGGCCCTGGCCGACGCGCACCTTCAGGGTTGCGCCTGGATTGACCGTGGCGTGACCTGCGGTGGTCAGCGCGTTGATGTGGAGAAACACGTCGCCGGAGCCATCCGAGAGTTCAGCGAAGCCGAACCCTTTCTCGGCGTTGAACCACTTCACCGTGGCGGCCTGCTCGGGTCCGAAGCCGGCTGGCAGCGACGAGGACGAGGACGGGAACGAGGGGGTTGGGAAGCGTGGTGCGTCGCGGGACGGCGGCCCCCGATCTTCGGAGAATTCATCGTCGAAGCCGCGTCCCCGGGTCTTCCGGCTGCGGTGGTTGGACATGCTCAGGAATCAGTCTTCCATGGGGTGATCGAGATAGGCGAATGGCACAAACCAACGAACGGCGGCGCCGAGCAGAAATAGTACGCCATGCCAGCGATGCAAGCCAGGCATGTACGTCTCCGACAGTCTGAACCAAGCTGCCAAATAGAGCAATCGAGACCTTCGACACCGGTGCGCATTCTAGGACTCCAGCTCGGTGTCCCAGTACAGGTAGTCTCTCCAGCTTTCGTGCAGGTAGTTCGGCGGGAAGCCGCGACCGTTGTCCTGCAGCTCCCAGGTGGAGGGCTGGCGCGGCGGGTTGCGCGGGAACATGCGGCACTCGCGCGGCAGGTGGCTGCCCTTGCGCAGGTTGCAGCCGCCGCAGGCGGCGACGACGTTCTCCCACGTGGTGCGCCCGCCGCGGCTGCGTGGGACGACGTGGTCGAAGGTGAGGTCGGGCGCGGGCTGGCGCTCGCCGCAATACTGGCAGGCGAAGCCGTCGCGCAGGAACACGTTGAAGCGGGTGAAGGCGGGCTTGCGGGCGGCGGGGATGAAATCCTTCAACGCGATCACGCTGGGCAGCCGCATAGTGACGCTGGGCGAGCGCACCTCCGTCTCGTACTCGTTCAGCACCGACACCCGATCCAGAAAGACAGCCTTGACCGCGTCCTGCCAGCACCAGACCGACAGTGGAAAATACGACAGCGGTCGGAAATCCGCATTCAGAACCAGTGCCGGAAAGTGGTGGCCGCCGTCAGGCAAATGCCGCTCCCTGTCAGATGGGATGCAACCGCTTGTGGAGGCCTGACCTAACGACCCGCCACATGTAGTGCGTCGCCGAGAACTCTTGGTGTTATCGCACCGTGCGCGACCGGTCGCAAGCCGAAGCCGGCACTGTCATCAACACGTATCCTCATTCGCCGGCAAACGCCTTCTGCAGCGCCAGCGCGCCTGCCGACAGCCCGGCATCGTCGATGCCGTGGCCGAGTCGCGGGCAGTACAGCGAGTCGACCGCGACCCCCGCCGCCCGCAGCGCCGCCTCGGCCTGGCGGGAGCGTTCCGCCGGCACCACCTCGTCCGCCTCGCCGTGCACCAGCAGTACGGGGGCGAACGGCCGGGGAAGGGCGGCAAGGTCGCCGGGCGCCAGCAGCGCACCGGAATAAGCGAGGATCGCGCGCGGCGGCACGGTCCGGCGCAGCCCGGCATGCAGCGCCATCATCGCGCCCTGGCTGAAACCGACCAGCGCATAGGCCGATGCCGGCAGCGCCAGGCGCTCCAGCCCGGCATCGATGAAGCGGCCCAGGGCGTCGGCCGCAGCGGCCGCGCCGGCGGCCAGGCGCTGCGGCGTGCGGTCGGCCAAGCTGAACCACTGCCGGCCGAAGGGCGCCTGGTCGTAGGGTTCGGGCGCGTCCGGGGCGGCAAAGGCGGCGTGCGGCAGGGCGGTCGCCCAGTGCGGCGCCAGGTCGATCAGGTCGTGCCCGTCCGCGCCGACGCCGTGGCACAGCACCACCAGCTGGCGGGCGGCGCCCTCCCGCGGCCCCCAGCGCGGCCCAACCAATGGCACCATGTCGCGGCTCCCTCGTCTGGTCGAGGCTGCGGCTGTATCATCGATGGCGCCATGACAACCACCCGTTTCGCACCGAGCCCGACCGGATATCTGCATCTCGGTCACGCCCATGCGGCGCTGACCGCCTGGCGCCGCGCCCGCGACGCCGGCGGCCGCTTCCTGCTGCGCATCGAGGACATCGACCCTGGCCGCTGCCGTCCGGAGTTCGCCGCGGCGGTGCCGGAGGACCTGGCCTGGCTGGGGCTGGACTGGGACGGGCTGCGCATCCAGTCGGCGCATATCGCGGAATACAAGGCTGTGCTGGACGCGCTGGCGGCACGCGGCCTGACCTATCCGTGCTTCTGCACCCGTGCCGCGATCGCCCGCGAGGCCGCCGCCGCCGGCGCCGCGCCGCACGGCCCGGACGGCGCGATCTATCCCGGCACCTGCCGCGGACTGACGAACGCGCAACGGGACGCCCGGATGCGCGCCGGCGAGCCGCATGCCGTCCGCCTGGACATGGCCCGCGCGGTGGCCGAGACCGGGCCGCTCAGCTTCCGCGACGGGCAGCGCGGCCGCGTCGCCTGCGACCCCGGGCGTTTCGGCGACGTGGTGCTGGGCCGCCGCGACGTGCCGACCAGCTATCATCTGTGCGTGGCGCATGACGACGCGACGCAGGGCGTCAGCCTGGTGACGCGCGGGCAGGACCTGCTGGCGGCGACGGACATCCACCGCGTGCTGCAGGCGCTGATGGGCTGGCCCTGCCCGGATTACGCCCACCATGCGCTGTTGACCGACGCGCAGGGCCGCCGGCTGGCCAAGCGCGACGGGGCGGCGACGTTGCGGGCGCTGCGGCAGGGGGGCATATCGCCGGCGGAGGCGCGGGCGATGGCCGGGACCTGAGCCGCGCGGCCGTTGACCTTGCGCGTTGCCCGCCCAGATCAAGCAGGAACGCGGTTGCAGCGGGTCGTCGTCCCGGGCAGTATCGTTCAACATCAACGTGGCACGCCATGCATCCGCTGGCCATGCCGTCATCGGGAGCCATCCTCCGATGGATGACGCCAACACTAGGTCCATCACCCGCACCAACGTGAAGGCCGAACGGCCGCGCTTGCACAAGGTGATGCTCGTCAACGACGACTACACACCGCGCGAGATCGTCGTGCGCATTCTGAAGGCCGAGTTCCGCATGAGCGAGAACCAGGCGCACCGGGTGATGATCACCGCCCACAAGCGCGGCGTCTGCGTCGTGGCGGTGTTCACCAAGGATCTCGCCGAGGCTAAGGCCACCAACGCCACCGACGCCGCCCGCGGCCAGGGCTACCCGCTGTTGTTCACCACCGAACCCGAGGAATAGGCATCGCTGGTGATGGTCGGTGGCGCACCATCCGTGCCGGTCGGGATCAGCAGCTCCGGCCCGTCGTTGCGCACGCTGTTGACCGCGGTCGACACCTGCCACACCCGGAACTCCGCCGCGGACGGCCGCAGCAGGGGCATGAAGTCGTCCTGCACCTCACCCAGCCACAGGGCCCAGTCGGCCGGCTCCAGGATGACCGGCATGCGTTCGTGCAGATGCGACAGGGCGGCGCAGGCACGCGTGGTCATGATGGTGTAGGAGCGCAGAACCTCACCGTCGGCGCCGCGCCAGCCTTCCCACAGCCCGGCCGCCGCCATCGGCTGGCCGTCGACACGGGCGACGGCGTGCGGGATTTTCGCGCCGTTCTCCACCGTCCATTCGTAGAAGGCGTCAACCGGCACGATGCAGCGCCGGCGCACCAGGGCGTCGCGGAACATCGGCGCGGTGGCGGCGGTCTCGCTGCGGGCGTTGATCGGCTGGCGCACCGCCTTGGGGTCCTTGGCCCAGTGCGGCACCAGGCCCCAGCGCAGCAGGTCGAGCTGGCGCGTCGCGTCGGTCGGGTGCAGCCGCACCACCGGGGCCAGCCGGGTCGGCGCCATGTTCCAGGTCGGCTGCATGTTGGGCGGCGCGTTGGCGGTGCCGAACAGCCGCCGCACCTCGTCGATGGTCCGGAAGAACGCGTATCGTCCACACATTCATCTAGTCTTGTGGTGCGGACCGGCGGTTTCAAGCGATATGCTGGCGGCTTGCATGACGCACTCGTGCAAAAGGAGCCGCGATGCTGATCCGGGCCGTGCTGCTGTTGCTGCTGACCAGCCTGTCCGCCACGGCGCAGGAGCGCGTGGTCAACGTCTACAACTGGACCGACTACATCGACCCATACGCCGTCTCCCGCTTCACCCGCGAGACCGGGATCAAGGTGCGTTACGACGTCTACGACAGCCTGGAAACGCTAGAGGCCAAGCTGCTCGCCGGCAGTTCGGGCTACGATGTGGTGGTGCCGACCAGCGAGCCGACTTTTTCACGGCTGGTGCGCACCGGCGCGCTGCGTCCGCTGGACCGCGCCGCGATGCCCTCGCTGGCCGGGCTGGACCCGGTGCTGATGAAGCGGGTGGGGACCTCCGATCCCGCCGGCGCGCACGGCGCCATCTATCTGTGGGGCACCATCGGCCTGGGCTTCGACGAGGCCAAGATCCGCGCCCTGGCGCCGGACGCCGACCTGACCGGCTGGGACCTGCTGCTGAAGCCGGAAAACGCCAGACGCATTTCGAGATGCGGCATCAGCATGTTGGACAGCGCCACCGAGGTGATCCCCTCCGTGCTGCGCGTGCTCGGCCGCAGCCCGGACAGCACGTCGGCGGACGACCTGGACGCGGCGGAGAGAACGTTGCGCGCCATCCGCCCCTACATCCGCAACTTCGCCAGCAGCGGCATCATCGAGGCGTTGGCCGGCGGCGAGGCGTGCCTGGCGCTGTCCTACTCCGGCGACGTCATCCAAGCCGGCGCCCGCGCCCGGGAGGCCAACACCGGCCGCGATATCCGCTACGTGGCGCCAGAGCAAGGCGCGCAGCTGTGGTTCGACATGCTGGCGGTCCCGAAGGACGCCCCGCATCCCGCCGAAGCCATGGCATTCATCAACTTCATGCTGCGGCCGGACGTGATCGCCGGCGTCACCAACCAGGTGCGCTACCCGAACGCGGTGCCCGCCAGCCTGACCGAGGTGCGCCCCGAGATCGCCGCCAACCCGGGCGTGTATCCGCCGGCCGCCGCGCGCGCGAACTTCTTCACCGTCGGCCCGGTCGCGGCCGAGACGGCACGGGCGCGGGCGCGGATGTGGACGCGGTTCAAGGCTGGAAGGTAGGCGGGATTTCGACGGGCGGCAGCGGCTGCGCCTGGACCGGTCCAGGAGGAGGGACGACGGTTGCGGCCTCAGCCTTTTCCCGGGCCGCCTGGGCTTCGACGCCCTTGGCGCCGCGCGGGTCGAGCTGGACGGTGTAGTCGGGCACGATGCGCGCCTGGCTGCCGGCGATGACCAGCACGCGCTGGCCCAGCACCAGCGGCTTCTCGTCTTTCTGGGTGACCGACACCAGCTCGTCGTTGCCCTTGCGGACGATGTACTCGAACGCCTTGGTGTCCGTGGTGGTGCGCTCCACCGTGGTGCCCACCAGGCCGCCGATCAGGCTGCCGCCCAACGCGCCGAACGCCGAGCCGATGCCGCCGCTGGTCTGCGAGCCGACGATGCCGCCGGCCGCTCCGCCGGCCAACGCGCCGGCGGTGCCCTGGCCGAGCACGTCGACCACGCGCACCCCGGCCACGACGCCCTGCTCGACCTTGTTGGCCTGCTGCACGGCGGCCGTGGAATAGGTGTTGG
>JAABUT010003066.1_pt1 | contig 14886 bp, 15 predicted proteins | sample 5559281 | NCBI WGS metagenome assembly JAABUT01 (sample SAMN10711880, study PRJNA513359) | rock metagenome | isolation source: Antarctica rocks | place: Antarctica: Victoria Land, Ricker Hills nord | collected 2016-01-04 | reverse complement strand
GGTGGTCGTTGGTAGACGTGTCCGGTTGGTGCTCGCCAGCGGGTGCTGCCGTCGGGTCGGCGGCGCACTGTCCACCGGGTGTCGTGCTTGAGATGGTGGTGTCGCGGGCAGAGGGCGTGCAGATTCGCTGCGGAGGTTGTTCCACCGTCCTGCCAGTCGGTGATGTGGTCGAGTTCGCAGCGTTTCGAGGTGCGGCGGCAGCCGGGGAAGGTGCAGGTGCGATCCCGGGCGCGGATGTGTTGGTCGAGGTTGGCGGGTGGCCGGTAGGTGCGGCGCCCGTAGTCGAGCAACTGTCCGTGTGGGTGGGTGACCAGGCGGCGCCAGGTGCCGGTGGAGTCTGCGGCGATGGCGCGGGCCAGCGCGGGTGGGATGGGTCCGTGCCCGTCCAACTCACCGGGCTGGTCGTCGATGCCCAACAAGGTGGACAGCGCGACGGTGACGTTGACCGCTGGCGCCGGCTTCAGACCCTCCCCGGTCCCGCCTGATGCGAGGGCGGTGAGGGCGTCGGCGCGACGCTGGTCGGCGCTCCGTTCGTCGAGGTGCTTCTCGCTGTCGGCGATGCGGTCGATGGTGGCTTTCAGGTTGGTGGCGGCGTCGGCGGGTAGCAGTGCCCACAGTTCGCTCATCCCGTTGTCCAGCGGCGTAAATATCATCCGGCGTTCGGTGAGCGCGTCGCGGTGCTGCTGGTCAGCTGCCCGTGGGTCGGCGGCCAGCACCGCCCGGCGCACGGAGGCGGCGAACTGCGCCACCGTCTGCGCCGCGGCACTCCCCAGCACCCGGGTCTCGACCTCGGTGGCGGCCTTGTCCGGCAGGAAGCACACGGCGTCGACCAGGCGCTGCGCGTAGGGCAGCCCGATCTCGCCGCGCCGCATAGCAGCCAACGTCGCCGGTAGCCGGGTGGCCAGCTCGGTGGCGGTGTGCAACCGCCCGCCCGCGGTAGCGGGTGGGATGCGCAGCGCGCACGCTACGTCTTCACGCACCCAGTGCTTGTCCAGTGCAGGGTCACCGTCGATGCCGGGCAGCGGCTCAGCGGCCAGCACCGCGAGCAACCGGATCTCCCGCGCGTCCAGCTCGGCGCGCTGCCGACGCAACGCGGCGAGCAGCTCGACGCGCGTCGAGTGCCCGATCAGGCTGTAGTCGGTCCCGCCGTCCATAAATAGATCATAATCGAACAGCAACGAAACCGCAAGACCGAATCGCCGTGAATTCCCTGCTATATAAGCGATCCAGCCACAGAACCTGACCCGGCAGCGAAACGAAACCACCACATCAAGTCGCCGTCGCTGCGCCTTTCAAGGGTTGATCAACTGCAGGCCGCAACGCAACGCGAGCTGCCACTCCGCCCGTGCGGAATCCAGCCGTCGCTGATGAAATGGGTCAAAGATCATCGATCACGCGACACTAGCGTCCTGAACGTGCGAGGCCGCCGCTGCGGCGCAGGGCAGCGGGCAGCAGCTGAGCGCCCGGCCCGGCGTTTGCCGCGACGTCCGCGGGATTCGAGATCGCGCAGCGGCGCAGCGACAAGCAACCGCAGCCGATGCACGAGTCCAGCCCATCACGCAGCTTCTCGAGCGCGGCGATCTGGTCGTCCAGCCGCGTGCACCACGAGCGCGACAGCCGTGTCCAATCGGCACGGGTCGGGGCGCGTCCGTCGGGCAGGGTCGCCAGCGCCGCTGCCACCTCCTCCAGGCTCAACCCCACGTTGCGCGCTGCGCGGATGAACGCCAGTGTGCGCAGCGTGCTGCGCTCGTAGCGGCGCTGGTTACCCGTCGTCCGGGTGGCCCGCAGCAGGCCTTCACGCTCGTAGAAGCGCAGCGCGGACGGGGCGAAACCACTGCGGCGGGCGACATCGCTGACGGTGAGGAGATCGGTGGGTCTCAAGATACGTCCTTGACATGAAGTTGACTTGAACTACAACTATGGCGTCATGACACAGACATCGCAACCAACCGCATTGATCACCGGTGCCTCCCGTGGGCTCGGCCGCGCGCTGGCCCGCTCGTTGCACGAGCGTGGGTGGCGCCTGGTCGTGGACGCCCGGCGCGCCGGCGACCTCACCGATCTCGCCGACGAGGCGCCCGGCGTCGTCGCCATTACGGGCGACGTGACCGACCCGACGCATCGCGAGGCGCTGGCCTCGGCCGTCGCCGTGCTCGGCCGCCTCGACCTGCTCGTCAACAACGCCAGCGACCTCGGCCCGAGCCCGCTGCCGGCACTGGCCCGCTACCCGCTCGACGCGCTGCGCCACGTCTACGAGACCGACGTCGTCGCGCCGGTCGCGCTCACGCAGCTGATGCTGCCCGAGCTGCGGGCGTCGGGCGGGACGGTCGTCAACGTCAGCTCGGACGCGGCCGTCGAGGCGTACCCGGGCTGGGGCGGTTACGGGTCGGCGAAGGCTGCGCTCGACCAGCTCAGCGCCGTACTGGCCGTGGAGGAACCGGACGTGCGGGTGTACGCGCTCGACCCCGGCGACATGCGCACCGCGATGCACCAGGCCGCGTTTCCGGGTGAGGACATCAGCGATCGCCCGGAGCCCGAGGTGGTGGTGCCCGCCCTGCTGCGCATCGTCGAGGGTCGGCCGCCGTCCGGGCGGCTGCGTGCTTCCGACTGGGCGGCTGCGGTGGTGGCGTCGTGACCACGTTCGCGCTCCCGCATCGGCTGGAGGCGAGCGAGCCGCCGGCGTCTCGCGACGGCGTGCGGTTGCTGGTGGCGCGTGCGGCCGGCGTCGAGCATGCGCGATTCGCCGATCTCACGACGTACTTGGCGCCCGGCGACCTCGTGGTCGTCAACACCTCGGCCACCCTCGCGGCGGCGCTCGACGGCACCCGCCAGGACGGCCGCCCGGTCACCGTCCACTTCGCCACCGCGCTGGACGACGGCGGCTGGATCGCCGAGCTGCGCCCGCGTGCCGGCGCCGACGGTCCGCTGCCGGACACGACCGCTGGTGACGTGCTCACGCTGCCCGACGACGTGCGGCTCGTAGTGGGCGACCCGCACCCGGCCGGACAGCAGCGGTTGTGGCGCGTCGATGTCGCGGTGGAGGGCGGCGTCGTGGCCTACCTCGAGCGGCACGGGCGCCCGATCCGCTACTCATACGTGCCCGTCAGCTACCCGCTCGCGCAGTACCAGACCGTCTTCGGCCGGGACAGCGGCAGCGCCGAGATGCCCAGCGCCGGACGACCGTTCACCGACGCGCTCGTGACCGACCTGGTGACTCGCGGCATCGGCGTCGCGCCGATCACGCTGCACACCGGAGTGTCGTCGCAGGATCCGGGCGAGCCGCCGCAGCCCGAGCGGTTCCGGGTGCCGCCGGCCACCGCGCGGCTGGTCAACATGACCCGCGCGTGGGGTGGACGCATCGTGGCGGTCGGCACGACGGTCACCCGAGCGCTGGAGTCGGCGGCCGACCGGTCCGGGGTCGTGCGGGAGTCCTCGGGCTGGACCGATCTGGTGCTCGGTTCGCACCGTCCGGCCGTGGTGGTGTCCGGCCTGGTGACCGGCTGGCATGCGCCGGGCGCCTCGCATCTGGAGCTGCTGCAAGCCGTGGCCGGTGCCGAGCTCGTCGAGCGGGCGTACGCAGCGGCGCTGGACGCCGAGTACCTGTGGCACGAGTTCGGCGACAGCTGCTTGCTGCTGCCCTGACGCGTCCGATATGCCGGCCTCAGGCGTGCAGGGCGCCCAGGAACTGCTCGTGCAGCACTCCGTTGGACGCGGCCGCGTTGCCCTGGTGCACGCCGTCGATACCGTCCAGCCCGCTGAAGCGTCCGCCGGCCTCGGTGACGATCGGCGCGAGTGCGGCCATGTCCCACAACGACAGCTCGGGCTCGGCGGCGAGATCGACCGCGCCCTCGGCGACGAGCATGTACGACCAGAAGTCGCCGTATCCCCGGGTGCGCCACACGCGGTCGGTCAACGCGACGAACGCGTCCCGCAGGCCGAGGCGGCCCCAGCCGGCGAGCGACGCGTAGGACAGGCTCGCGTCGGCCAGCTGGGACACCCCCGACACCGCCAACCGCTGCGGTTCGGCACCGAGCGCGGCCACCCACGCGCCGCCGCCGCGCATCGCCCACCAGCGCCGCCCGAGCGCCGGTGCCGAGACGACGCCGAGCACCGCGTCGCCGCCGTCGAGCAGCGCGATCAACGTCGCCCACACCGGCACGCCGCGCACGAAATTCTTCGTCCCGTCGATGGGGTCGAGCACCCAGCGCCGCGCAGCGGAACCGGTCGAGCCGAACTCCTCGCCGGAGATCGCGTCGTCGGGCCGCTGCGCGGCCAGCGTCGCCCTGATCTTCGCTTCGACCGCCCGGTCGGCGTCGCTGACCGGCGTGAGGTCCGGCTTCGACTCGACGACGAGATCGCCAGCGCCGTAACGCTGCATCGTGACGGCGTCGGCGGCGTCGGCCAGCTGCCGCGCCAGGTCGAGATCCACGGCGTAGTCCGGCATCCGGGCAGGTTACCGTCGAGCCGTGCCCCCGCCGCTGCCTCATCCGCTCGCCGGCGTCTCCGCCCGTGGCGGCGTGCAACCGTTCCACGTCATGCGCGTGCTCGCCGCCGCGGTGGCCCGCCGCGAAGCCGGGCTGCCGGTGGTCGACCTGTCCGCCGGGCAACCGTCGACCGGCGCTCCGGCTGCCGTTCGGGCCGCAGCACGCGGTGCCCTCGACACCGACCGCATCGGCTACACCAACGCGCTGGGTATTCCGGCCCTGCGCGAGGCCATCGCCGCGCACTACGCCGATCGCGTCGGCATCGACGTCTCGCCGGCGAATGTCGCGGTGACCACGGGCTCGTCGGGCGGCTTCCTGGTGTCGTTCCTCGCAGGCTTCGACGTCGGGGACACGGTGGCGATGGCGCGCCCCGGTTATCCCGCGTATCGCAACATGCTCGCCGCCCTAGGCTGCCAGGTCGTCGAGCTGCCCTGCGACGCGGCGACGCGCTTCCAGCCGTCCGTCGCCCAGCTCGACGCGCTACCCGAACCGCCCGCCGGGCTGATCGTCGGCAGCCCGGCCAATCCCACCGGGACGATGGTGGTGCGCGAGGAGCTGCACGCCCTCGCCGCCTGGTGCGCCGAGCACGGCACCCGCTTCGTCAGCGACGAGATCTATCACGGCATCACCTACGGCGATGCCGCGGCGTGCGCGTGGTCGACTAGCCGCGACTCGATCGTCGTCAACTCGTTCTCGAAGTACTTCTCGATGACGGGCTGGCGCATCGGCTGGCTGCTGGTGCCCGACGACCTGCTCGAACATGTTGACCGGCTGGCCGCCAACTTCACCATCTGCCCGCCGTCGCTCTCGCAGCTCGCGGCCGTGGCGGCGTTCGACGCCTACGAGGAGTTGGATGCGAACGTCGCGCGTTACCGGGCCAACCGCGACCTGTTGCTGCGCACGCTTCCCGGTATCGGCATCGACCGCTTCGCCCCGCCCGACGGCGCGTTCTACCTGTACGCCGACGTGTCGCGATGGACGCACGACTCGCTGACCTGGGCGGCGAGGCTGCTCGACGAGGCCGGCGTCGCGCTCGCGCCGGGCGTCGACTTCGATCCCGTCGAGGGCGGCAAGTTCGTCCGGATGTGCTTCGCCGGCGACGGCGCCGAGATCGAGCGCGGCGTCCTGCGCATGGGCGACTGGCTGGCACGCCAACCGGAGAAAGTGACGCCGGTGCGCTAGGCCAGCAGTTCGGCCAGCGGGGTCTGCGCCGCGGCGTGCGCGGGCCGGGTGATGTAGCAGTCGGCGTGGAACCAACCGTCGGCTTCCTTGCCCGCCGGGTCCAGCCCGCGGCTGATCACGTCGTCGATCGCCGCCTGTTGCTCGTCTTCGGTGTCGAAGCGGCGCTGCACGAACGTCCGGTCCGGCACCTGCTCGGTGACCAGCCCGAAGCCGTCGAGCGCGTTGGCGATCGCGTCATAGGTGAACGCGCGCAGTACGAACACCGCGAGCCATACGTCGGCAGGATCGCGGGTGAGCTGCACCAGCCGCTGAAAGGTGGGGCCGCCGACGTAGCCGACCCCACCGGTACAGATGATCAACCCGACGTCGCGCGCGCCTTCGGCGAGTTCCGGCGGTGCGTCGTTCGACTCGAGATCGGCCGACCACCCGTCGGTGATGAGCCCGGTGCGCTTGGCGTAGTCGATCGCGTTAGGCGCGGCGTCCAGGCCGTAGACGGTCGGCTGCGGCTCGCGCGGACGCTCGGCGAGGAACGCCAGGTCGGCCTCGGCCAGCTTGTCGGGCGAGACGTCGTCGCTGGAGGGCTCGGTGTAGCGCGCGCTGAGCTCGACAAGATCGATGTCGTAGCGCAGCAGACCGCCGTTGATTCCGTAGGAGCAGCAGACGTCGAGAATGCTCCGTTCGCGTCCGGCGCCGGCGTGTACGCGCTCGATGACCGGCAGCGCCGTCTGTGGAATCTGGTAATCCAGTGGCGTCAACGCCCGGAAGTACGACCGCGGGTCCGGCTGGTCGTAAATGCCCGAGAAATCAGCCTTTTGCTCGCCTGTTTTCGGCTCGTTGGTGCGCATCAAATTCCCTCCGGTTTCCCTACAGCCAAGCAGTAGTAGGTAAGCGGCGTGCGTCGAGGGTCGCTCTCAGCGCGGGGGGCCGTCGGGAGCGGGCTCCGATTCGAGCACCTCGACGTCGTCGCCGGCTGCGATCTCCGCACCCGGATTGTCGGGTATCAGGCTCATGCCGAACCAGGTCAGGCCGTCCCAGCGGCGGTGCCTGACCAGCGACGCCAGCGGCTCTCTGCCCATGCTCGCGGTGTCCGGATCAACCGTAGTGAGCACGCAGCGGTCGCACCCCTTCGCGACGCGGAACACCGCCTCGCCGATCCGCACTCGTCGCCAGCCGTCCTCGACCCACGCGTCGCTGCCGTGCACCACCACGCTCGGACGGAACCGGGTCATCGGCAGCGGCCCCTCGTCGGCGCACCGGCCGGCCGCAATGTAGTCGTTCACCGCGTCGAGCGACGCCGTCGTGGTGAGCAGCAACGGGTATCCGTCGGCCAGGGACACCACGTCGTCGGGTCCGGAGAACTTGGGGTTGGTGTGCCGCTGCCTCGGATCGCGGAGATGGACGAGGCGAGCCGACGTGCCGATCACCTTGCTGAACCACGCGTGCGCGTCGTCGGGGGCGAGGGTTGCGTGCACCTCGCTGCGCCACACACGGACGTCGACGAGACGGTCGGGGCCGGGGATCTCGACGTGCAGTGCGGGCAGGTCCGGTGCGGTGAGCTCGAGGCCGCCGTCGCCGCGCAACGCCGGCCGGACGAGCACCAGCCTCGGATAGGTCCGCGCGGTGATCTGCGCGCCGCCGTCGTCCACGAGCATCCAGCGGCGATCGCCGGCCAGACCCCACGGCTCGACCACCGCGTGGTCCATCGCCTCACCGCGGCACGACTTCACTGGGAAACGGTTGATCGCCTGCAAGGTCAACGACACCCGCCGAATCCTAACGGTCGGGCATTTCTCAACGGCTGACGAGCAACTGCCGGAACGCGGCCAGTCGCGCCGGCGTCGAGTGGCCCTGCGCCACCCAGACGTCGAGGTGGCAGCCGGCCGCGGCGCTGACGTGCTCGCAGCCGGGTCGGCATTGCACCGCGCCGTCCTCGAGATCGGGGAAGGCCCACAGCAGGTCGTCGGGGCTGACGTGCGCGAGCCCGAACGAGCGCAGCCCCGGCGTGTCGATCACCCAGCCGGCGTCGTCGGGAAGTCGCAGCGCGACCGCGGAGGACGACGTGTGGCGGCCCTTGCCGATCGCGCTCACCACCCCTGTTGCGCGGAAGGCCAACGGCACCAGCGCGTTGATCAGCGTCGACTTGCCGACGCCGGAGTGCCCGATCAGCACCGTCTCGTGCCCGGCCAGGTGGCCGCGCAGCTCGTCCAGCGGTGCGTCGCGCTGGGTCACGATTACCGGCACCGACAGCTCGGCGTACCGCGCGATCACCGCGTCCGGCGTCGTGAGATCGGCTTTCGTCAGGCACAGCAGCGGCTCGATGCCGGCGGCGAGCGCGGCGACCACGCAACGGTCGATGAAGCCGTAGGACGGCTCCGGGTCGGCCAGCGCGGACACGATCATCAGCTGATCGGCGTTGGCCACGATCACCCGCTCGTGCGGGTCGTTGTCGTCGGCGGTCCGGCGCAGCACGGTGTCGCGCTCGTCGAGGCGCACGATGCGCGCGAGCGCGTCGGGCGCGCCGGACATGTCGCCGACGACGCCGACACGATCACCGACGACCATCGACGCGCGGCCGAGTTCGCGTGCCCGCATCGCCGTCACCTCGACGCCGTCCACCAGCACGCCGTAACGGCCGCGGTCGACGGTGAACACCGTCCCCGCCTGCGCGTTCTCGTGCGCCGGCCGCTGCTTCGAACGCGGCCGGGTGCCCCGCGGATTCGCGCGCGAGCGGATGTCGTCCTCGTCCAGAGCTCGTTCGCGGCGTGCCACTGTCAGCCGGCCAGCAGGGCGGACCACATGCCGGGGAAGTCCGGCAGCGTCTTGGAGGTGCAGCCGATGTCGTCCACTTCGACGCCGTCGACGGCCAGCCCCAGCACGGCGCCCGCGGTCGCCATCCGATGATCGGCGTAGGCGTGCCACGTGCCGCCATGCAGCGGTCCGGGCATGATCGTCAGGCCGTCGCCGTGCTCGACGACGTCGCAGCCGAGGCCGCGCAGCTCCGCGTGCAGAGCCGCGAGCCGATCCGTCTCGTGCCCGCGCATGTGCCCGAGCCCGCGCAGCTCGGACGGGCTCTCGGCCAGCGCGGCCAGCACCGCGATCACGGTGACCAGCTCGGTGACGTCGCGCAGGTCGGCGTCCAGCCCGACGATCGTGCCGGTGCCACTGATCGTCAACCCGCCGGCCTCGACCTGCACGTCGCCGCCCATCGCCGCGAGCACCGAGCGCAGCGCGTCACCGGCCTGCGTGGTGTGCGCCGGCCAACCGGGCACGTGCACGGTCCCGTTGGTGGCGAGCGCGGCGGCCAGGAACGGCGCGGCGTTGGACAGATCTGGTTCGATCACCCGATCGCCGCCGGCGACGGTGCCTGCAGCCACCTGCCACGTACCGGGCGCGGTAGCGGCAGCCTCCACCCCCGCTTCGTTGAGCACCGCGAGCGTCATGTCGATGTGCGGCTGCGACGGAACCGGACCCCCACCGGTGTGCACCACCTCGATGCCCTTGTCGTAGCGCGCGCCGGCGAGCAGCAGCCCGGACACGAATTGCGATGAGGCGCCCGCGTCGATCTGCACCCGGCCACCTGCGACCGCGCCGCGCCCGAGCACGGTGAACGGCAGCCGGCCGAGCCCGCCGTCGTCGACCTCGACGCCGGCCTGCCGCAATCCGTCCAGCAACGTGCGCATCGGCCGATCGCGCGCGTACGCGTCGCCGTCGAAGGTGACCGGTCCGTCCGCGAGAGCGGCGACGGGTGGGACGAAGCGCATGACCGTCCCGGCCAGGCCGGTGTCGACGTCGGCACCGTGCAACGGCGCAGGGGTGATCACGACATCCGGTCCGTCGTCGACGACCGCGACACCGAGGCTACGCAGCGCCGCGGCCATCAGCAGCGTGTCGCGGGCGCGCAACGCGCCGACGAGCCGGGACGGCGCGTCCGCGAGCGCGGCGAGCAGCAGCAGCCGGTTGGTCAGCGACTTCGATCCCGGCAGCGCCACCGTTGCCCGTACGGGCCCGCGTGCCCGGGGTGCCGGCCAACTCTGCATGGCGACATTCTGCCGCAGATCGAATCGAAATCGGCGCGCGCGCAACCCCGCACGCGGCTGGGTAGCGTGATCGGCATGTGCGGGCGATACGTCTCGGTCCAGGCCGACGCCGACCTCACCGACGAGTTCGACGCGATCGACGCGACCAACGGCGAGTGGCCCGAACCCGACTACAACGTCGCGCCCACCAAGCCCGTCCGCATCGTCGTCAACCGGCCGGTGCGCGACGAGGACGGGAACCCGGCGAAGATGCCCACCCGTCAGTTGCGGGTGGCCACGTGGGGCCTGATCCCGTCGTGGGCCAAAAACCGCAAGACACAAGGCCGGATGTTCAATGCGCGCGTCGAGACGTTGGCGAGCACGAACGCGTTCCGCCGTGCCTATGCCAAGCGCCGTTGCCTGGTGCCGGCGGACGGCTGGTACGAGTGGCGTGCGAACGAGGGCGCGACGAAGCAGCCGGTCTACATGACGCCTGAGGACGGCCACCCGCTCGCCTTCGCCGGGCTGTACGAGTTCTGGAGCGAGCAGGGCACGACCATCATGTCCTGCACCATCGTCACGGCATCCTCGGCGGGTGCGCTGGCCGGCGTGCACGACCGGATGCCGCTCGTGCTGTCCCGCACCTCCTGGGAACGCTGGCTCGACCCGTCCGTCGCCGACCCGGCAGACCTGCTCAGCTCGTGGGACGAAGCGGCCGGCGAGCACCTGGAACTGCGTCCCGTCGCCACGCTGGTCAACAAGGTCGACAACAACGGTCCGCAGCTCGTCGAGCGTGCCGAATCGCAGCCCGAGGCGCAGGCGCTGTTCTGATGAGGTCCGGCTGATGCGCGTGGAGATCCCGACGTCCGCCGGTGCTGCGTTCGCCGAACTCGACCGGCCACGCGGCGCGCCCCGGGCGCTGCTCGTTCTCACGCACGGCGCCGGCGGGGGTGTCGAGGCCGGCGACCTGCTCGCCGTCCGGGCCGCGGCGTTGCAGGCCGGCGTCGTCGTCGCCCGCATCACGCAGCCCTACCGCGCGGCAGGCCGGCGCAGCCCTGCCGACCCGGCGAAGCAGGACGCAGCCTGGCTGGAGATCGTCGCGGCAGTACGCAGGCGCCGCGGCTTCGGTGGGCTGGCCGCGGTGGTCGGCGGCCGCTCGAACGGTGCGCGGGTGGCCTGCCGTACGGCGCTCGGGTCCGGGGCGGTGGGCGTGCTCGCGCTGGCGTTCCCGCTGCATCCGCCCGGCCGGCCGGAGAATTCCCGGCTGCGCGAGCTCGACGGCGCGGGCGTGCCCGTCCTCGTTCTGCAGGGCGAGCGCGACCCGTTCGGCATGCCGCCACCGGGTGAGCGCCGCGAGGTCATCGTGCTGCCCGGGGCCGACCACTCGCTCAAGCGCGGCCACGCAGCGGTGGCCGCGGCCGCGGTCGCCTTCGTGACCCGGCTCTCCTCGTGATCCTGCTCGGCCGGCGCGCTGTGGATCTCGTTGCGGATCTGCTGCGTACAGGACCGATCCGCAACAAGATCGCAGGGAGCGCCGAACGAGGCACGACCGCCTAGGCCGACGTCGAGATCGCTGCCGCCCGAGCCTGCGTCGCGCGCAGCAGGTCGGCCGGGCGCAGCTCGACCTGCAACCCTCGCTTGCCAGCCGACACGAACACTGTGTCGAAGTCCTCGGCCGTCGAATCGATGACGATCCGCAGCCGCCGTTTCTGCGCGATCGGCGAGATGCCCCCGACGACATAGCCGGTGGCACGCGCCGCCTCGCCGGGCTCGGCCAGCTCGGCGCGCTTGCCGCCGAGCGCAGCCGCGAACGCCTTGAGATCAAGGCGTGCGGCCACCGGGACGACCGCGCACGTGAGCTCGCCGTCGATCGAGGCGATGAGCGTCTTGAACAGGCGTGCTGGCTCGATGCCGAGAGCCTGCGCGGCCTCCTCGCCGTAGGAGTGTGCGCGCGGATCGTGCTCGTAGGTGCGCAGCGTGTACGCGATCTGCAGACCGGCGAGCAGCACGGTCGCAGGCGTTGCGGTGGCCATGGCGGGAAGTCAACCGGAATGCCCGACCGCCTCGCGCGGTTGCCCCTGAAGAAGCCGGAACAGGAGTGAGAATCGATGATGGTGTCAGCACCGACCCGTCCACGGGTGAGGGATGCGCTGCGTCCGGTCGTTGACCTGCGGCCGCCCCTCACCCCGGGCGCGATAGTCTCCACGCCACGGCCCGGGACCGGGTCGGTTGAGAGGAGCAGGGTGGCTGAGGAGACGGTCGAGGCCCGCCAGGCGCGGTTCGAGCGCGACGCGCTGCCGTTCCTGGATCAGCTGTACGCGGCGGCCATGCGTATGACACGTAACCCGGCCGACGCCGAGGATCTTGTCCAGGAAACCTATGTCAAGGCGTTCGCCGCGTTCCACCAGTTCACCGAGGGCACGAACCTCAAGGCATGGCTCTACCGCATCCTCACGAACACGTTTATCAACACGTACCGCAAGAAGCAGCGCCAGCCGCAGGAGTCCGGCGGCGAGGACGTCGAGGACTGGCAGCTGGCCCGCGCCGAATCGCACACGTCGACGGGCCTGCGCTCGGCCGAGATGGAAGCCCTCGACCACCTGCCTGATTCGGATGTGAAGGACGCGCTGCAGGCGCTGCCGGAGGACTTTCGGCTGGCCGTCTACCTCGCCGACGTCGAAGGATTCGCGTACAAGGAGATTGCCGAGATCATGGGCACGCCCATCGGCACGGTGATGTCGCGCCTGCACCGCGGCCGCAAGCAGTTGCAGGGGATGTTGGGCCATTACGCGCGCGATCGCGGCCTGGTAAAGAGCGAGGCAGACGCATGAGCGATCTCGGGTTCAACCCCGGCAACATCGACTGCGACGACGTGCTGCGCGACGTCTATCTCTACCTCGACGACGAGAGCGATCCGGAGCTGCGCAACCGCATCCGTCAGCATCTCGACAGCTGCACACCGTGTCTCAAGCAGTTCGGGCTGGAGCAGGATCTCCGCTCGCTGATCGCGCGCTGCTGCGGCGGCGATCAGGCGCCGGCAAGCCTGCACGAGCGGATCCGGTTACGCATCAGCCAGGTGTCCGTCCAGACCGCGCACGTCGAATACCGCGCCGAGTAAGCCGCGCGGCCCGTCGCGCTCAACCGCGTCCGGCGAATCCCAGCTGACGCCACGCCTCATAGGTCACGATGGACGCGGCGTTCGCCAGATTCAGCGATCGGCGCCCGGGCAGCATCGGGATGCGGACGCGGTCGGTGACGTTGGGGTCGCTCAGGACCGTATCCGCCAACCCGTCCGGCTCGGGCCCGAACATCAGCACGTCGTTGGGACGGTAGGTGATATCGGCGTAGCTGGTCGCACCGCGCGTGGTGAACGCGAAGACTCGGGCGGGCAGCACGCTGTGCCACAGGTGCTGCAGGGTCGCGTGCACGGTGACCGTGGCGAGGTCGTGGTAGTCGAGCCCGGCGCGGCGCAGCTTCGCGTCGTCCATGTCGAAGGCGAGCGGCTCGACAAGGTGCAGGTGCGCGCCGGTGACCGCCGCGAGTCGGATCGCGTTGCCGGTGTTCGGCGGGATCCGCGGCTCGACGAAGACTATGTGCAGCACGCTTCACCCTAGTAGCGCCGCACCGTCTTCCCGCCCGCGGTGGTCGAAACCAGCACCGAAAAATCGACCACGAGGACGGGAAGGCGGGTCCAGTCGCTAGGTTGTGGCCGCCTGCTTCTCCTGCCGGCGAGCCTTGCGCGATTTCTCCTCGACCGCGTCGGAGTAGAAGTCGGTCGGCTCCGTCTCGTCCGTGCCGGCGGGCGCGCGCACAGCCCGCAGCACCAACGTCAGGACCACCGCCACGAGCACGTTGAGCACCAGGGCGGTCGCGCCGATGTACAGCTTCGTATGCGTGAACGGGAAGTCCGCGAGCGGGGCGCCGAAGTGCCGCATGCCATGAGGTGTCTTCACCGGCTTGCCGTCCGGCCCCTGCGTGATCACGACTGCCGGCACCTTCTGCAGGTATGCCTGCATCGTGCCGTAGACCATCCCCACCGCCCAGCCGGCCAGTAGCGCCCACCGGTGGAACCAGCGCGTGTACAGCCCCGCGAGGATCGCGAGCAGCGTCTGCAGGATCCACACGCCGCCCAGCAACTGCATGTTGATCGCGTTCTGCCGGTCTAGGCCCAGCACGAAAAGCAGGGCCCCGAACTTCACCACCAACGAGACGATCTTGGCCACCTGCGACTCACGTTTGGGTGTCGCGTCCGGCTTGATGAACTCTCGATAGATGTTGCGGGTGAACAGGTTGGCGGCGGCGATGGACATGATCGCGGCGGGCACCAGCGCGCCGATCGCGATCGCCGCGAACGCCACTCCGGCGAACCACGACGGGAACACGAATTGGAAGAAGTGCGGCACCGCGAGCTGCGCGTTGAACACGCCGTCCTGCCCGTAGAGCGACATGCCGTGCGTGCTCTCGTAGATCGCCGCGAACCCCAGCAGCGCCAGCAGTGCCAGCAACAGCGAGTACGCGGGCAGGATGGCGGTGTTTCGCCGGATCACCGTGCGGTTCTTGCTGGAGAGCACGGCCGTCATCGAGTGCGGGTACATGAACAGGGCCAGCGCCGACCCGAAAGCCAGCGTGCCGTAGGCCCAGTAGGTGCCCGACCCGGTGGTGAACAGCCCGGGCGCGACCCCCGTCTTCGGGTCCGGCGTGGTCAGCTTCGTCTTCGCCGCGCCGAACATCTCGCCGAAACCGATCTTGGCGGCGATGTAGATGATCGCGACGACGATGACGATGTAGATCAACGTGTCCTTGACGAAGGCGATCAACGCGGGCGCACGCAGACCGGACGAGTACGTGTACGCGGCGAGGACGGCGAACGCGATGATCAGCGGCAGGTCCTTGGCCAGCGCGTTGCCCGAGCCGCCCAGACCCATCGTGTCCAGCACCGCCTGGATGCCCACGAGCTGCAGCGCGATGTAGGGCATCGTGGCGACGATGCCGGTCAGCGCTACGGCGAGCGCCAGGCCGCGGCTGTCGTAGCGTCCGCGCACGAAGTCGGCGGGTGTGACGTATCCGCGACGATGCGCGACGCTCCACAGCCGGGGCAGGAACACGAACACGATCGGGTACGCCACGATGGTGTACGGCACGGCGAAGAATCCGGCCACCGCACCTGTCGCGAACATCGCCGCCGGCACCGCGATGAACGTGTA
>JAABUT010003065.1_pt1 | contig 14886 bp, 13 predicted proteins | sample 5559281 | NCBI WGS metagenome assembly JAABUT01 (sample SAMN10711880, study PRJNA513359) | rock metagenome | isolation source: Antarctica rocks | place: Antarctica: Victoria Land, Ricker Hills nord | collected 2016-01-04 | reverse complement strand
GGGCAGATGGCTTTTTGCTTGTCTACCGACGATGCCGAGTTCGTGAAAGTCCCCCGCGCGCTGGTCGATCGCTTGGTGGATGCGCTCTGCTACGCCGCCTGAATTGGCAGGAAAGGCCAAAGTCGAGGTGAGAATATGGGGACAAATCCAATCCATCGTGAGAAAACGGTTTTAGGGGGCAGGACGGTCGCGCGTCACCGCTCCTTCCCGGTCTGACCGGGACGGTACGTGCCGCGACGGCGGGACACCGCAGGCGCGCGTCCGCCCACGGGAAGGCCGTGCCGGTCGTCGAATACGTCGATATATCCTCGCATGGTCGCGTCAATCTTGTGGCACGCACCTGTGCCGCGTGCCGCCGCGCTTCTGAGCGACGGGTCCTCGCCCCTGAAGCGAACGGTACGCGATGGCATGGCAGCGGCCAGCAGGGATTGGCGGCGACCGGTGACGAGTACCCTGGGACGATAGCCGCCTCACCCGCTATGCGCCGCATTCAGGTGCGCAGGCCGGGATGCCAGGCGGGGGTGGTCCCGATGAGGCCGAGCGGCGTGCTCCACGCGGGGCCGCCGGCCGCGGCGATGGTCAGGCCCGCCCGGCCCGGGTGGGCGAGCCAGCGCCCGTCCGGCGACCAGGCCAGCGTGCCCCGGCGCGACGACGCGGTCGCGGCCAGCGGATAGATCAGGGGCGTGGCCCCACCGGCCGCCAGGATGCACACCTCGTCGCCGATGGCCCCGATCGCGGGGCGACTGTAGGCCAGCGCGACGCCGACCGGCGACCAGGCGAGTTCGAAGACCGGTAGTCCCGCCGGCAGCGCGGCGCCCGCCAGCGGCCGCCCGCCGATGTCGACGAGGACCAGCGCCGTCTCCTGCGCGACCGGCGCGTCCGCTGGCGCCCCCGCCCCATTGCCGGTCTGCACCCATAGCGCGCAGGCCCCGCCCCCCGGCGCCAGCGACCAGCCGCCGAAGGTGTGCACCGCGGCGGGGGCGGGCGTGCCGGCCCCCGGTGCCCCGGCCAGCGCCGCAGCGGTGACGATAACGCGCTCGTCGCCGGTCCGCGTGTCGATGGCGAGGAGGGCGCTCGGCAGTGGGACCGCGTAGCCGGGGAGGCCGCGCGCGCGCAGGGCGCCGACCGCGTAGAGGGTCGCGCCGTGCGCGGCAGGCGCAGCTCGGCGACCGCCGCGAAGCCGTCGACGGGATCGCCCGCCCCGCCCGTCGCCGCCTCCCAGGCCTGGCGCAGGGCGGTGAGCGCGGGGCGGAAGGCGAGGTCCTGCCGCACCGCGCCCGCGAGGGTGGCCCGTTGGCCCTGGGCGATCGGGGCGGCTGGGTCGACGAACGGCCAGTAGTAGGCGATCCACTGGTCGGCGAGGAGGCGCAGCGGCATCGCGACCGGGTGATCGCCCGCGCCGACATCGGGGAAGGCGAGCGCGACATCGGTCAGGGCGCGCACCAGCGCCAGCTTGTAGCTGGTGACTTTAGTGTCGTGCCGCAGGATCGCGGCGATCGCGTCGCCGGGCTGTCCGCCGAGCAGCATCCACTCCAGGCGCGAACCGGGGTCATCGCGGGCGCTCCCCACCAGCGCTGATCGCCGCAGTATGCCGTGCCGCTGCTGGCCGCGAGACAGTCGGCGTCCCGCCGCGAGTAGCCAATATCCCCCAGCACTTGTCGCTTTGGTTGACACGATCCGACTCGTCGGGGCATAGTATCGCTGTCGTCAACCGTCGGTGCCATATTCACGATCGGGGGATATCCTTGCCGCACCCGGGGACCGGCCTGCGCGCCGTGCCGCTGCTCCTGTTCCTCCTCGCGCTCCTCGCCGCGTGCGATGGCGCACCAGCAACGCCGGCCGCACGCGGCCTCGCCGCACAGTCCACCACCGCTCCGCGTACCATCCCCACCGTCACGACCGCGCCGCAAGCAGTCGCCTCGACACCGACCGCCGTCGTCGGCGCCGCGGCCATCGCCGCGCCCGCTGCCCCGATCGCCCGCGAACCGGCCACGGTGGTCCGGGTAATCGACGGCGACACGATCGTCGCCCAATTCGCCGACGGGCGGAGCGACACGGTGCGTTATATCGGGGTGGACACGCCGGAAACGGTCGACCCGCGCACCGGCGTGGAGTGCTTCGGCCAGGCCGCCAGCGCGAAGAACGCCGAACTGGTGGCCGGGCGGGCGATCGAACTGGAGAAGGACATCAGCGAGCGCGACAAGTACGATCGCCTGCTGCGCTACGTGTGGGTGACGGGCGATGATGGCAACCTGCGCCATGCCAATCAGGAGCTGGTACAGTGGGGCTTCGCCGTCGCGTCGTCGTACCCGCCCGACGTACGTTACCAGGACCAGTTCGGCGGTTTGCAGCGGGCGGCGCAGGCCCAGCAGCTCGGTTTATGGGGCGCTTGCGCCTCGGCCCACGCCGCCTTGCCGACCGCGATCCCGCCGACACAGACGCCGCGCCCGGTCATTGTGCCGCCGACGGCCACGCCGCGCCCCGCCGTCCCGACTCCGACGCCCCGTCCGCTGGCGCCGACGGCCACCTCGCAACCGGTTGCCCCTGAGGGCGGCTTCGATCCGCGTCGCTACATCGGGCAGGGCGACAGCTACAATTGCGCCGATTTCGCTTCGCAGGCGCAGGCCCAGTCCGTCTTACGTGCCGATCCGCGCGATCCCAACCGGCTCGACGCCGACAAGGATGGTATCGCTTGCGAGAATAACAAGAGCCCGCGCGATGTGAATCCGGTGCCCCGATAGGGCGGGTGCGCGGGCCGGGCGGGGCCACGCGGACTGCGAGCATCGGTCGGGTTGCCGACCCCGGATCAGTCGAAGGCCGCGGAGCTGACGGCGGGATACGCGCGCTCGTCGAAATCCAAGTCGAATCTCGTCGGGACACCCCGGTCGGGAGACGCAGATGGATCGGCGACATGAGCGGTTGATGCTCCGGATCGTCGTGGTGCTCCTGCTCTGCGGCGGCGGGGTGCTGCTCAAGCGCGCGGTCTTGCCCACCGATCGCGACCTCGGCATCATCCTCGCGCTGCGGTACGGCGACACGCGTGCCGTGGCCATGGATCCCGCCGGGACCCGGCTCGCGATCGTCGATCCTTTCGGTGGCGTGCGGATCGTGGGGATCGCCGACGGGCGGGAGCAGCGGCGCATCCCGTCGTGGGAAGCGCCGCGCCAAGCGACGGAAGACCTAGCGCTCAACTGGGGGTGGCAGGATCTGATCGTTTTCAGCCCCGATGGGCGCCACCTCGCCCAGGGCGGGGGGCGTGGGCTGCGTCTCTGGTCCCTGGACCGGTTGTGTCAGGAATGGGACGACGACGAAGGCTGATGGGTGTCGGGGCCGACCCGAGCCGCACCGCGTCGCCGGTCAGGCGGCGACCATCTCGGCCATGACCGCCACTCAGCGACCCTGGAAGCGGCGACGGCGCTCGGCCAGCGAGACGCGCTCACCCGAGCGGGCTTGGGCGCGGAAGTCGTGACGCTGCTCCTCGAAGGCCGAGCAGAAACGTGCCGCTGAGGCGAAGGCACCGAGCCCACGCATCGGGTAGGAGCGTTGTTTGACGCCGCGCTGGTCCTGCTCGATGCGGTTATTCTTGTCGCGGCTGATGCGGTGGATGACGGTGTCGCCGAGCGTCTCGCGGGTGGCGCGCGGGCAGGCGTCGTGCCCGTCCGTCGTCACCTGCTCTGGTGCCTGACCAGTGGTGTCGAGGGCCTGGGCGAAGAAGCGCTGGGCGGCGGCCATGTCGCGCTGCTCGCTCAGCAGTGCGTCGACGAGGTTGCCCTCCCGATCGATCGCGCGGTACAGAAAGCACCAGCGCCCATCGACCCGGAGGTAGGTCTCGTCCGCGTGCCACTTCGCGCGCGCCTGCCCGCGCCGCTTGGCCCGCATCCGCGCGGTCAGGAGCGGGGCGAAGCGCGCCTCCCACTCCCGTACGGCCTCGTGGGTGAAGACAAAGCCTCGGCCCACGAACATCTCCGCGAGGTCGCGGCGGCGCAGCGTGTAGCGCAGCCGCCAGAGCATGACCAGCAGCACCAGATCGGTCGGATACTGGAGGTGGTTGTAGGGCGTGCCCGTGCGCTCGTTGCAGACGCGCCGGCAGGAGCGGCAACGGAAGGTCCGATAGCCGAGCGCGGTGCGGCGCGCTTGCTCGGCGGTCGCGGTCGCGGTGCAGTGGGGGCAGGGCACGGGCAGCTCCTTCACGCAACAGCCAATGCCGCCACGCTATCAGAGCGCAGCCGCTCCTGCCAGCCCTTGTCCGAGTTCTGACGCAACCTCGCGCTCCTCTACCGAAACCTCCTGCGCCGATAAGCAGTTCGGTTAGCGTTTGTAACGACGCTTGCTCGCGGTCACAAACGCAGTAGGCAGGGCCGGTATGGCCGGGCGAATTCCTCCCATCAGCAGGCGCATGGGTCCGGGCTTCGTGGGGACGCCAGCCCGGTCCCCTACTCGACCTTGCCCCTCCCCCACGCTTCGGTTCAGGCACTCGGCGGCTCGCACTCCAAGGCATAGTCCATCGCCCGGCCCAGTGTCATCTCCCGCCCTGCGGCCACGGCGACGGCGAAGTCCGACTCGTCCAGTTGCGCCCGCGCGGCGGCGAGGTGGCGCTCGAAGCGCGGTCTGTCGGCGGGCGACAGCGGCGCGCCGGTCGCGGCCCGCAGGCCCGCCGCCGCCCCGCTCAGGCGTGCCGCGCGCACGGCCTGCCCTTGGGCCGCAGCGACGCCGACCAGGCTTTCCACGCACTCGGCGCTATTCACCTGCTCCTCGAGTTCCTGCCAGAGCGTCAGGCTCTCCCTGAGCGGTGCCAACGCCCGAACGGCGTCGCCTTCGTCATGCATGACCCCGCCCAGGTTCATGAGCACCATGGCGAGGCCATACTTGTCCCCCAGGCTGCGGAAGAGTGCCAGGCTTTCCTCATAGAGGAGCACGGCCCACCGATGGTCGCTTTGCTGGCGCCTGACCTCGCCAAGATTGTTGAGCGTGAGCGCGACGCCCCAGCCGTCGCCGATGGCGCGGCGGAGTTCCAGGCTCTCCTGGTGCAACGCCGCCGCCGCCGCGAAGTCGCCGCGGTCATAGGCCAACACGCCGGCGTGGCCGAGCACGACCGCGATGCCGCGCTGGTCACCGAGTCGCCGCCAGAGGGCCAGGCTCGTTGCGTACCGCGCCGCCGCCTGGCGCAGGTCGCCTTGCTGGCGCGCCAGGACGCCGGCACCATGATACGCCTTGGCCCACATGGCGGCGGTTGCGCCGCGCCGCTGCTCCAGGGTCGTATCGAGCCACTGCTGGCCCTCGCTCAGGTATCCCCGCATCAGCCAGAATCGCCAGAGTGCGCCCACCAGGCGGCAGGCCAGCCCGGCATCGCCGCCCATGAGGGCGTGTTGCAGCGTTGCCCGCATGTTGTCGTGTTCGGCGTCGAGCTGTTTCAGCCACACCAACTGGCCCGGCCCGGTGAGTTCGGGTCCCGCCACTTCCGCCAGGGACAGATAGTACGTCGCGTGCCGCCGCCGCAGGGCCGCCAGTTCGTCATGCCGCGCCAGACGCGCCAGCGCATACTCCCGGATCGTCTCCAGCATACCGAAACGCGCCGTCCCATCCGCCCCTATCTCCGAGCGTAGCAGGCTCTGATCCACCAACGCCGCCAGACCGTCGAGGACGGCAGGACGGGACAAGACGGTCGGGAGAGAGCGGCGACCGCCATCGCTCCACGTTCCCTCTCCGGTCTGTCCATCCCCCGCTGGTTGGTCATCGCCCGCGACAGCCTCGGCCGCCGCCAGCGTACAGCCGCCCGCGAAGACGGCCAGCCGGGCGAAGAGCATTTGCTCCCCCGGCGGCAGTCGGTCATAGCTCCACGAGATCGCGTCCCAGAGCGTCTGGTGACGCGCGGGCAGATCCCGCGCCCCGCCGGTCGGCAAGGTCAGTCGGCGCTCGAGGCGCTCCAGCAACGCCGCCGGCGGCAGGATTTTGACCCACGGCGCGGCCAGCTCGATGGCGAGCGGTAACCCGTCCAGGTGGCGGCAGATCGCCGCCACGGCGGGCGCGTTCGCCTCGCTGAGGCCGAAATCCGGCACGACCGCCCGGGCGCGCTGGACGAAGAGGGTCACCGCTCCGTATTGTCCCAGGTCGGTCGTCGCCGGAAGCCGGCTGCTATTCGGCACGGCCAGCGGGGCGAGCGGGTATTCCTGCTCCCACCGCACCCGCAGCGGTGCCCGGCTGGTCACCAGCAGGTGCAGCCCCCGGCAGGCCCGCAGCAGGTCCACCAGCAGCGTCGCCGCCCCGACGACCTGCTCGAAATTATCGAGTACCAGCAACAGGCGCTTGCCTTGCAACGCTGTTGTCAGGCTCTCGGCCATCGACCGGTCGCGATGCTCCTTGAGCCCGAGCGTCGCGGCAATGGTCGCGGCGACCAGGGCGGGGTCGCCGACCGGGGCGAGGGGGATGAAGACGACCCCATCCACGAACCCGGTCGGCAGGGTGGCGGCCATCTCGAGCGCCAGCCGGGTTTTGCCGACGCCCGCCGGGCCGGTCAGGGTCAGGAGGCGCGCGGCCCGATGCAGGCGCGCACGCACGTCCGCCATCTCCCGCTCGCGCCCGATGAGCGGCGTCGGGAGCAGCGGGAGGGGCGGTGCGGGGAGGAGCCGAGCGGCCTGCCCGCGCGCCGCCGCGATGAAGGCCGCGCGATCCGCCGGCGGCAGTCGTAGCGCGTCGGCCAGGAGATTCACGGTATCGTGGCGCGGTGTGTGGGGCACGCCGCGTTCCAGGTTGCCGACACTGCGCGCGCTGAGGCTGGCCCGTTCGGCCAGTTCCTCCTGCGTCAACCCGGCCCTGCGCCGGTGGTGGTGCAAGAGACCGCCGAACGCCGCAGGCCGCGCCGGGTCATGGCCCACGCTTGCCCCCATGTCCTCAACCCCCGAACGCAGCGCCGTGGCGTATGATCAGCCTGATCGCGATGCGCGGTCATGATAGCACCTCGGTCGCATCGCGATCGGCCTCCCGTCGGTCTCTCCCGCCCGATTTTGCCGATTTTTCCTGGACAACCGTGGCCTTTCGGTACACCATAGTGCCAGGCAGTTCCAGCCTGCACGCCGACGTGGCGCGTGTTGCCGTGTCCTGCACCGTAGCAACACTTCGGGAGCGCGGGGCAGCGCGAATACGCACGAAAGCCGCCTGATTCGTGAGCGCCAACAACCCCAGCTGGGCCTTGAACGGGGCTGCACCGGGCCCGCAGACGCGCGACCTTGGTAGGTCAGTTCGTGGCAGGCCAAGTCCCGCGATTCAGCGCCAGACCTTGGCATGCCAGCAATGGGATCTCGGCGCACCCGACGAGCCCAAGGGGTGGCAACGCACTCGCGAAGGGGTACACAGGGGCGAGGTTTCACCGGCGGCGCGGGCGGTGGCGCGGCAGTTGCTCGTGTTTGAGGCCGGGGGACAGATACGCGCGGAGGAGTTTGCGCGGGCCGTCGAACGCGCGTGTCGCCGGTTGCGGCTGCGTCTCGCGAACGCGATCGGCCCGGTGGGGTTCGATAGCCTCCTCACCCGCGCCCTGCGCCTGGCGCAAGGTGAGGTCACGACGCTGGAGCGCATCGCGTTCGCCGAAGATTCGGAGCTCTCCCTGCAAGGGGCGCACGAGTTCGCGGCCACGCACGATCCGGTCGCGACCGGAGACACCTTCGTCGCCATCCTGGCGCACTTCATCTGGCTGCTGATCACCTTCATCGGCGAGGATCTGGGCCTGCACCTGATCCGCGAGACCTGGCCCGAGATCGCGCGTCGCGGCGGTTTCACCGAGCCGGGGGCGCGGGGATGAGCGAGAAGTCGCGCGTGGCGATCGCGAAGCTGCTCGCGGGTATCCTCGGCCCCGACTCGGCCCAGGCGGCGGGCGGCCCGAGTATACGTTCAATGTGCCCTCTGACCCTGCGGGTACGGGAAAATCGAGCGGCTCGCACCGTCTGGCGGGCGGTGGCGCATGCTTTGTGTATACTGCGGGTGTCGTTGAGGAGCAGCACGATCCGCGCGCCGGTCGAGCGGCCACATCCGCGCGGCGGAGCGTGCTGCGGCCCGTCGGGCAACACGGCACCCCGCGCATTGTCGCGCGGCACTGTCCGGCCAAATGATAGACTGGGGACGGCGCATGGGCACGCACGATCGCGCAGCGCCACCCGCCCCGCCGGAACTGTATCGTTTCCTGCGCTGGGCGCTCTTCCGGTTGCGCTGGGCGAGTATTCTGCTGCTCCTGCTACTGACGTTCATGCAGCCCACGCTCGGTCGCGGGGGGCTCGCTACCTGGGTCCTCGTCCTGCTGTTCGGCGGCTATAATCTGCTCGTCGAACTGCTCCGCAGCCTCGTGCCCCGGCTGCGCTCCTACACCGTCGTGGCACTCCTCGACCTGCCGATCGCCGGGCTGCTCTACGGCCTCGGTGCCGAACCCGGCGGGCCGCTCTTCCTGCTCCTCTTCCTGGCCGCCGATTGCGCCGCCGTAAGCCTGCCGTTGCGCGCCGCCGTCCTCTACACGGGTGCCGTGGCGGCCATCGCCGTGATCACCGACGTGGTGCTCCTGATGTGGTCGCCGGTGGAGGCGGACATTCGCCTGCTGGTCGTCCGCCTGGCCATGCTCGGCCTGGTCACGGTCGGCATGGCCATCCTGACCCGGCGGCTGACGATGGAGCAGGAAGCGGCGCGCGCGGTCCGCGACGTGAACGAGCGGCTCCTCGTCGCCGGCCTGCGGGAGCAGGATGCCGCCAGGGCAGACCGCCTGGAGGCCGAACGACTGGAGGCGCTCGATCGCCTGCGGTCCGACTTCATCGCCACCGTCTCCCACGATCTCCGCACCCCGCTCACCGCCGCCCGCGCCGGCCTCGCCATGCTCGAGATGCGCACGACCGAGCAGCTGGGGGGCGACGACCGTGCGCTGCTGGAGACCAGCCGGCGCAACGTCGAGTATCTCCACATCCTGATCGGCGACCTGCTCACCTTTAACCAACTCGAGGCGGGCGTCTTGCGCCTCGAGCGCGAACCCCTCGACCTGCGCGCGGTCGTCGCGACGGCGATGCGGGTGGTGTATTCACTCGTGCAGGAGAAGGGGCAGGTGCTGGAACGCGACCTCGCCGAGCCGCTGCCATACGAGGGCGACGCGCGGCGACTGGAGCAGGTGCTCGTCAATCTGCTCGCCAACGCGCACCGGCACACGCCGAGCGGCACCATTATCCGCCTGGGGGGGCAGGTCGCTGCGGGCGAGGTTCGCCTCGTGGTGAGCGACAACGGCGGCGGCATCCCGGTCGAGGAGCGGGAGGCGATCTTCCGGCGTTTCCACCGCCTCGACACCACCGGGGATGGGTCGGGACTGGGGCTGGCGATCGCGCGGCGCATCGTCGAGCTGCACGGTGGGCGCTTGTGGGTGGAGAGCGCGCCGGGCCGGGGAGCGCATTTCCACATCGCCTTGCCGTATCGACCGGAGGAGGGGGGCCATGACTATGAAGGTGCTGATCGCCGATGACGCGCCAGACGTTGCCAGGATGGTCGCCTTCGGGGCGCGCATGACCTGGCCGGGCTGCCGGGTGACGGTCGCGGGGGACGGGGCGGAGGCGCTGCGGCGTTTCGCCGAGGACGGGGCCGACCTCGTGATCCTGGACGTGTCGATGCCCCCCCCCGATGGCCTCGAGGTCTGCCGACGCATCCGCGAGACCTCCCAGGTCCCGATCCTCATGCTCACCGTGCGCGAGGATATCATCGACAAGATCCGGGCGTTCGACGCCGGGGCCGACGACTACCTGACCAAGCCGTACGACCAGCTCGAACTCGTGGCCCGCCTGCGCGCCCTCGCTCGCCGGGCGAGCACGCCGCGAGGCACCCCCGACCCTTCCTTCGTCGCGGGCGACCTCTCGCTGGACTTCGCCACGCACGAGGTGCGCGTCCGGGGCGAGGTGGTGCGCCTGACCCCCACCGAATATCGCCTGCTGGAAGTGCTCGCCCGGCACGTCGGCACGGCCCTGCCGCACCAGTACCTCCTCCGCCAGGTGTGGGGACCCGAGTACGTCGGCGATGCCCATTACCTGAAGGGGATCGTGCGCCGGCTGCGGCAGAAGCTCGGCGACGTCGCGGACGAGCCGCGCTACATCCAGACCGCGTGGGGCACCGGCTACCGCTTCGGTGTCCCCCGCCCGCCTTCGCCCTGCCACGCGCCGCGCGGAGGCGCGGCCACACTCCCCGCGCTCGTTGCCACGCCGACCGTTGCTCGAGGCCGCCGCGTGCCCCGCATTCGGGTGACACATTCCCACCGATTCCGGCCGATATTGGCACCACTTTTTACCACCCCGCACACAGCGCCCCGCTAGGCTGACCACGACGGGTACGCACCCCGCCCGGGGCTGTCCGGCGGTGTTGCCGTAGCCAGCCGCGCGCGACTGTGATCAACGCGACCCAAGTAAGAGGAAGGAGGACGCTGCGGCCGGTATGTGCCCGTGTTCCGGGCCGACGATCACCGGCCGACCAACTCAAGAGGAGAAGTAGGACGATGTGGCGAACGAATGGCTCTCGATTGACCGGTGCCTTGCTGGCCCTGGCGCTGCTCCTGTCCCTGTCCCTGTCCGCGTGGGGCGGCGGCGCGGTCGCCGCCCAGCAGGGCCCGGGGACGGGCAGCGTCTACGCCCTGACCAATAGCTTCGTCAAGAACGAGGTCGTCATCTACGACCGGGCCGACAACGGCGCGCTGACCGAGGCGGGTCGGGTCGACACCGGCGGCATCGGGACGAACGTGTTCGAGTCCTCGACGGGGATGCTGCTCCTGGGGAGCGCGGCCGGGCAGTCGTCGCCGGTCGATCTGGGCGGCGGCTCCGACCTCCTGTTCGCGGCCAATGCCGGCAGCGACAACATCTCGGTCTTCCAGGTGACCCCCACCGGCCTCCGGCTCGTCGAGCTGGAGCCGTCGGGCGGGGAGCGCCCGATCAGCCTGACCGTCCGCAACGGGCTCCTCTACGTGCTCAACAGCGGGGGCGTCCTGACCGGGGCGGGGCTCTGCAGCGGCGGGGTCCCCACCATCACGGGCTTCCGCGTCAGCGCCGACGGGCAGCTGACCCCGATCCCCAACTCGACCCGCCTGCTGAGCGGCGGCATCAGCGCCGGCTGCACCCAGGTGTCGTTCAACCCGGCGGGCACCGTGCTGATCGTCACGCAGTGGATCGGCAACCGGATCGATGCCTTCACCATCGGTGCCGACGGCGCGCCGAGCGGGCCGATCGTCAATCAGCCCGCCGGGGCGAGCGAGGATCCCTACGGCTCCGGGCCGTTCGGCTTCACCTTCGACCGGGGCGGTCGGATGCTGGTGAGTCAGAACTTCGCGCAGCAGCTGGGTAAGGGCGGGGCGGCCTCCTACACCGTCGGGGGCGACGGTCGGATCACCCCGATCGGCGGGGTGGTGCATAACGGCTCGACCGACCCGTGCTGGATGGCGATCACCCCCGACGGGCGCTTCGTCTACATGCAGCAGTTCGGGCCGGTCCCCTTCGCCAACGTCGGGGTGTCCCCGGCGGATCGCCGGGGCTTCACCGGGAGCTTCCGGGTCGGGGCCGACGGCGCGCTCACCTCGCTCGATCCGCAGGCCGCCGACGTCGGCCCCGGGGCTGCCGATCTGGCCATCGCCGGGGGGGGGCGCTTCCTCTACGCCCGCAACAGCCTCCTCGGGACGATCAAGGGCTTCCGCATCGAGGGGGACGGCCGGCTGACGCTGGTCACGACCGTCGCCGGGCTCCCGACCAACGGCGCGGGCGGTGCCGTCGGCTCCGGCCTGGTGGCGCGGGACGCGAGCGGCCCCCCGGCGACCTTCAGCGACGTGCCGCCCGGACACCCCAATTACGCGGCGATCACCGCGCTCGCCGCGCGCGGCATCCTGCGGGGCTACGGCGACGGGCGCTTCGGCCCGGAGGATTCGATCCTGCGGGCGCAGATGGCGGCGATCATCGCCCGCGCGCAGGGCTGGGACGGGCAGGAGCACGGCAACCCCTTCAGCGATCGGGGGAGCGTGGACGCCGACCTCTGGCGCAATGTCGGCACCCTGGCCTTCTACGACGTGGCGCAGGGCTTCGGGGACGGCACCTACAGGCCGACCAACCAGGTGCTGCAGGCGCAGACGATCTCGCTGATCAGTCGCGCGATGGTCGCTGCGGGCGTCTGGCAAACGCAGCCCGATGACGGGACCCTCTACCCGAACGTGCCGATGAACTCCGGCCATCGGGCCGACTTGGCGACCTACGTCCGCTACGCCGGCGCGGTGCCGGGGACGACGCCGCAGGCCGCCTGGGCCGGCTGGAACGGGGCGTCGCCGCGAGGTTGGTCCGCGCAGGCGCTGTGGCAGGCGCTCGAGACGGCGCGGTAGTGGCGCGCGCCGTGTGCAAGTGAGCGACGCTGCGGGGCGGGTGGGGCATCCTACCCGCCCCGCGACACCCATAACCCGAGGCTACCGGTGCGGATGGCCGCAAGGTTTGTTGGCACCTGGCGGGCGGGGAATGACCCCGGTACCGTGGTACCGGGCATCAGGGGTAGGGCGATGACGCGACTCGTGGAGGCGGTGCGTGCGCTCGGCCTGGACGCGGAGATCGACCTTGACGGCCACTGGGTGCGACTCCACGGCGAGCGCTACTTGGTGTACATGGTCGAGGCGGCGCAGGGCAGCTACTACACCTGGTGCGACGGGCCGGGGGAGCGGGCCATCCAGTTCTATCTCGATCCCGCCGAGGCGATCTATGCGGGATTGGGGCGTGCCACCGGGCGGTTAGAGTGAGAGTGGATCGCCGCCAGGCGAGCGGGCCGCTCCGTGATCCCGATACCCGACGCGAGTCGCGACGGCGGGAGTGTTGCCGGTAATCGTCGCGAAGAGGAGCGGGCGGAGCGCGATGGGCCAGTCGGAACGAGAGCGGGTCGTTGCCATCGCCGGCACTTCGACCGAGGTCGGGCGGGCGGCGATGCCCTCGCCCTGATGACGGATGTAGCTGCGGTCGGGGCGGTCAAGGCGGCGAAAGTCGAGGGACAGGTCGGGCCGATCGATAGCCGAGTGAACAACGCGATATCCCGCCGTGCAGGAAGTCGCCTCGGCGAGCCAGAATCTGGAGCGCGCGACGGTGACCTTCGCGGGCGCGCCGAACTCCAGCCCGGCGCGCATCATCACGCCCGAGCCGAGGGGTTTCCCGCCCGCGCGTACCCATATGCCGGTGTGTACGCCGACGCCACGTACAGCGACCTCATGCGCGCCCAGGGGACCGGCGTGGTCTACTGCACGCCGATCGTAACGACCGGCGACGGCCCCATCGACGGAGCGAGCCACACCGATACCCACGATTGACTCCTCGAGATCGGTACCAGCGCGATGAGCGCCAACCCCCTACTTGAGGGTGTTAAGCACTGCGGACTGCCAATTATACGAGGCGTGCCGACATGAGGATCGCGAAGGCGATGAGATGGAGCCCGGCGACGGAGCCGGCCAGGCTCTCGTAAGGGGTGCCAGGCTTCGCAACCGCGCCATCCAGCCGATGGGGTTGCCTCCGATTCAGGCTCTTCCGCAATTAGCGTGATCCTCTTTGAAAGCGCGGGCGCAGTGGGGGATAGCAGTCGGATTTCGGTCACTACGAGCGATATAACGGGCCGTTCTTGCCCGGTTTTGGTTCTTTCAGACGGCTTGCCGAGCGCCCTTCACGCTAATTGCGGAAGAGCCTGTAGTGGAGGCAACCCCATCATACAACAAAGCCGGGGGGCGTACTGGCGGCGACGATGCGCGCGACCCCCCAGCTTCTGGAAAAGGCGCACCGTTACGACGACACGATGCGCTTTCGAGTGGTTATTGTCAATTGACGTGCTGGAGTTGCGTTTCCCACCATGCGCTGCTACCGTACCGCTAGCTTGTGTGAGCAACAGCATGTGGAGGGGGCAGCGTGTCTAAGATGATGAAACGTCGGTCGGTGGGTGGCGCGCTCTGGTGGATGATCGCCATCAGCAACGCGGCCGTGACCCTCGCGTCCGGCGGTTTCGCCGCAGCGGCGGCCGTCAAGCCTGCGGTCCTGCTCCCGGGCCGGATGCGTCAGGACTAGGACGGCGAGAGAGGCCGGCGGGTGTGCTGAGCGGCGCGAGACCGGCCCGCTGCCGTCAGGCGGCGGTCAGCTCGGCCATGGCGGCGGCCCAGCGCTCCTTGAACTGGCGGCGGCGCTCCGCGAGCGCGACCCGCTCGCCGCTCCGCGTCACGGCCCGGAAGTACCGGCGTTGCTCCTCGAAGGCCGGGCAGAATCGCGCCGCAGACGTGAAACTCTCAAACCCGCGCATCGGGTAATACCGCTGCTTCACGCCCCGATGATCCTGCTCGATGCGGTTGTTGTTGTAGCGGCTGGTGCGGTGGGTGACGTCGTCGCCGAGCGTCTCGCGGATGGCCCGGGGGTAGGCGTCGTGCCCGTCCGTCGTCACCTGCTCGGGGGTGTGCCCGGCAATGTCGAGCGCCTGCCGGAAGAATCCCTGGGCCGCCGCCATGTCGCGCCGCTCGCTGAGCAGCACGTCGACCAGATTCCCCTCGCGGTCGATCGCCCGATACAAGGAGCACCAGCGCCCGTCGACCCGGAGATAGGTCTCGTCCGCGTGCCATGTGGTGCCCACCATCCCGCGCCGCTTGGCGCGCAGCCGGGTCGTCAGGAGCGGGGCGAAGCGCGCCTCCCAGTCGCGGACCGTCTCATGGCTGAAGACGAAGCCGCGCGCCAGGAACATCTCGGCGAGGTCCCGCAGGCGCAGTTTGTAGCGTAGCCGCCAGCGGACGACGAGCAGCACGAGATCGGTCGGGTACTGGAGGTAGTTATAAGGTGTGCCCGTCCGCTCGTTGCAGACCCGGCGACAGACGGGGCAGCGAAACGTGCGGTAGCCGAGCGCGGTGCGCCG
>JAABUT010003064.1_pt1 | contig 14891 bp, 14 predicted proteins | sample 5559281 | NCBI WGS metagenome assembly JAABUT01 (sample SAMN10711880, study PRJNA513359) | rock metagenome | isolation source: Antarctica rocks | place: Antarctica: Victoria Land, Ricker Hills nord | collected 2016-01-04 | reverse complement strand
GCGCATCGTCGATGAGCTGGAACGCGATGCCGAGATTGGTGCCGTAGGCCCGGCAGGCCGCCATCTCGGATTTCGGGCGTCCCGCCAGGATGGGGCCGACCTCGCAGGCCGCGGCGAACAGCGCCGCCGTCTTGGCCCTGATCACGGCAACGTAGTCGTCTTCGGTGGTGGTGGTGTCCTTGGCGGCCGAGATCTGCATGACCTCGCCCTCGGCGATGACGGCCGCCGCATCGGCCAGGACCGAGAGGCAGGGCAGCGAGCCGACTTCGACCATCATGCGAAAGGCCTGCCCGAGCAGGAAGTCACCCACGAGGACGCTCGCTTCGTTGCCCCACAGCATGCGGGCCGCGAGCTTGCCGCGGCGCATGTCGCTCTGGTCGACGACATCGTCGTGCAGCAGCGTCGCCGTATGCATGAATTCGACAGAAGCCGCGAGCTTCACGTGGCCCTCGCCCACGTAGTGGCAGAGGCCTGCAGCCGCCAGCGTCATCATAGGGCGCAGCCGCTTCCCCCCGGACTGGATGAGGTGGTTCGCGACTTCGGGGATCATCGTGACCTTGGAACCGGTCCGCGACAGGATGGTCTGGTTGACCCGTTCCATGTCGGCCCGCACAAGGGTCCAGAGCTTGCCGATGCCGGCCTCGGCAGCCGCTTCATCGAGAGGGATGACCACGCCCAAAGGCACACTTCCTTGTCACTGCTGCGCGGGCGGACCATAAGGCCGTGGTGGCTGCCTCGCAACATGCCTTATCGGCCCGGAGTCTTCGGGCTTCGCGCGGCCCGGTCGCGCTGCGGCTCCTCGACCACCCGAACCCTTCCTCGAGACACGATGATCGAAATCCTGAGGACCAACGACCTCATCCTGATCTCGGTGGTGTCGTCCCTGTTCGACGCGTCCAACATCGCCTATTTCATCGCCGATCAGCACATGAGCGTTCTCGAGGGCTCGACCGGATTCCTGCCTCGCCGCGTGATGGTGGAGCGTGACGTGGAATCCCGGGCTCGGCGGCTCCTGACCGACGCCGGGTTCGCTGACGAGTTGCGCCGTGGCTGAACCCGGGCCCACCACGGTCGACCGGCTGCTCGGCGGGCTTCTGAGCCTGCATCAGGGGCAATCCGGGCATCGTGCCGGGACGGATGCCGTGCTGCTGGCGGCTGCGGCCGGCACTGCCGGATCCGGTGTCTTCGTCGACGTCGGGGCGGGTGTCGGAGCGGCGGGTCTGGCGTTGGCGCTGCGCTGCTCGGGAGCGCGCGGGCTGCTGCTCGAAGCCGATGCGTCAGCCGCGGATCTGGCGCGGGAGAACTGCCGGCTGAACCGTGTCGACGACCGCGTGAGCGTGATCGAGGCGGATCTGTTTTCCGGGTCTGCCTGCCGGGCCGCGGGGCTGCTGCCCGAACGCGCTGACCTCGTCATCACCAATCCCCCGTTCTACCGCGCCGGTGAGGTTCGCCGCTCGCCCGATCCGGCGAGGTCCTCGGCCCACGTGCTCGACGCCGGCGGCCACGGGCACTGGTTGCGCGCCGCCGCCGCCCTTTTAGCTCCGAAAGGACGGTTGGTCGCGATCCATCGTCCGGACGCGCTGCCGGAACTGCTGGCGGCCTGCGAAGGCCGGCTCGGTGCCGTGGTGGTCCTGCCGGTGCGGGCGCGGCCGGGAGACGATGCCGTTCGCATCCTGTTCGGCGGCGTCAAGGGCAGCCGCGCACCCATGCGGATCGTGCCGGATCTCGTGCTGCACCGCCGTCAAGGCGGGTTCACGGCCGAGGCCGAAGCCATCCACCGCGGGGACGCCGCCCTCCGGATGTGGGCCGGCCGGACTGATGCCCGGCCGGAGGTTTCGTCGTGAAGGGCGTCGGGCGGACCCGCTCAGCCCCGGCCGTAGCCGTAGCCGTGGCCGTAGCCGTGGCCGAAGCCGATCTGGCGGTAGCCGTGACCATAGCCTCCGAAGCCGTGGCCATAGCCGCCGAAGCCGTGACCGAAACCGCGGTAGCCGAAACCTACGCGGCGGACGCCGTAGCCGAAATGCCGGTATCCGAAGGAACGGAACCCATAGCCATAGGGCCGGAACACGGCTCGGATCGGGCGGAACACGATGGGGTGATAAGGCCGGACGAAATAGCGGACGGGGTGGAATACCACATGGTGGTAAGGCCGGAAGACGTAGCGGACGGGGCGATACACGATCGGGCGAAACACGACGCGGTGAATCGGCCGGACCACGTAGGCGAACCGACGGTACCCGTAGCTGTAGGGTCGGAACCTATACCCAAAATGACGGACGCCGTAGCCGCCGAAACCATAGCGATGACCGAAGCCGCCATAGCGGTAGCCGCCGAAATGGCCGAAGCCGCCGTGATGAAAGCCGCCGCCGTGTGAACCGTAACCGCCGACTTGAATGTAGGCTTCGGCGGGCTCGGTCGTGGCGATGGCGGCGCCCGCCACCGTCAGTGCGACCGCGCCCGCCACCATGACGGTCTTGAAGATGCCGCGGGTGGATGTCACAAGAGATTGCATAGGATAACCTCACGATAGGCGATCGGCCCGTTGGTCGACCGCGTTGCCCTAGGGTCTCGTAAAGCGGGGTGCCTGAACCGGCCCTGAGTCCGGAGTTCACCGCCCGTTCACTCCCGGCACCTTTTTTGGGCCGACAGGCGTTCGGCGATCGTACCCCCGCTCGCGCCGCCGTCCCGCTGCCCGCGCGGCAGGCTGCCGTTCTTTAGACGAGGGCAAACCATGCGCTTCCTGCACACGATGATCCGGGTCACGGATCTCGACGCGACTCTCCACTTCTTCGAGCACCTGCTCGGCATGACGGAGACGCGTCGCATCGACAACGAGAAAGGGCGCTTCACCCTCGTGTTCCTGGCCGCCTCGGAGGATGTGGCGCGCGGCAGGACCGAGCAGGCCCCGCTCGTCGAACTCACTCATAACTGGGACCCCGAGGAATATGGGGGTGGCCGCAACTTCGGCCATCTGGCCTACGAGGTCGACGATATCTACGCGCTGTGCGCCAAGCTGATGGAGGCCGGGGTCACCATCAATCGCCCGCCCCGGGACGGCCACATGGCCTTCGTCCGCACGCCCGACAACATCTCGCTCGAACTGTTGCAGAAGGGCGGCCCCAAAGCGCCGGCCGAGCCCTGGGCCTCGATGAAGAACACCGGGGAATGGTGAGGCGCGCCGATCCGGGTCTCGATCCGCTTCGATAAGGGCGCCTACGCTCCTCTTCCGCGGCCTCGGAGGCGAGGGGATCGTGCATGGATCTTGACCACGGTGCGACCTTCCTGGCCAGGGCCGTACGGCTGTCGCGGTCCCGCATGGAGGCCGAACTCGGCGGGCCGTTCGGGGCCGTGATGGTGCGGGGCGGCATCGTCCTGGCCGAGGGCTGGAAGGCCGTGACTTTCCTCTACGACGAACTGCCCAAGCCGCCACTGGAGCGCCGCATGCCGACCCGTCACCTCCCGCTGCCCGAGGCTGAAGCCACGTTCCACGCCTGGGCCGAGAAGACCAAAAAGGTGCGTTGTTGAGCGCGGCTGCGCCCCAGGATCGGCTGTGGATCAAGGACCCGCTGGCCATCCTGGCCGACGGCGCCGAGCGCGGCATCGTGGTACGGGGGCGGCAAATCGAAAGCCTGGTCCCGGCCGGGCATGAACCCGAAGGGCCGTACCGGGTCTTCGATGCCGGGCGGCATGTCGTGCTGCCGGGCCTCGTCAACACGCATCACCATTTCTACCAGACGCTGACCCGTGCCCATCCCGCGGCGATCAACAAGCCGCTGTTCCCTTGGTTGCAGGCGCTCTACCCGATCTGGGCGCGGCTCACGCCCGACGACCTCCGTTCGGCGGTGCGGATCGCGCTCGTCGAATTGTTGATGTCGGGCTGCACCACGGCGGCCGATCATCATTACCTGTACCCGGCCGGGTTGGAGGGGGCGGTCGACATCGAGGTCGAGGCGGCGCGGGAGATCGGGTTGCGCATGACCGTGACGCGCGGCTCCATGAACCTGTCGCAGAAGGACGGCGGATTGCCGCCCGATACCGTGGTCCAGGACGAGGATACGATCCTGCGCGACAGCGAGCGCGTCCTCTCCCTCTTCCACGACGCTTCGCCCGGAGCCGACATCCAGATCGGACTCGCACCCTGCTCGCCTTTCACCGTGACCGAGCGGCTCATGCGCGAGACCGCAACGCTCGCCGAACGTTTCGATTGCCCGCTTCACACCCACCTCGCCGAGACCGCGGAGGAGACGCGCTTCTGCCTGGAGCGCTACGGCTGTCGTCCCCTCGACCTCCTGGAGCGCAACGGCTGGCTCACGCCGCGCGCCTGGCTGGCCCACGGCATCCACTTCGACGATGCCGAAGTCGCGACGCTCGGTCGCCACGGCGTCGGCATCTGCCATTGCGCGGCCTCCAACATGGTGCTGGCCTCGGGCATCTGCCGCACCGTCGAACTCGAAGCGGCCGGGGCCAAGCTCGGGCTCGGGGTCGACGGCTCGGCCTCGAACGACGCGTCCAACATGATGGAGGCGCTGCGTCAGGCCCTGATGATCGGTCGGCTGCGCTATGGCGCCGAGGCCATCAGTCACCGCGATGTCCTGCGCTGGGGGACTGAGGGGTCGGCGCGCTGCCTCGGCCGGGACGACATCGGCCGCATCGCGCCCGGTCTGCAGGCCGACCTCGCCCTGTTCACGCTCGAGGAGACGCGTTTCGCCGGCGCCCACGATCCGCTGGCGGCGCTGATCCTGTGCAACGCCCACCGGGCCGACCGCGTCATGGTGGCCGGGCGGTGGCGCATCGAGGATGGCCAGCCGGTCGGCATCGACCTCGCCAAGCTGATTGCCGACCAGCGCCAGGCCGCGAAACGTTTCGCGTGACGGGGACCGCCCTTCTCCCACGGGCGGGAGAAGGTGGCCCGGCGTCGCCGGGTCGGATGAGGGGAGGTCCCACGACGGGATCCCTCATCCGGCCCTTCGGGCCACCTTCTCCCCGCCGGGGAGAAGGGATATCCGTTCAAGCTCGCGACAGATCGGAGGATCCGCCACCATGTCTTTGGTGCAACAACGTTTCTCAGCCGAAGCCTGGGCCAGAAATGGTCCGCTCTACGAGCGTATCCGCACCATGCCGTTCAACGTCGACCTGGCGCAGGGCCGACTGGGGCTGGACGTCTTCCAACACTACATCGTGCAGGACGCGAAATATCTGATCGCCTTCGCCCAGGCGCTGGCCGTGGCGGCCGCACGGGCCGACCATCCCGATCACATCGTCCAGTTCGCCGCGGCCGCCCAGGACGCCGTGGTGGTCGAGCGCGCGCTCCACACCGACTACTTCAACCGTTTCGGTCTCGACGACGCGGCCGTGGCGGCGGCCCCGATGTCGCCGGCCTGCCATCACTACGCGTCGTTCCTCGTCGCGACAGGCTTCCGGGAACCGTTGCCGGTCCACCTCGCGGCCCTGCTGCCCTGCTTCTGGGTCTATCGCGAGGTGGGCCATGACATCCACCGGACCGCGGCACCCGACAACCCCTATCGGGCCTGGATCGACACCTATGCGGGGGACGATTTCGCGGCCGCGGTGGAGGCGATGATCGCCACGACCGATGCCCTTGCCACCACGGCCGACCCGGCCCAGCGCCAGGCCATGCACGCCGCCTTCACCCGCGCCATGCAGCTCGAGTGGATGTTCTGGGACACGGCCTACCGACGCGAAAGCTGGCCGGTGTGAGCCTGCCTTACGTCATGCAAGCAGCCTGGCGCTCATTCAGTTGCTGGAAGGTAGGGATTTTGAGGTGTCAATGCTGGAAATCGCAATGTAGTGGGTCAGTTTAAATTTCTGAGTGTTACGTTGTCTCAGCCTCTTTCGCAGGCGAGACCGCCTCCTGCCTCGATACAGCCCTAATCAAAGGCCCTATAAGTCATGTCATCTAAATCTAGCCGCTTGGTAATTAGCTGTTAGAAATCAAAGCTAGAAATATGCCGGACCATCAAGGCGTAGTCTTTAACCGTAACGTATAAAGAAAACAGCACAACACCGCCAAGCACGATAACCATAAGCCGTGTTTGGTATTCGGCATCAAGTCCGGGTTGTCTTTCCTTACATTTCCTCAAGTACCAAGCGTACATAGTATTCCAATCTGATGTAAATAATAGAATAGGTGGAAGCATCACAGTTAAAAATATATGCTGAGCATTGTACGTAACAGGATCTTCGTATGCTACACCTAAATATACGTTGAAGATGAATGCCATAAACATGAATAAAGCGCTGATGACAAACCACGTTCTCGCAAAACGTGCGCTACCCACGTCAGGTCGCTCCTCAGTCACTTTGGTGCATCAATCTGGATGGATGATTCCTATCATAAATAATTCTGTCAAGCTGGCTGAGGATTTGACTCCGCTCCAACACTGCCACCTTGGCTCGGGTTCAAACTGACCCACCACAAACCGCAATGCTGATTTGACGAAAACGCGGGCCTCGCCCATTCTCGACAGCCAGTGTCGCGAACGCACGGCTCCGGACGACCCGGATCCCGTAAGCTCATTCAACGGCTGCATGATCGGTCTCTCGTCATGTCCATCGTCAAGCAGGATACCGGTGGCCTCGCCCTAAGGACGGTACCACTCAAGCCGCCCGGGGCGCCGCCCTTGCGGCCGATGCCCCGACGAGCGGGCGACGACCATCCAGGCCGGGGCGCGATGTCGCGCAGCTTCGCCGACGTCAGCTCGGTGGCGTTCCTGCTGGTGCCGTCCTTCTCGATGATCGCCTTCGCGTCGGCCATTGAGCCGTTGCGGCTCGCCAACCGGGTGCAGGGGCAGGACTGCTTCAGTTGGCGGGTGCTCTCTGCCGACGGTCAGCCCGTCACCGCGTCGAACGGGTTGAAGCTCACGGTGGACGGCAGCTTCGCCGACATGCAGGGCGCGACCGCGGCCGTGGTCTGCGCCGGCGTCGACGTGCAGACCTTCGACCATCGCGACCTCTCGGCCCGGTTGCGCGGCTTGGCATCGCGCGGGACCCCGATCGGCGCGGTCTGCACCGGCACCTATGTGCTGGCGCGCGCCGGCCTGCTCGACCGTCATCGCTGCACGATCCACTGGGAGAATCAGGACAGCCTGCGCGAGCAGTTTCCGCAGATCGACATCACGGAGGAACTGTTCGAGATCGACCGCACGCGCTTCACCTGCGCGGGCGGCACCGCCGCCATCGACATGATGCTGGCCCTGATCGCGCGCCAGCAAGGTCAGGAGGTGGCGTCGGGGGTGACCGACCAGCTGATCCACCACCGCATGCGCGACGGCGACGAGCGGCAACGGATGGAGTTGCGCTCGCGGCTCGGCGTGGCCCACCCGAAGCTGATCAGCGTCGTGGGCGAAATGGAGCGCTGCATCGAGCAGCCCCTGTCCTGCGTCGACCTTGCCGAGGGGGCGGACCTGTCGACGCGGCAACTGGAGCGCCTGTTCCGGAAATACATCGGCCAGGTGCCGACCCGCTACTATCTCGGCCTGCGCCTCACCAGGGCGCGCCAGCTGTTGCTGCAGACCAGCATGCCGATCCTGTCGATCGGCCTCGCCTGCGGCTTCGTGTCGGCCTCGCATTTCTCGAAATGCTACTCCGAGCATTTCCACCGCACGCCCTCGCAGGAGCGGCGCACGAACCGCTGAGAGCTCGCGCCTTGTCCACCGCATTCGACTACGTCATCGTCGGGGCCGGGTCGGCCGGCTGCGTGCTGGCCAACCGGCTGAGCGAGGACGGGAACTCCTCGGTATTGCTGATCGAGAGCGGCGGCAACGATTGGTCGCCCTTCATCCGCATGCCGAGCGCGCTCGCCATCGCCATGGGGATCGAGCGCACCAACTGGAGTTACTTCAGCGAGCCCGAGCCGCATCTCGGCGGGCGCCGTATCAGTTGCCCGCGCGGCCGTGTTCTGGGCGGGTCATCGTCGATCAACGGCATGGTGTACATCCGCGGCAACGCGCTCGACTTCGAGGCTTGGGACCGGGCCGGTGCCCGCGGCTGGGCCTATGCGGATGTGCTGCCCTATTTCAAGCGCGCCGAGACCCGGGAGGAGGGTGGCGACACCTATCGCGGCAGCGACGGTCCGCTCCATACGAGCTACGGCCCGATGGCGAACCCGCTCTACGCGGCCTTCGTGGAGGCGGGGCGCGAGGCCGGATACCCGGTGACCGAGGACGTCAACGGTTTCCAGCAGGAAGGCTTCGGGCGGATGGACCGGACCATCCGGGACGGCATCCGCTGGAGCGCCGCCCGCGCCTATCTCGACCCTGCGCGAGGCCGGCCGAACCTCACGATCTGGACGCAATGCGGGGCCGAGCGGATCCTGTTCGAGGGGAGCCGGGCCGTCGGGCTCGCGTGTCGGCTGCACGGCCGGGCGGTGGAGGTGGCGGCCGGGCGCGAGGTGATCCTGGCGAGCGGCGCCATCAACTCGCCGCAGCTCCTCATGCTGTCGGGCATCGGTCCGGCGGCCCATCTGCGCCAACACGGCATTCCGGTTGTGGCGGATCGGCCGGGAGTCGGGGGCAATCTGACGGACCATCTCGAATTCTACTTCCAGGTAGCCTGCGAAGAGCCGATCACCCTCTATGGCGCGCTCGGCAGACTGTCCCAGGCCAAAATCGGTGCCCGATGGCTGCTAACGCGGGAGGGGCTCGGCGCCACGAACCACTTCGAGAGCTGCGGCTTCATCCGGTCGCGTGCCGGCGTGGAATGGCCAGACCTGCAGTATCACTTCCTGCCGGCCGCCATCTCGTACAACGGCAAGGATCTGGCCGATCAACACGGGTTCCAGGCCCATGTCGGGCCGATGCGCTCGAAGAGCCGGGGTCGCATCACGCTGCGCTCGGCCGATGCTGGCGATGCGCCGGCGATCCGTTTCAACTATATGAGCCACCCGGACGACTGGGCCGAGATGCGGGCCGCGGTCCGCCTCACCCGCGAGATCTTCGCGCAACCGGCCTTCGACCGCTATCGCGGCCGCGAGATCCAGCCCGGCGCCGAGGTGAGAAGCGACGAGGATATCGACAGCTTCATCCGCCAGCATGTCGAGAGCGCCTACCATCCCTGCTCGACCTGCCGCATGGGCGCTCTAGACGATCCCGAGGCCGTTGTCGGCCCCGACACGCGGGTGATCGGGGTCGAGGGGCTCCGGGTGGCCGATTCCTCGATCATGCCGACCATCACGACCGGCAACCTCAACGCTCCCACCATCATGCTGGCCGAGAAGGCGGCCGACCATATCGGCGGCGCGCGCCCGCTGCCGCCCTCCAACGCGCCGTTCCATCGCGCTCCGCGATGGGAAACCGCGCAGCGGTAGGCGGCCGTCGTTGGCGCCTCTGCTACGCGGGCGTACCATAGCCCGCGGCCTCCGCCTCGGCGGCCCAACGCACGGTGGTGGCGAAACTGTCGTAGGTCACGGTTTCGAAGCCCGTGATGCACAAAGCCTCGCCGAGGACCGCGAACCAGGGACGAGACGCGGCGTTCGCGAGAGCGCCCTTCAATGCCGCGATCGATCGCTCGGGGGTGCCGGGCGAGGCGACGAGGGCCGGCAGAGGCGCAAGGTCGGTGGAGGCGACCGTACGGACGCCCGCGAGGAGCTGGGGGGCATGGCGCCGCAAGAGCAGGTGCCAATAGCTGTCGAGCGGCCCGACGTCGATCTGCCCGTCGACCACGGCGTCGAGGACGCCGCGTGCCGTGACCAGCGAACCGACGCTACGCCGGTACAACGGCCGGCCGTCCGCCCGTCGGAGTTCCGAAAGGTGGTGCCGCGGGGCATTGAAACCGGAATGCGAATGCTCGACGGTCCAGCCGACCGTGCCGCCGAACGTGTCGGCGAGCGTCCGGAAGCCGCTGTCGGCCCGCACGATGAAGTCCGATCGATAGAGCGCCCGGCCGCCGGCCCAATCCGCGGCCGGTATCGGCGAGGCGAGCGGCACCACCTCGGCCAGCCGCAGGGCGATCGGGAACCCGCAAATGAACACGCAGCCGAGATCCGGCCTTCGCCACAGCACGTCGAGCGGCTGGGGCGCGGGGTAGGGCGTATAGGACAGCGCGACGCCGGCCTCGCCCGCGATGTGGTCCAGCAGCGCACTCCAGGCAGCTTCGACCGCCGGCGTCACGGCATACATGCGGGCATTGCTGATCGGCGGCATGGTGGCGGCGCTTTCCATCGGTCTCCCCTGATCCTACCCGGCGCCGGCCGGATGCGGAAAGGGACAGGCGACGCTTGTGACCGCGGCTCTATCAGATCCTCGACGTCATAGACTCGTTCGACCGGCCGGCCAGATCCGATCTGCTGAAGGGCAGGGGGCGCCGTCCTCGGTCCGCGCCAGCACTCGTCCTCACGCGGGGGCGCCGGTGCCCTTCGGGCGTCCCGGCGTCCGGGGCTTCAGATGCGCGTGCAGGATGACGGGGTCGCGGTGGGCCGCGCGGCACAGCCGGGCGATCGTGGCCGGGATCGTGGCGCCGGCCTTGTAGGCGTTCCAGGTGCTCGGGACGACGCCGAGCAGGCCTGCGGCCTCCTGATTGGACAAGCCGAGTTCCGTCTGCCATGCGGCCGCCTCGGCGGCCCGGAAGGGCTCCTGCTCATCGGCGATCATCGCGAGGTGGATGGCGTCGATGGCGAGGTCTCCCTCGTCCCCGTCCCAGGTGATGTTGCCACCCCAGGCCCCCACGGAAGCGTGCTTGAACATTTCGGCATCCCGCAGGGGCGCGATCCGCGGGTTGTTGCGGCCGATCCATCCCGCGAGGTCGACGGTGGACTCGCGCCCGCCCCGCCAGGCGACGACCACCGTGGTCGGACCGACGGTGGTGACGGATTCGATCCGGGGTGCTTCGAGCATGCTGGGGCTCCGTTCAGATGGCGAGATCGGGGTTCAGGTCGTTCCATGCGGCGACGAGCGCCGCGTGGTTGAGAGTGGCCCAATCGAACACGGTCCGGCGGTCACGGACCGGAAGGGCGCCTCGCATGATGGCGAGCGAGGCAATGTCGATCTGGACCTCGTAGTCGGGGTGGTGGACGTGAAAATGGGCCGGCCGGTGGTCCCCGGCGTAGATGCGGAACTGGATGTTGCCGACCGCGTGCAACTTGCCCATATCCGCCCCGCGTCGGATGAATAAACATACTCCGGAAACCGGATAGCAGCAAATACAAATTCCGATTTGGATGGCGTTCGCCTCGGCTGCATTCAGCAGGGTGCGAGCGATCCCGCGCCCGCGATCCTCACCGTCGAAGTCGCTGCAGCCACCATTAGGCCAAAGATCTTCGCGCTCGCTGCACGGGTTGCTGGTCAGCCCGACTCGAAGCCGCCGAGGCCGGAACCGATGCGCCGTCTTGCGGAACTCGCGATTCCCGCTCAGACGGACCATGAAGGTAAGGAGGCCCGGAAAATCCTGCCGTCACTCCCCGTAGGGCACCCAGACGGTCTTGATCTGCGTGGCGCGGTCGAGGAACGCGCGGCCTTGCGCCAGCGCGGGGTCGAACCAGTCCTGGGATTGCCCATCGTCGATCCAGGTCGTCTTGAGGTTCGAGGCCGAGGCCTTCTCGACCGCGGCGCCGCCGGCCCGGGAGCCACGGTACCACAGGGCCGCGACGTCGTGATGCTCGGCCAGGGTCTTCGACAGCGTGTCGCGGTCGCCCGTCACGATGTTGACGACGCCGGGCGGCACGTCGCTGGTGTCGAGCACCTGGTAGAGGTCGGTGGCGGCCAGCGGATGGACCGGCGACGGCACGACGACGGCCCGGTTGCCCATGGCGATGGCGGGCATCAGCAGCGACACGAGGGCCAGCAGGGGCGCCTCGTCGGGGCACACCAGTCCCATGACGCCGAAAGGCTCATGCATGGCCAGCGTGACGTGCCGCGAGCGGGTGGCATGGATCCGCCCGTCGTATTTGTCGGCCCAGGCCGCGTAGAAGAAGATCCGGGCCACGGCGGCCTCGACCTCGCGGGCCGCCTCCGGTGCGGCAGCACCCGTCGTGGCGGACAGGCGGCGCCCGAACTCGGCGGCGCGCGCCGACAGGTTCTCGGCGACGTAATAGAGCACCTGGGCGCGGTTGTGCGCCGTGGCGGCGCCCCAGGCGCCGGCCTTGCCGGCCGCCTCGACGGCGTTGCGGATGTCCTTGCGGTTGCCGAGACCCGCGAGGCCCAGCGGCGCGCCGTCGGGACCCTGTACCGCGAAACTATAGCCGCCGTCCGGCCGCGCCTGCTTGCCGCCGATGTAGAGCTTGGCCGTGCGGTCGATGCCGGGCAGCCCCTCGGCCATGCCGGTTTGGGGCCGAACGCCCGCATGGGCCGGGACGGCCGAGAGCGTCGGCGAGGTCGCTTCCACAGCGGGGGGCGCGGTCCCGATCCGGACCGGCGCCAGATATTCGGCGAGGCCCTCGCGGCCGCCTTCCCGTCCGAAGCCGCTTTCCTTGTAGCCGCCGAAACCGGCGCCGGCGTCGAAGAGGTTGGTGGCATTGATCCACACCACGCCGGCCTTGATCCTGGCCGCGGCATCCAGCGCGACGTTGATGTTCTCGGACCAGATCGAGGCCGCGAGGCCGTAGCGGGTGTTGTTGGCGAGGGCGACCGCTTCGTCGGGCGTGCGGAACGTGGTGGCGACCGCCACGGGGCCGAAGATCTCGACCTCCGCGATCGTGGAGGCCGGCGCGACCTCCGTGAAGAGCGTGGGCGGGAAGAAGCAGCCCTCGGCCGGGAGGTCTCCGCCGGCCTGGAACAGGCTGGCGCCCTCGGCCACGCCTTTCCGGACGAGATCGCGGACGCGTTGCAACTGGACCGGCGCCACGATGGCGCCGACGTCGGTCGACTTGTCGAGCGGGTTGCCGGTCCGGAGCGTCGCCATGCGGCGCTTGAGCTTGGTGTAGAAGCGCTCCGCCACGCCCTCCTGCACCAGGATGCGCGCGCCCGCGCAGCACACCTGGCCGGCGTTGAACCAGATGGCGTCGACCACGCCCTCGACCGCGCCGTCGAGGTCGGCGTCCTCGAACACCACGAACGGCGACTTGCCGCCGAGTTCGAGCGACAGCTTCTTGCCCGAGCCCGCTGTGCTCTCGCGGATGGCGCGGCCCACCTCGGTCGAGCCCGTGAAGGCGATCTTGGCCACGTCGGGGTGCCGGACCAGCGCCGCGCCGGTGGCGCCATCGCCGCACACGATGTTGACCACGCCCTTCGGCAGGCCTGCCTCCCGGCAGATCTCGGCGAAGGCCAGCGCGGTCAGCGGCGTGAACTCGGCGGGCTTCAGCACCACCGTGTTGCCGGCCGCCAGCGCCGGCGCGATCTTCCAGGCGAGCATCAGCAACGGGAAGTTCCAGGGGATGATCTGGCCGCAGACCCCCAGCGGCCGCTGGTCCGGAAACTCGGTCGCGACGAGTTCGGCCCAGCCCGCGTGGTGGTAGAAGTGCCGGGCCACGAGCGGCACGTCGATGTCGCGGGATTCCCGGATGGGCTTGCCGTTGTCGAGCGTCTCCAGGACCGAGAGGAAGCGCTCGCGCTTCTGGACGAGCCGGGCGAGGGCGTAGAGGTAGCGGGCGCGGACATGACCGGGCGTCGCCGACCAGTCCGCGAAGGCCGCTTTGGCGGCCGCGACGGCCGCGTTGACGTCGGCCGCCGAACCCTCGGCCACCTGGGCCAGCACGGCGCCCGTCGCAGGATCATGCACCGCGAAGGTCCCGGTCTCGGCGGGACGCGTGAAGTCGCCGCCGATGAAATGCCCGAAGCTCCGCCCATGGGCCGCGAGCCAGTCCGTCACGACGTCGGCGGCTTCGGGGGAAGGGCCGTAATCCATGGTGTCGAGGATCTCTCTGATCTGCGGCATCGGGGTCCCCGGTCGATCGTTGCGTGACGTCAAGCCATGGCGTGGTGTTCGGCCGAGGCGTAGCGGCCCGTCACGTGATGCTCGAGTTGGCGTTCGATGTCGGCCAGCAGCGAACTGGCGCCGATGCGGAACAGCGCGGGTTCGAGCCAGGCGCGGCCGAGTTCCTCCTTCATCAGGACCAGCCAGTTCAGCGCATCCTTGGTGGTCTTGAGCCCGCCCGCCGGCTTGAAGCCGACCCGTTCGCCGGTGCGCTCGCCGTAGTCGCGGATCGCCCGGACCATGACCAGGCTCACCGGCAGGGTGGCGTTGACGTCCTCCTTGCCGGTCGAGGTCTTGATGAAGTCGGCTCCCGCCTGCATGGCGACGGCACTGGCCCGGTAGACGTTGCGCAGCGTCCTGAGGTCGCCCGTGCCCAGGATGGCCTTCATGTGGGCCGGCCCACAGGCGTCCCGCATGGCCGCGACCTCGTCGTAGAGCGCGCTCCATCGGCCGAGCAGCACATGGGACCGGGTGATCACGATGTCGATCTCGGCCGCACCCTCGCCGACCGCGTAGCGGATCTCGTCGAGGCGCTGCGGCAGCGGTGTCAGTCCGGCCGGGAAGCCGGTCGCGACCGAGGCCACCGGGATGCCGGAGCCGCCGAGCGCCTTGACGGCCGATGCCACCATGGTGGGATAGACGCAGACGGCGCCGACGGTCGGCGGCGTGTCGGCGAGGCCGAGCGCGTCCACGATGTCGTCGCGCAGCGGCCGGCGCGCCTTGGCGCAGAGCCTCTGCACCCGACCCGGCGTATCGTCGCCCGCCAGGGTCGTGAGGTCGATGCAGGTCAACGCCTTGACGAGCCAGGCCGCCTGATAGTCCTTCTTGACGGATCGCCGCGTGCCGAGCGTCGCGGCCCGGCGCTCGGCGGCGCTGAGGTTGACCCCGACGTCCTCGAACCAGTCGGGCCGGAACGCAGTGCCGGGGTTGCGGCGGTCGCTGCCCGCAGACGTCACGGATGATTGGTCCGCAATGGCGTGACGGGTGGTGTCGGTGCGATCGTCCATGGCTCCGGTCCGATCTTGGCG
>JAABUT010003063.1_pt1 | contig 14892 bp, 15 predicted proteins | sample 5559281 | NCBI WGS metagenome assembly JAABUT01 (sample SAMN10711880, study PRJNA513359) | rock metagenome | isolation source: Antarctica rocks | place: Antarctica: Victoria Land, Ricker Hills nord | collected 2016-01-04 | reverse complement strand
ACACGGTCTCGCGACGCTGGTTCGGCAGTTCGATGCCGATGACGTTGCGGCCCTGCACCACGGCGACGCGCGCCGAGACGGCCGACATCGAGCGGGCGATGTCGTCGGCGAGGCCGATGACCCGGGACGACTTCGTGCCGGGCGCGGGCTCGAGTTCGTAGAGGGTGACGACCGGCCCGGGCCGCACGTCGATGATCTCGCCCCGGATGCCGAACTCCTCGAGCACGCCTTCGAGCAGGCGGGCATTCTGTTCGAGCGCGCCGCTCGACAGCACCTCGCCTGTGGGCTCGGGCGGCAACATCAGGAGGTCGAGCGGCGGATCCTCGTAGGCCTCGGGGTCGGCCGTGACACGGCCTGCCATCTCGAACGGTGCCGGGCCGTGCGGCGCGCCCATGCCGCGCCGGTTGCCGGCCCGGGCCGGACCCGCGAAAGCGCGGGCGTCGTCCGGCGTCGCGATGCCGACCGGAGTCGCGGTGCGGGCGGAAGCCGCGACGGCGGCCTCTGCCGCGGCGGCCGTTTCGGCTCCGGCCAGGATCGGGCCGGGTGTCCCGCCCGGTTGCTCGGCGCCGATCAGGGTGAGCCACAGGCTCGAATCCCCGTAAGGTCCGACCTCGGTCGCGGTCGTCTGGACCGGTTCGGCCGTATCAGACGCGGGCACAATTGCCGCGGCCGGCTCGCTCATAGTCTCACGCCAGCGGCTCGGGTCACCATAGGGACCGACAGCCTCCCTGGCCGCAAGGGCGGCTGGGGCCGCAAGGGCGGCTGGGGCCGCAAGGGCTCCGGCCGCGAGAGCCGCCGCGACCGGCACGTCCGCAACGGACAGCCACGCCGGTGCCGGCAGGGCCAGGACGGCCGGCAGGCTTCCGACCGCGGATGCGACGTCGGCGGGATCGAGGTGCCGCTCGGCCTGACCTTCCCGTTGCAAGCTGGCGTCGCCACCGCATGGGGAGGTTCCCGCTGCGTCGGTCGCAAGCATCGGGGTCGCCTCCGTCACGACGGCGGCCATGGCCTCCGCTGCTGGCGCCGCGGCTTCGGCGGACGACGGGATCTCAGCAAGCGAGTGTGCCTCGGTCTGGCGCAGGGCCTTGGCCGAAACGATGCGCTCGTGCGCCTCGAGCCAGGCCTGGATGAGGTCGTCCTGCGATGCCGCTTCGAGGCCCGGATCGTCCTGTCGGTCTGCGGGCTGAAGAGCGGTCGGCCGCTCGGCCCTCATCATGTCGAACCAGGCCGGAAGATGGCCGTCCGACTCGGTCATGGCGGCCGCTGCCAGGGCCCGCTCGGCCTGGACATCGGCCAGCGCGATGACGACGCCGGTCCCCCGGACGGTGCCGTGGTCCGTAGGCACGGCCCGAGGAAGAGAGACCTCGTCCGTGAAGGTCTGGGCCTCGACCGCATCGACGTCCTCGGTCACGGCCTCGAAGTCGAATGGCTTCGGATAGGGGGTGCGATTGAACCGCACGTTTGCGGGCAGCACGACGGGCTTCTTCCAGATCGGCAAATCCTCATCGGTGCCCATCTCGGCCGCGGCCGTCTCGTTCCGCCGATCGGGGTCCTGGGCGGGCGGCACGCTGCGCTCGCCGCGCAACAGCGCATCGGGCGTGCGAGTAAAACGGACCTTCTCGGGTACGGAGAAAGGTTGCAGCCAGGGCGGCAGCTGCGAGCCCGCGGAGGGGCCGCCGATCGCGACATCCGAGCGATGCGCCGCGGCGTCGGCCGCCGCAGCCCCGCCACGGTTCTGCGAGACTGGGCGGCCGGGCGCCACGCCGCGCTCGGGGCCACCGCCATCGACGCCGTGGCTGGCCAGTGCCCGCGCGACCGCCGCGTCGACATAGGTCATCAACTGGGCCAGCATGGCCTTGTACATCAACTCCCAATGGGAATTATCGGCATGGACCTCGCGCCGGAGCATGGCTTCCGTGTAGCTGAGGTTCGGTTCTTTGAAAGAGGTCATGGGACCCGCGGCTTGCTCGACTCGACACTGTCCGTCGCGAACGACGACTCGTTCACCATGGTTCGGCGAGCTTAACAGGAGCTTAGAGCTGGCCCGATCGTGCCGTGTTCCGCATATGCGGAACAGGTCGGGCCGCCGCGTCCGGCTGGCAATGGCCAGGACCGATCCGGCACCGGACCGGTCGGGCCCGCATGCATCGCGGCCCGGGCCGGGTCATGGACCCGTCACGCTGCCCCGCTAGTGCACCGACTCAGACGGAAGGTACACCTACCGTCTGAGATGAATCGGTGCACCGCCTCTAAGCTGGTGGGCCGACTGCTCCAGACGGATGAATCATCCGTCTGGGTCGGACCACTAGTCTGCCGGCCAAGCAGGAGGGACTTGCCATCATGACGACGGGAACGGACGGCGTGTCGCGGCGCGACATCTTCAGGACGGCGGCGGCGGGCGGCATCGCGCTCGCCCTGGCGCCGGGCGCCGCGATGGCGCAAGCCGGTGCGGGAAGCGCGGACGCGGCGCCCATCTCGGCCGCCACGGTCACCGGCATCGTGTTCGACGACACCGCCGGCGACGGCAGTCGGAAGCCCGACAGCCGCGGCATTCCGGGCGTCCTGGTGTCGAACGGACGTGAGATCGCCGTGACGGACATCGGCGGCCATTACAGCCTGCCGGTCGGCGACGAGACGGTGGTGTTCGTGATCAAGCCGTCGGGCTACATGACGCCGCTGGAGCCCGGCACCATGCTGCCGCGCTTCCATTACATCCACCAGCCGAACGGCTCGCCCGCGTCGCTCGACCTGACCTTTGCGGGGATCGCGCCCACCGGCCCCTTGCCCGCATCCGTCGACTTCCCGCTGCGCCGTCAGGACGAGCCGAAGAGCTTCGAGGTGGTGCTGTTCACCGATCCGCAGCCCGAGACGGACGTGGAGGTCGATTTCATCCGCGAGGACGTGCTGGCCCCGCTGCGCGGCACGCGGGCCCGCTTCGGCATGACGCTGGGCGACTTGATGTTCGACGACCTGTCGCTCTACGGCCGCTACAACGCCCTCGTGGGCACCATCGGCCTGCCCTGGTACAACATCGGCGGCAATCACGATCTCAACTTCGAGGCGCCCGACCGCCGCTATTCGCGCGAGACCTTCAAGCGCGTGTTCGGACCCAGCTATTATGCGTTTCACTATGCGGACGCCGTCTTCGTCATGTTGGACGATGTCGACTATCTCGGCACCGACCGGACGAAACCGCACGGGGCCGGCAAATACGAGGGGCGGCTCGACCCGGCGCAGCTCGATTTCGTGCGCAACCTTCTCGCTCATGTGCCCGACGACAAGCTGATCGTGCTGACGCTGCACATTCCGCTCGCGACCTACCTCAGCGACAACAGCTCCGAGAACCTGACCGACCGGGCCGAACTCTTCAAAATCCTGGCGGGGCGCCGCTACACCCTGAGCCTGTCGGGCCATACGCACACGACCGAGCACCATTATTTCGGCGAGGCCGAGGGGTTCGTGTCGCCGGTGCCGCACCACCACCACATCCTGACCGCGGTTTCGGGGTCGTGGTGGAGCGGGCCCTTCGACCATCGCGGGGTCGCGGTGGCGGACAGTCGCGACGGCACGCCCAACGGCTTCCATATCCTGTCGGTCGAGGGCAACCGCTACACCACGCGCTTCGTGCCCGCCAAGGAGCCCGAGGGCCGGCAGATCCGGGTCTCGGTCGAGAGCCAGTTCCACGGTGAGATGCGGCGCGACACGCGGCCCGGCACGCCGCTGCAGCCTCGCCTGTCCCACACAGCCGCCCGGGCCGCCACCGTGGTGGCCAACGTCTTCGACGGCGGTCCGAAGACGGCCGTCAGCCTGACGATCGGGGAGGCGGCGCCCGTGGCCATGGTGCCGCGCGGCCGCCCCGACCCCTTCGTCGAGGACGTCTACGCCCGCAACGAAGCGACCAAGAAGCCCTGGGTCAAGGCCGAGACCTCCTCCCATGTCTGGACCGCCAGGCTGCCGCCGCTGGGGCCGGGTATCTACCCCATGGTGGTCGAGGCCGTGAACGAATACGGCGCCACGGTTTCGACCCGACAGGCGCTCGAACTCGAGGGCTGAGGCGCCGCGCCGGTAGTGGGTCAGTCTGAAATCGTGCCCACTTGCCCCCGCTCGCACCCGACCCGTGTCTCCCATATGCTAAACGTGAAGCATGGGAGGGACCGATGGTTACGGTAAGCAACCTCGTCGAAGAGTGGATCCAAATACGCACTACCCTGACCCACCAAGTGAAGCAGATTGAATCTGGCAAGTCGCATGCCGGAGACATGTCCACCGGCGTTCAGACCGAAGTCACCCTTACGCACCTCAAAAGCTTGATCAACGAGCTAAATCTTTTGCTGAAGGAATATGCGGGTGCCCACTGAACCCAAGCGCCCCCGCGATACGAATCAGCTGGGCAAGCTGATGGTCGATATCCTGACCGGTCAGGTCGAGGATCGTGAGCCTACGCCAGAGGAACGGGGCGTGGACCCGGCCGCCTCCGCCATGGGCAAGAAGGGCGGGCCGGCGCGAGCCGCGAGCATGACACCTGAGAGACGATCGGAGATCGCCAAGGCGGCTGCCACAAAGCGGTGGTCTAAGTAGACTAACTGCCGTCGCCAGTAAGGGCCAACGGGATCGTCTCTCCAAATTTCGGATAAGCACGGTCAAGGCCCCGCTTAAGCGCGCCCCAACTTTCGGCGGCTCTTAGGAGTGCTATAACGCCCGCTATGTGCTCTTTCAGTTTTGGGTGACCCTTATCTGGGTTGAACCATTGATGATGTTTGTGCGATCGCCTGCCGGTTGTGTCAGTAACGGGGTTTTTGTGTCGGAGTTCTTCCGTAAGCCCTGGAGCTAGACGATCATAAACAAAGTCATCGGTCCACGTCGCCACCACGCTCGGTCGCTTTGTGTTCCAAGGCTCGAATTTCCTTCCTCTTAGCCGATAAATCTCTCGGTAGAAGTCGAGGGGGAAGGTCAGGGCCCACTTCTGGCGTTCTCTCGCCAAGAAGGTCGAAAAGATTTTTGCCAGCGCGTCTCGCGCGCGGTCATCCTGGTACCCTGTAGCTTCGTCGATGAGCGCGACGATGCCAAGATCGGCCAAGGTCAGCATGAGATTTTCCGCATGTTGCGCCTTTGCAAGCTGTTGCTTCTGCAACTTGCCTTCGGCTCGCGCTCTCAGCCAAACTCCGCACACAGCGAATCGTGGCGCTTTGGGAAGCGGTTGAGCCGAAGGCTAGCAAGCGCGGTGCTTATAAGCCCAGAAACCCAGAGGAGAGTGCAGCGTGATGCATGGCATGATGGGCGACGGGACGATGGGCGGGATGATGTGGGGAATGGGGCTCTCGGGCTTGTGGGCCTTCTGGCGGTGATCTTGTTGGGCGCCGCGTTGATCAAATATGTTTTCTTTCGCTGGTAATTTCAGACTGACCCACTACCGCCGCGCCGCTTCGTTTGGCGGCGTGACAAAGCCGCGGGCTCATGGTTTTCTCCTCCGAAGGCGGAGCGGGCTTCGCGACGCCGCTCACGCCTTTCGATGTGGGCGGTGCCGGTTTCGTCTCGGAGCGGACTCCATCGTGGCGCCCGCCGCGCAGGCTGCGAGGGGAGGATCGCATGGCGGGGTCCGTGACGGACGAGATGCGACGGCCCGTCACCGTGATGGCGCTGGCTTTCGCTATCGTCGGATGGGTCCTGTTCCTCTGGGGCCTGTGGTGGTCGGGCACCGAAATCGCGCGTCTGCACGGCGTCGTCGCGGGGCTGCAGCAGCGGACCGCGACTCTCGCCTCCGACCTCACGGGCCAGCAGGCCGCTGCCGGTACGGTCGCCGACCTCGATCGCCGGAAAGGCGTCGCCGAGGCGGCACTGGCGACGGCCCGAGGTGCGGCCGCGGAGGCTGACCGGGGCCGCGAGGCCGCGTCCGCCGAGGTGGAAGCCGCCCGCGCGGCCCTGGCCCAGTCGGTCAAGGACAGGGCCACGACCGAGAAGGCGCTGGCCGAGAGCGGTGCCGAGCGCGACCGGCTCGCTTCGGAAGCCTCCGCGACCCAGCAGAGCGTCGAGGCGTTGCGCCAGCAAGTATCGCAGTTCGACGACCAGCTGACCAAGCGCAAGGCCGAGGCGGCGGATCTCGACAGGCGCGCGGCCGAACTGCGCGACGCGATCAACGGTCTGACTCAGGAGCGCGATGCGGTCGCAAAGGCCGCCGAGGACGCCCGCGCCGATGCCGAGCGCCTCCGGGGCGAAGCCGTCGCGGCCCGCAAACAGGTCGAGGATGCCGACCGCAGCGCCTCCGCCCTGGCCCAGCAGGTGACGGCCCGCGCGGCGGAACTGGCGGGCCTCGACGGGCAGGTGCGGCAGGTTCGGGCCGAAGTCGCTCAGGGGGCCGATGTCGAGCGGCAGGTGGCGGCCGCGCGCGACGCTCTCGCTGAGGTCCGCGCCCGGCAGGCCCAGGCCGAACAGGCTCTGGCCGATGCGAGCCGCCGGGCCGCGGCGCAGAACCAAGACCTGGCCGGGCTCGCCAGTCGGTTGGCGGAGGATCGCGCCACGCTGCAGCGTCTGGCGGCTCGGAAAACCGATCTGCAGAAGCAGATCGACGCCCAAGCGGCGCAAGCTGCAGCGGCCGCGCAACCCGCGCCCGCCACCCCGGCCCCGACCGAACCCGCGCCGTGAAGGCTGACCGGCTGCAGGCCGATCGAGGGCTCCCGCGGAGATCGCCGCTTCACGTCATGGGTCGGTGTCGGACGTGAAGGTCGATCATCGAAGCGGTCATCTCCGTGGGGACCCTAGAGCCTGTCAGACTGGCGTTGAAGCGGAGCTTCACCGCAAGTATGTGAACAGGCTCTCTTTTTCGAGTTAGAGCATGTCAGCAACAGCATGACATGCTCTAAGTCTCGGCCAGCCCGCCCATATCGGCCGAGGGGCGGCCATGGCCGTGCGGCAGGGCGAGGTACTGCTCCGACCGCATCTCGACGAGCCGCGACACCGTGCGCCTGAATTCGAACAGTTCGCGGCCGTCCGGCGCGTCGTAGAGGCCTGCCGGCTCGCAGGCCGCCGAGGCGATCAGCTTCACCTGCTCGTCGTAGAGCGTGTCGACCAAGTTGATGAAGCGTTTCACGACGTTGCGCTCGCCGGCCCCCATCACCCGGACGTCGTCGATCAGCACGGTGCCGTAATGTCGCGCGATGGCCAGGAAATCCACCGAGCCCAGCGGTGCTTCGCACAGTGCCGCGAAGGGAAACCGGGCGACGTCGCCGAGCGCCTCGGGGATCGCGATCTCGCGGCCCAGCAGCGCCAGGCGGGCGGGCTCGCCCCGCTCGGTCCCGGTCAGGCCCTTGAAGGCCCGGTCGAGCGCGGCACGGGCCGCGGCGTCGGCAGGGGCGAACCAGGTGGCGGCCGCGGTCAGCTGCGAATAGCGGAAGTCGCGCGCCGCATCGAGCCGCACGGTCTCCATCCGCTGTTCGAGCAGCGCGATGAAGGGCAGGAACAGCGTGCGGTTGAGCCCGTCCCGGTAGAGGTCCTCGGGCTCGACGTTGGAGGTCGCCACCACGGTCACCCGGTCGGCGAACAGCGCCGTGAACAGCCGGCCCAGGATCATGGCGTCGGCGATGTCGGTGACGGAGAACTCGTCGAAGCAGAGCAGGCGGGCCTCGGCCGCGATGGCGGCCGCCACGGGCGCGATCGGATCGTCGCCCTTGACCTCGCCGCGCTTGCGGGCTTGGCGCCAGGCGTGGATGCGGGCGTGGACATCCGCCATGAAGGCATGGAAATGCACGCGCCGTTTGGGCGTGACGGCCGCGGCTTCGTGGAACAGGTCCATCAGCATGGTCTTGCCACGCCCCACATCGCCCACGATGTAGAGACCCCTGGGCGGCTCCTCGGCCGTGCCGCCGAACAGCCGCGCCCAGCCCGACGGCTTCGGGTCGCCGGCCGTGAGCGCCGAGGCGAGAGCATCGAGCTTTGCCGCGACGTTCTCCTGCGCAGGGTCGGGTTGGAGGTCGCCGCGCGCCACGCGGGCCCGGTAGCGGTCGAGCACCGTGGTCACATCGTCATCCGGTCGCCGCGGCCGAGGGTCGGGCCAACACCCGGCTCTTGCGGCCGCCGCACTCGTTTCGTCAAGGGCACCGAGTTACCGCGAGGCGATGACCTCGGAGCACGCGGTTCGGGAACAGCGGATGCCGCCGCCGGCCGTGACATCGGGCGTCTCAGCGCAGCACGCCCAGCACGGGATGGAGCGGCGGCGGCACATCCGCCTCGCCGATGGCCTGCAGCAGGTCGATCTCGATGGTGCGGCCGATGGCGCTCATCGGCACGTCGTAGATGGCGTCCAGGAACGGGTCTTCGAGGTGCCGCCCGGATTCGTCGAGCGCCAGGAACACGAAGCCGATCAGGGCAGAGCCGATGGGCGTCAGGATGTTGAGGTCGGGCACGATGCCGAACGGCAGCAACAGGCAATAGGCCGTCACGAAGGCCCGGCTGAAGGACGCGTATTGCTGCGGCATCGGCGTGTTGCGGATGCGCTCCAGGCCGCCCTGCGCGTCGGCGAGCGCCGTCAGCGTGGTGTTGAGCGCCGAGGCCTCGATGCCATCGAGCCATTTGTCCCGCCGCGCTCCGGCCAGCATCTCGGCCATGTCGCGCTGGATCGCGAAAGGCATGTTGGCGGCCGAGGTGACGCGGTCGAGCGTCGCGGCGGGCAGGAACGGCGCCACCGCGGCGGCCGCATCCTCGCGGCGCAGGAGGCACCGCAGCGCATGGACCCAGGCGATCTGATGGCGGACCATGGCGTGACGCAGCGCCCCGGCCTCGGCGGGCATCAGCAAAATGGTCAGCGCGCGGGCGTAGGAGCGGGAATTGTTGACGACGGCCCCCCACAAGGTGCGGGCCTCCCACCACCGCGCATAGGCGGTGTTGTTGCGCACGCCGAGGAACACCGCGAGACCGGTGCCCAGCAGCGGGAGAGGAAGGCCGCTCGGCGTGATCCAGGTCCAGCCCAGGCCCACATAGGCGACCGTGACCAACGTATCGAGCAGGAACAGCGCCGCCAGCGGACGCCAGACCTCCCGCAAGGTGTCGGTGACGTGGAACCGGTCGACCACCACCATCAGGTCGCGACCTTGCGGGCCAGGCGGCGGCGTTGCTCCTCGAACGGCACCATCCTGCCCTGCGTCACGTCGTGCAGGTGGATGCCGCCCGTCTCGATGTCGTAGACCCAGCCGTGCAGTTCGAGCTTGCCGCTCGCCACCCCGGCCGCGACGGCAGGGTGCGTGCCGAGGTGCTGGATCTGCGTCACCACGTTCTGTTCGACCAGGGCCTGGATCTTGGCGCCGCCGGTGAGGTCTGGGTGCAGCACCTCGACGACGCTGCGGGCCGCATGGGCGTTGCGCAGCCACGACCTGACGGTCGGCATCTTGTCCAGCGCCGCCTCGCCGCGGATCAGGCCCGCCATGGCGCCGCAGTTCGAGTGGCCGCAGACCACGATATCGGTGACGCCGAGCGCCACCACGGCATATTCGACCACGGCCGATACGCCGCCCATCATCTCGCCATAGGCCGGCACGATGTTGCCGATGTTGCGGCATACGAAGAGCTCGCCGGGCTCGGTCTGGGTGATCATCTCGGGCACCACGCGGCTGTCCGCGCAGGTGATGAACAGGATACGCGGATTCTGCCCCTTGGCGAGTTCCTCGAACTGCTCGCGTCGCTCCGGGAACACGTTGTCGCGGAACTCGCGGACGCCATCGAAGAGGCGGTCGACGGGGTCCTCCTCCGGCGCAGGCGGCTGGGGGGCTTGAGGGTCGGCCATGGTTCACTCCGGCGCGTTCGGAACACGGCGCCGCGGGACCGCGTCGATTCCGCGGAGCGTGACGGACCGTGGGCCGCGGCCGATGATCCGCGTTGCGAGGCGCAAAGGCAATGCGGAAGCCCGAGCGTCGGTTCGCTCGGGCTTCCGGCAAGGCTCGAGTCCGGTGTCGGGGATGTCCGGACCTGCTCAAATGCCGCGGCAGAGGTGGTTTGGCCGGGATCGCGGTGTCGGCCGCGGCGCTCCATCTATCATGGCCGGCGCCGGCGGGAGACTCGCTGCGAGGCTGTCCGGGTGAATGGGAAGACGACGACGTGCCGGACAGGTTGAAGCTGCTGATCGCGGAGAGCGAGCCGCCCGAGGCCCGCGATACAAGGCGGGCCGGAACCGGGCGGAGCAGCGGCGAAAGCTTCGTCGACGCCCTGCGGGACATCGTTCCGACGGCGCTGTTCCACAATGTCCGTCCTGCCGAACCCTCTGGCGCGGCTGACGCGATCGAGAGCTACGACGCCGTGTTCCTGGCCGGGTCGCCGGTGCACGCCTATGACGATACGCTACGAGTACGGGCGAACCTGGATTTCATGCGCGCCGTCTTCAGGTCCGGCGTGCCGAGCTTCGGGTCCTGCGCGGGCCTGCATCTGGCGGTCGTGGCGGCGGGCGGGACGGTGCGGCCCAACCCCCGCGGTCACGAGATCGGCTTCGCGAGGCGGATCGCGCCGACCGTGGAGGGGTGTCGTCACCCCCTGCTCGACGGACGGCCTACGGCCTATGATGCCGCCGCCATCCACAGCGACGAGGTCGAGGCCTTGCCGGGGCGGGATGCCGTCGCGCTCGCCGGCAACGCCGCCAGCGCCGTCCAGGCCGCTGAGGTCCGCTGCGACGGTGGTACGTTCTGGGGCGTGCAATACCATCCCGAACTGCCCCTCGACGAGGTCGCCCAGGCGGTGCGGCGCCAGGCCGATGCCCTGCTGGAGCGAGGCCTCGCCCGGACTCCGGCCGATGTCGAGGCCCAGGCCGGCCTGATCGAGGCCATGGGGCAGGAGCCGGACAGGCTCGACCTCGCCTGGCGGCTCGGCCTCGACCGCGAGACGACGGACCGCGCGCGACGGCAGACGGAGTTGCGCAACTTCGTGCGCTACCTCGTCGGACCGACGCGGTCGCACCGCGGTCGAGGCTGAGGGCAGCCACGGATAAGCTGGCCCTCGCCGGGAGCCTCCGCTACGACGCCCAATTCCGCTGGAAGTCGGCGAACAGCGTGAGTCCGCCGCAGGCATAGACGGTCTGGCCCGTGATGTAGCGGGCCTCGTCGGAGGCCAGGAAGGCGAAGACGGGCGCGATCTCCTCCGCCTCGGCAGCCCGGCCCATGGGGATGTGCCGTTCGACGCCGCGCCGAAGCGCGGGGTCATGGGTCCAGGCGGCGTTCATGTTGGTCGCCACGGCGCCCGGCCCGACCGCATTGACCCTGATGCCGCGGTCGGCGAATTCGAGCGCCAGCGTGCGCGTGAGGTTGCCGAGGCCGCCCTTGGCCATCGAATAGGCCGCGTAGCCGGGCTTGGGGATGAGTTCGTGCACGCTCGTCGTGTTGATGATGCAGCCGCCTTCGGCGGAGCCGCCGCCGGGGCGGCCGAGGAACAGCTTCAGCGCCGCCCGCGCGCACAACGCCGGGCCGACGAGGTCGATCCCGAGGACCCGCAGCAGGGCCGCGTCGTCGAAGCCGTCCCCGGGGGTCTCGACTTGGAGGCCGGCATTGTTGACGAGGACGTCGAGGGTGCCGCAGCGCGCCGCCACGGCGGCGAACATGCGCGCCACGGCGGCGGGATCGGCGACGTCGGCCTCCACCGCGCCGTGCGGCTTCGTGCCGTGCCCCTCGGCCGCGCCGGCGGCCTGCAGGGCCGCGACCGTCTCATCGGCCGCCGGCCCGTCGCCGATGTGGTTGACCATCACGGTCGCGCCCTCGCGGGCGAACAGCTCCGCCACGGCGCGGCCGATGCCGCGCGAGCCGCCGGTCACCAGCGCGACCCTGTCTTCCAGACGATGTGCGTTTCTCATGCGGTCCTCGCGTTTTAGGCCTGGTCGTGCCCCTGACCGGCGGCTCGCGCGGCGTCGGCCGTGGTGGTCCGCGTCGGACCGCACCGCCGGGAATCTCCCATAGCCTCCGCGGGGCAGCATAGCAGAAGGCACGGGCCGTCCGAAGCCCGGACGCACGGGCGACCGTGGCGGCGGCGCGCCGGCCGCTCGGACCCGCGGCGCTGATCGGCGTCTCGGCCCATTCGCTTTGCGAGGTAGCCCGCGCGCGGGACCCGGCGCCGATGATGCCACGCTGAGCCCGATCTTCGCCTCGCCGAGCAAGCCCGGCTACGGCCCGGCGCTGGGGCTCGGCGCGCTCGACGAGGCGGCCCGCATGGGCCTGCCGGTGCTGGCGCTCGGCGGGGTGACGGTGGATGAAGCGCGGGGGTGCGTCGAGGCCGGCGCGACGGGGATAGCGGTCAAGGGTGCGGCCATGCGGCGCGGCGCAGCAGTCATCGGCGCGCTGCCCCGGTGGTAGGCGCACCCACGGATACCGCTTCGACTCGTTCGGCCGTTTCCTCTCGCGAGGACTGCCCAATCGAAACGGTGATCTCCGCGGGGACCCTAGGTTGGAGGCAAGGAGCCGCGGATAGCTTCATGAGCACCTTGTTCCTACCCATGGGACGCGCGAGGCGGGTCGGATCGGCAGAAGTCGGCTCGCCGATTTGGTCCCTGGGTCCAGTCGGGTTCCCGCATTAGGTGCCCGGATCAGACGTCGGCCCACGCCGCTTCCAAAGATATGCCGACCACCCAGAGCGACGCCGAGAGCAGAACCAGGTCCTTCAGGAGGAATTGACCCGGCATGGGCGAGAGCGCGAAAGGGCTGTCCGCGCCCGCCTGTATCACGCCGGGGGTCGTGAACATGAAGCTGAGCGTGATGAGAAAGGTCACTACCCCCATGAAGCTTCGAATGCGGTGAACTTGAGAGCACCGAACCAGAGAAAAACCAGCGCAAGTGCATAGATTAAGGCCCAATGACCGATTTTGACCGGAACACCACGACAGGCCATTAGATTTGCCGGGCTGGGATTGTTAGTCATAAATGCTTGCGTTGCCATTATTTCTATCCTCAATACCGGGCCTGAACCGGCATGGCCGGTACGATAACTGCATCCACGACATAGATGAGGCCGTTTGCAACTTGCATCGGCCCCTCGATCACGTGCGCGCCATTGACGGTCAGTGCGCTACCCTCCCTCTTGATGACCAACGGCATGTTTCCGAGGTGTACGCGAAGCTCGCCGATGCCGGTGGTTCAGAACAACAATTAGCGCACGCAGTCGGCGTGCTACATCTCAAGGTCGAGCCCTTTGATGACGATCAGTGTAGAGACGCCGGGATGCTGCGGCCGGTTACGAAGCCACTCGGCCTGTCAATGGGCGACCGGGCCTGTCTCGCCTTGGCGCGCCGTAGAGATGCGACTGCGCTGACTACAGATCGGATTTGGACTGAAGTACAGGAAACCCTCAATATCAGGGTCGAGCTTCTTCGCTGAACGCAATGGTTACCTTTGGGTTCCTTGAAAGTGCTGCTCCATTAGGCAAGCGCACAAACCGCGATGCTTGGATACGAGCGATTAAGTGACAAACGAACTTACCAGCTCGGCATGACACCCCTGCCGTCACGCAACCCGTCATTAGTTCTACGCGCTGCAAACCAGTATGCAAACAGAAAAGGTGACAGAACGCATCCTGCCAAAGATCCTGCATAACCCAGAAAGAGCGCGGTTCCCGTCCAGAGCTAAGAGACTGTTTGACAACTTTGACAAGGACGGCTTGACGTGATTCACGCTGTGGATGTGGACAGCTGAAAGCCGTGGCCGCATGGCCAAGATCGCGAAGAAGACGAAGCGCTATCCGAGCGACCTCACGGATGAGGAATGGTCGGCGGTCGAACCATTCTTGCCGAAGACAGCCGCGGTCGGAAGTCCTCGGCGGATCAATTTGCGTGAAGTGCTAACAGGTTTACCGCACTGATGAATGACCGCGGTAGCACTTCAATGACCCGGTCTGTCCCTTTCTCACCTTTGAGGAGACAGAGCACCGCTGACGCATCCAGTACAAAGGCCTCACTCATGGTCGGCTTCGGCCCTTCGTTCTGAAATCAGTTCGTCAGCCAGACTGACCCCGTCCTGGGTAAACTCCCGCACGATACCCTGTGCCAATCGCACTGAGGCGGACAGAGAGCGGACATGAAGTCCATCACTGGCCAACTCCACGACCACGGTATCGCCCGTGTTGATTCCCAGCTTACGGCGGAACTGGGCGGGAATTATGAGCTTCCCACCGTCTACGATCTTCACCGCCTGCGATGTCATGACGACCCCTTATGAAATGACGTGACCGTCAGTAGGTACCAGATCGACCCGAAAACGGCAACGAGCTTTCCGGTATCAAAATGACGCTTGGTACTGGAACGAGCATGAGTGAAGAAGAACCGTGGTCATCCCAACATGCCTGTTCGAGCACGTGAACCGCAGTTTTGGCGGTGTACGGAATCGTTCGTTTCCGGACGCCTCGCAACACCCCGTCCGGAAATTAGCTTGACTCGGTTTCGGACATGTCGATAATTTCGGCCATCCTTTTCGGGCGGAATTCGGCAATGGCACGCACTTTTGCTTACGTTCGCGTGTCCACCACCGGCCAGACCACGGATAACCAGTTGCAGGAAATCGAAGCTGCCGGCTTCAAGGTCGAACCGAGGCGCGTGATCAACGAGACGATCTCCGGGAATGTCGCCACAAGCCAGCGCCGAGGATTCGTTCGCCTGCTTGATCGGCTCGAGACCGGCGACGTGCTGGTGGTCACCAAGCTTGACCGCCTCGGCCGCAACGCCATGGATGTCGGCGGCACGGTGGCCAAGCTCGCCGATCTGGGCGTCCGGGTCCACTGCCTTGCTCTCGGCGGCGTCGATCTGGCAAGCTCGACCGGTAAGCTGACGATGAACGTGATAAATGCGGTCGCCGAGTTCGAGCGGGACCTATTGATCGAGCGCACTCAGGCCGGCCTTAATCGTGCCAAGGCCGAAGGCAAGGTGCTCGGTAGGCCCGCAAGCCTCAC
>JAABUT010003062.1_pt1 | contig 14897 bp, 14 predicted proteins | sample 5559281 | NCBI WGS metagenome assembly JAABUT01 (sample SAMN10711880, study PRJNA513359) | rock metagenome | isolation source: Antarctica rocks | place: Antarctica: Victoria Land, Ricker Hills nord | collected 2016-01-04 | reverse complement strand
GGGTTCCTGCTCGCGAACTGCGCCAAGGCCGGCACCTACTGTGTGCCGATTCGTGACGTCGTGGCGTGGATGAAGATGCAAGACCCGTCAGTGCTGGCTACTTTGCAGAAACAGGCACCGGAGCTCGGACCCCCAGCGACCTGAACCACGCCGAAAACCGATATGGGCCACGTGGTCGATCAGCCAATCTCGGCAGAGCGCTCAGCGGCAGGGCAGTGGCGCCGGCCGCTGCCGGAAGACCCTCGATGACGCACCGCCGAATCGAACCGCCGAATCGAACCGAACTGACCCGGTGCGCTGGGCGTGGTCGGGATCAATTCACCGAACAGGCGACGCTGAGCAACAGTCCCAGGCCCAGAAATGCTGGTAGCACCGTGGCCGCCAGGCCGACGAGAGCGCACCACAGCGATCGGGCGGCTCCGCTCCGCGCTTCTCGACCGGAGTCCAGTCGAATCAACCGTCGGGCGGTGGCTGCGCTGCCCATCGCCAACCCGTTGCCCACGTCGGGGCCGGTGATCAGCGTCCGGAGTGCCTCACCGACCGCGGCGCAGCCGAACCGGCGGACGGCGGCATCGTCGGCGGCCAGTTCCACCAACTCTCGCAGAGCGGCCGGCGCGGTACGGAACAACGGCGTGATCGGCAACGCCGCCGCCGTCGCGTCCACGACATCCAGCAGCAGCTGATGCCGACCCCGCAGGTGGGCACGCTCGTGTTCCAGGGTTGCAGCCAGCGGCAACGGCCCGAGCTGCTGACGCAGCCCTTTCGAAGCGACGATCAGGCCGGCGCCGCCGGCGAGGCTGAAGGCGATGGGTTGCGGATGATCCAGCCACACCACCCGCGGGGATTCTCGGCTTTCGGTCGTCACCAACGCGACGAGGAAGCGGTACTGCTCGCGGCGGCTGCGACGCACCTTCGTTTGGCGCATTGCAACGGTCCACAACCGCGCCCCAATGCCGGCCAGCAACAACGCCCCGGCCAACGCGGAGAACTCCTCCCAGCTGGGCAGCGCACCATGGCGCAGCGCCGCCCAGCAGCTGCTGAGCCGGCCGAGCAGCGCACCCAGGCCACCGTGCCCAGGTAGGGCAAGAAAGATCACACCGGCGATCGTGGTAACCACGACGCTGAGCAAGGTGACCGCCCACGCCACCATGGTGACCTGCGGATCGACCAGGTGGCTCCGGGTCAGGCGAAGCAGAGCGCGGTGGCCGTGCGCGGCCACCAACAGCGCGCCCAGCAGCAGCGCCAACGCCCCGATCACTTTTTCCGCTTTCGACGGTTCAGCGCCGAACGCAGCACTTCCGATTCGCCGTCGGAGACGGTACTGGCGAAATGGAGCAGGACAGCCTCTGAATCGCCCGCTTCGTGCAGCAGATCCTGCATTGCACTGGCCCAAGCCTGACCTCGGGTGAGCGCCGCGCGGTAGTGATAGGCCCGACCCTGCTTGACCCGTTCGACGTAACCTTTCCGGTGCAGGTTGTCCAGGACCGTCATAACGGTGGTGTAGGCCAGGGTTCGTCCGGTCAGCTGCTCTAGCACACCACGGACGGGCAACGGCGCCTCCGCGTTCCAGAGCACCTGCATGACGCTGGCCTCGAGTTGTCCCAGTCCCCGCATCATGGTCTCCCTTGTGCTGCGCAGCGCCGCGGTTGGAAACAGTACGGCAGACAGCCAGCTGGCTTGGCACGACGGCGGGTCGCGGCAGGGTGAATCACTCGTACGGATATGTCGACGTGCCCGTGGTGGTCGGCGCGACGGCTCGCACGGTGCAGCCTTGGTCGGCGCGAAGGCGCCGCAGCATCGCGTAGAACAAAAAGGCCAGCGCGAGTATCGCCACCAACGGTTGCAACGGAGCCCAAATCGTCAACGCACCGGAGGCGCCCAGAGCTGCCACGACAAGGCTGTTGCAGGACGGACAACCCACCGCAAAGGCGGTCAACAACCCCCCACCGGTCAGGCCGGCACCGCGAACTGCGAGGTCACCGCCGGGACGGTAATAGGTGGCCAACGTCAGGCCCGCCAGCACACTCCCGGCGATCCAGACAGGAAAATTCCACCACAGTGCTGCTGTCATCCGGGTGAAGTACGCAGTGTGGACCAGTCCGGTGGGAATACCGATGACTACCGCGGTGCCAGCGGCGCCCAGCACCGCCACGGCCCACCGACCGGCCGGCCAACCAGCCAGGGAGGTCCACAGCGAAGGCTGCTCAGATGACTCGGTCATTGCCACCAAACAACTATAGAACATAGTAGCGTGTGTCTGGCATGACTTCGCAGTACAAGGTCCTCGTGAGGCGACGGCCGTGAGCTCGAGATTGGCGTCCTCAGTTCGGTGATTCCAAAAGGACAGTTCATGGCCCGGTGGAAGTCCAGTGGATTCCGTCGCGCGAGACAATCAGGTTTGTGCCATCCCTGCCCAGGTAGCCGGCTTTGCTCCACTGCGGTGCTCCGCCGGCCAGGCAGACGGTTTGAGTGAACGTCACGCCGCGGTCGCCTGATACCCAGCCACGCTGAGGTTGGTTTTCGTCGCAAATGGTCAGGCGACCACTTGCGGCGATGCCGACGCCCACTGCTGATCGTGGCTGTTCGCCGGGCTTCGCGGTCCACGCCGACTCCCAACTTTTCCCGTCGTTGTCGCTGCGGTACACCGCGAGCAGGCCGTTCTTCACATCTGGTAGTTGTCCGATGCCCAACGCCCACAGGTGCCCACCGGCCCCGGTGACCGGTGAGGTGAACCGATATTGGCCTGCCGCGGCGGGCAGAATCGTGCTGGTCCAGGTTTGTCCCTGATCGCGGCTAACAGCCACCGCCTGCTGGCCGCCTTTGCTTCCCGACACCCACCACGCTCCGTCGACCAGTGGCGCGGCGTTGGCGGAGTCGACGGCGAGGTCGGGTTGGTGGACCAGTCTGGCCAGGTGCCCGTTGTTAGGTAGCCGAACGGTCAGTGCCACGGTCGGACAAGGGTCGGTCCCGCCGGTGGGACAACCGGCCTGCAGTGAGGCGCCGGTGGGGATGTCGGTGACTGTTCCGTTGACGCCGGGCGGTACGGGTGTCCAGGTGGCTCCAGCATTGGAGCTGAAATACCCTGATTTGGGACCGCTTGGGCCTGCTTGGTAGAACACTGAACGAGGACCGAGCGCGGTCAGACTCGGTGCCACTGTGCCGCCGGCGTACATGGTGACCAGTGGATCGTTCGGCGGCGCCGGCACAGGGTGCTGCACCCAGCGAATTCCGTCCTGGGTGGCCGCTACAGTGCTCGGCCCGCACGCCGACGCGTTAGCTGTGCAGTTTTCGATGAGCGCGAATCCGTGCTGGGCGTCCGCCATGTCCGCTGATGCCACCGAGCGGTCCTTGCCTGCGGCCACGGTGACCTGGCTAGTCGCTGCTGTGGCCGGGGTGAGGTGCGCACTGGACGGGTAAGTCGCCGCGATGGCAGCGGCAGGCTGGCTGTTGAAATGTGGGTTGCCTCTGGTCAGTAGCGCACCGGTGGTCAGCACCGCGATCACGACCGCCGCGGCAACCAGCGCTGCGGCCATCTGGTTCCGGCGCGGTCTGCCATTTCGGTTGAATACCGCGAGCGGGGGCGGCGCCACGATCCTTGAAAGCAGGTCGGCGCGGAGCAACTCAAGCCGATCGTTGAGATCTGTCATGGAGTGCGGGTCCCTTCTCGAGCATTTCGCGCAAGATCGGGCTGTTCGTCCCCGGGAGGCGACGTCAGCTGTTCGGCCAAGGCCGCGCGACCGCGGGCCAGCCGGGACTTGACCGTGCCGACCGGGCTGCCTGTGTTGGCGGAGATCTCATCGATGGATTGATCGGCGAGGTAGTGCAGGAACACGGCTTCGCGTTGGACGTCAGGTAGCGCGCGGATCGCGCGGTAGAGGTCGGCGTTGTCCGCTCCGACGTCGGCGATGTCCGGGGATGGGTGGTGGTCCCGGCCGAACAGTCGATCGGCGATGCTACGACGTCGCCACCGTCGCCGGGCGATGTTCAATGCGACTGTGCACACCCATGCCTCCGGATTGGTGACCGCCTCCACGATGTCGCGTTTGGCATAGGCCCTGGCGAATGCTTCCTGAACGATTTCCTGCGCTTCGCCTAGATCAACGCGGTTCCTGGCGAGGACGATCAAGGTCAAGTGCTGGTAGGAGACCTCGTACAACGTCTCAAACCACCTCGCATCGCCCGATGCCATATACAGCTCCCAAACAATCGATCCAGATCGTTGTGTGCTCACCTTGATGAGTCACGAAGCCGTTCGAAGGTTCCCGCCCGCATCCTCCTTTTTTGGCGTCGGCAACAGACCATCGGGTGTGGCAACACTCGCGGTGCTTCCAGCCTGCGCTGGGCCTGTCGATGCTGACCCAAAACCCCTGACGCCGAGCACCAGGGATCAAGATTCGGTCGGCGTTGACATGGCCCAGCGCGGCCGGTGCTCGTGGAAAATCGCAGCCGGAGCGGCATGGGCAGTTCGACGCCCGGAGTCGAGCCTGTTTACAAAGTAAGTGGGGAGTCGAACAGCTCCTGGTTGGAGTAGTTGTCCAGCCGGCCGAGCGCGTGCGCCACACCGAGTCCAGGGGTGACGGCGTCGGCGAACGAGGAAAGGCTCACTTGAAGTGCTAGGCATCCGATCAGCGCCATGACGCCGCCGAGGCCGAAAGGCGCACAGAAGATGGCAATATCGGCCATCCGTCCCGGCCGGCCACCGCAGGCGCCGAAACGGCGGTTCCACAGATAACGGCCACGACGATGCCGCAGATGATGAACGACGCGTACGCTTAAATGGGATCGGACCGACCGACCACACCCATTGGGTCGGCGAAGGAATGCCTGCCAGGTACGACGAGGTCAACCGATCCACCTCTCATTCAACGGTAACCCAAGAAAATGCCGCACGTTCAATGGAAGCGGCGCTCGTAGCCTTCTGCGCAGCTCATATTGGCTGCTGCACGGTCTAACCGGTGTAGTGCAGCCGGGTCATCATTCCTGATTCGCTGTGATATCCATTGTGGCAGTGCAGCATCCACACGCCGGGGTTGTCGGCGACAAGGTCGACAAGCATTCTTGTTCGGGGTTTGACGATGACCGTGTCTTTTCGGACTCCCAGTTGCCCGTCGGAACGAACGAGTTGAAATGTGTGCCCGTGCAGGTGCATGGGGTGCCACATGTCGGTGTCGTTGGTCAGAGTCAGCCGCGCCCGTTGCCCTTGTCGGATCTCTAGGGGAACGGTCTGCTCATAGCTGCGGCCGTTGATCGTCCATTGGTAGGGCAACATCGCGCCGCCGAGCGTGGCGGTGAGCTGCGTATCGGGGGTCCCTACGGGCAACGCGGTCGCGGGGTCGCCGCGCATCGAGGGCGCCAGGCCGACGCGGCCTTGCAGTTCGGTGGGCTGAAACCTGGCTGGGGGAGCCTGGCCCGCGCCGGTGCGGATCAATCCCCGGGCCAGGCTGCTCTTTCCTTCGGCCAGTGCGACGAAGGGAAAGACGCCGTCTTTGACGGTGACGATGACGTCGTACCGTTCGGCCATGCCGACGAGCAGGGCGTCGACCTGCTGCGGTACGACGGGGTAGCCGTCGGCGTGGGTGACAGTCATGCTGTGACCGCCCAGGGCCACCCGAAACGCCGTGTCGGCTCCGGCGTTGATGATTCTGATCCGGACGCGCTGCCCGGCTCTGGCCGCGAAGGCAACAGGTGCGGAGGGAATCCGGCCGTTGATGAGGTAGTGCGGATATTTGACGTCACCGGCGTCACCGCCAAGCAGAGCGCTCCGACCGACACCCATACCGCCCATTGTCGGGACGCTGGAGGTGCTGGAGGAGGTGGAGGAGGTGGTGGTGCCGCCCATCGCCATGCCAGGCATCGCACCAGCTGAGGTCGGCGTGGCAGCGCTACCGCCCATGCCCGCGTTCCCGGATTGAAGGTCAGCGAGTTGCTGTTTCGGGCTTTTCCCGACCCCGTCGGTCCAGTCGTCTAGGACCACAATCCATTCGGCGTCGTAGGCGCCTTTCTCGTTGGGATCGTCGAACACGATGGGCGCGTAGAGACCGTAGTCAGTCTGTATACCGACGTGGGGATGCGCCCAGTAGGTTCCCGCGTGCGGGACCGTGTAGAGGTAGGTGAACTGAGCGCCCGCGGCGATATCCGCACTGGCCGGGGCGACACCGTCCATGTCATTGCGCATGGCCACGCCATGGCTGTGCACCGAGGTCGGGTCGGTCAGCATATTTTTGACTGTCAGGCTGAGCTCGTCGCCGATGTTGGCGCGGATCAACGGCCCGGGAATCGTGCTCCCGTAGGCCAGGGTCTTCACCAACACCCCGCCCAGATCAATCGTGGTGAGCTGCGGTGTCAGGGTGAAGGCGCGGGCCTTACCGCTGCGGGGCCGGTGAGCTTCCGCGGCCAGGATCGACTTGCGGTCATCGAAGGCAGGAGGTATCACGTCCGACGTCGAGGGAGCTGGCGACACCGCTTGGACGGTGCAACCGCCCAAAGCCACCGAAGCCACCGTCAAAACGCTGGAGGTTAGCCTCGCGCTTTCATGCGGATACTGAGTTGGGTGTTTCGGAGTGAGGGAAAGGTGCTCCCACCTGCGATAATGAGGGTCTTCGAGGTCCACATCGTCAGCAAACAGGAGCACCTTTCTAGTGTCGAAGCGTACTGGTTTCTATCCGCCGTTGACAGTGGACACGACTGCGAAGCGGGTGGTGTCGAATGCGGGTGCGGTGCTGCTCGTCGCGACCGCCGGGAAGGTCGGCCTGGACCGGGAGTTGTCGCAGGCGTTGGCGCCGTGGCGTAAGCAGTGGGCGGTGTTGGATCCGGGGAAGATCCTGCTGGACCTGGCGATCAGCGTCGCCATGGGCGGGGACTGCCTGGCCGACATCTCGGCGGTGCGGTCCGAACCGGCGGTGTTCGGGCGGGTCGCCTCGGACCCGACGGTGTCCCGGTTGATCGACGCGTTGGCCGCCACCCCGCAGGCCGCGTTGGCGGCGATCAACCAGGCCAGGGTCGCTGTTCGCGGGCGGGCGTGGAAGTTGGCCGGGAAAGATGCGCCGGATCACCAGATCAGCGCCGAGCATCCCTTGGTGATCGACCTGGACGCCACACTGATCACCGCCCATACGGAGAAGGAGCAGGCGTCGCCGACCTATAAGCGGGGCTTCGGCTTCCACCCTCTCGGATCGTGGGTGGACCACGGGCGCGAGGGCACCGGTGAGCCTTTGTCGATGATGCTCCGCGCAGGTAGGGCTGGGTCCAACACCGCCGCCGACCACATCGCTGTCACCAAGGATGCGTTGCGGCAGTTGCCGTTTACTCGCCGCGGCGGCCGGATCGGCCGGAAGGTGCTGATCCGCGCCGACGGTGGCGGCGGCACCCACGAATACCTGAAGTGGCTGGCCGGTCAGGGCCTGTCGTATTCGGTGGGGTTCACCCTGACCGATGACATGGTCGCCAAGATCAACCAGATCCCCGACCCGGGGTGGACCCCGGCCTACGACCCGGATGGCAAGGTCCGTGAGGGTGCGTGGGTCACCGAACTCACCGGGATGCTGGAGTTGAAGACGTGGCCGCCAGGTATGCGGGTGATCATCCGGGCCGAGCGTCCGCACCCCGGGGCGCAGTTGCGGTTCACCGACGTCGACGGAAACAGGTTGACCGCGTTCGTCACCAACGTCACCGGTGGGCAGCTGGCTGATCTGGAACTACAGCACCGGCGCCGGGCGCGTTGCGAGGACCGGATCCGCAATGCCAAGGACACCGGCCTACGCAACCTGCCCTTGACTGCGTTCACGCAAAACCAGATCTGGATCGCCGTCGTGCAATTGGCGACCGAACTGAACGCGTGGATGCAAATGCTCGCCCTAACCGGCACCGGAGCGCGCCGCTGGGAACCGAAACGGATCCGGCTGCAACTGTTCTCAGTCGCCGGGACCATCGCCCGCCGATCCCGACGGGTCTGGTTGCACCTGTCTGGACACGCCCCGCACCGGCACCTGTTCACTACCGGCCTGACCCGGCTGCACGCCCTCCCGCACCCCACCTAACCCACCGCACCCCCACCCGATCAGCACCAAGAAAACCCACCGGAACGTGGAATCCGGCACCCGCCCAGGTGACCAGCAGGGTCGTCTTGACCTACCGCAACCCGGGAGACAGAGTGGAACACACAAGATCTATCGCGCAAGGGGGAAGCCGAGGGTCCTACGAAAGATTGAGGTTAGCAGCCGCCGCCGTCCCACATTAGGGATCCAATCCCGCGATGCCGCTGTCATCCTGCTCCAAGGGTGTTCTTGATGTTGTCAAAAGGTTTGCTTCAAGCTACTACCAAGCGTAGTAGGATTTACGTGAACTCCAAGCTCCTCGAATCGAAAAGGCTTCATCTCACAAGCTTCGGCGGCTGCCGCTGCGGCCGGGCCCGGCTCACCGCCGGCGCTCGCGTGGTAGCGGTGCGGATCGGGCTTCGGGTGCCCTCAGTCAATATCGTTGAGTCACTTCTATTTGGCTGGCGATCTGTGACGGATGACCGTCACCGGCCAGGTGGCATGCGCGAAGACGTAGTCGCTGACCGAACCCAGCAAGTGTGGCTGACCTTCGGGTGGTCGGGAAATCGGTTCGGAGCACCGCGGACCAGGACGAAAGGCAACTGCCGTCGCCGCTGTCCCGCCGCGCACCCGCGCAATCTGGAACAATGTGGGTATGTCCCTGCCCTACAGGCGCCTCCGCGCTCCGGCCTGGCTAATGGGCCGTTGGCTGCTGGTGGGCCTGGTGGTGGCCGGCGTGTTCGGCATGCATGTGCTCAGTGCGCCGGATCACGGTGTCGGACATGGCATGGTGATGACCGCGCAGGCCATGGACTCCGAGCAGGCAAGTGTGCACGGTAGTGCGCCGTCAACTTCGACGATACAGATGGACGGGCATTTCGAGGTGCGTTCCGATCAGGCATCGGCTCCGGCTGTACTGAGCACGCCTGCTCCGATGCCAGCCGCGATGGCCATGTGCCTTCTGTTCCTGGCCGCCGCTGGCGCTGTGGTGGCAATCCTGACACTTGCCGTCGGTCGCTCCGATCGCGCTGCAGGGCAACGTTCGGCGACAGGGCTGGGCCTTGGCCACTCCTGGCGCGATCCTCCGGGGGCTGCACCGCCTCGCATCGCACTGTGCATCTTGCGGGTGTAGGACCCGTCGCCGTCGCAGCCGAGTACTGATACGCGGCTGCGTTGTCGGTGACCTGTCCCTCGACCACAACACTCGCAAGGAGTACCTCCCATGACCATCCGTTCTCGCGTCGGCGCATTGAGCGCCGCCACTGTCCTGACCTTCGGCGTTGCCGCCTGCGGTAGCACGAGCACCCCCGCCGGCAGCGCGTCTTCGAGTTCGCCATCGATCGCCATGTCCAGCGCTTCGGCCACGGCAACGCCAACCACATCGGCCCCCCTGACGATGGCGTCGTCCAACCCGGCCATGTCGATGCCTTCTGCGCCGACCGGGCCGCACAACGAAGCCGACGTCACCTTCGCGAAGATGATGCTCGTCCATCACCGGGGAGCCATCGAAATGGCTGATCTGGCACCCACTCGAGCTGCCGGCGGACAGGTCAAGGACCTCGCCGTCAAGATAAAGGCAGCGCAGACGCCGGAGATTGCCGAGATGAAAGGCTGGTTGGCCGCATGGATGCCGGTCATGGGTTCCAGCGGAATGCCGATGTCATCCAGCAGGATGGGGTCGATGACGGGCATGAATCACGGTGGCAGCTCGTCTTCGGCGATGCCCGGAATGATGCCCGGAATGATGTCCCCGGCGGACATGGACAAATTGAAGGGCGCCAGCGGTGCTGCCTTCGACAAGATGTTCCTGGAGATGATGATCAAGCATCATCAAGGCGCGATCGAGATGGCGAAGACGGAGAAATCGTCCGGTCAGAATCCGGCGGCCCTGAAGCTGGCCGCCTCCATCGTCGCCAGCCAGACCGCTGAGATCACCACGATGCAGAACCTCCTCAAGGGCATGTAGTCCTCCGGGACCTTGCAGGACCGGTCGAACCGCCTATGTCGCAGCCACTCGGCCGGTCCTGCGGACCCTGGTTCCAGATGCCGAAAGCAAACACCATAACTGCAGAAGGAAAATCATTCTGATGAACTCCCGCAACCGGTTTCTCCGAATCGGCGCAGCCCTCGCCGGCGCGGCCCTCACCTTGACCGCATGCTCGTCCGGCGCCGACTCCGCCACCGTGACGGTGACAGTTCCGGCCACCGTGGCCGCGGCAGCCCCGGTGGCTCCGGTGTCGCCTGCCGGCAGTTCAGTGACGGCCAGTCCACCGAACGACCCGACCGCACCGTCGTCGCAGAGCACACCGTCGTCGAAGGCGGCGACGTCAGCGGCGGCGACGTCACATACGGCGAGCAGCACCGCGACGAGGACCACCTCCTCGGTCAGTCCGAGCCTTGCCGCGGGCGCGCCGACCATCACCACCATCCCGGCCGCCGGAACCTCCGACATATCACCGATCACTCCTGTCGTGGTGAAGGTGACGGGGGGGAAGCTGCAGACGCTTTCGATGACGAACCCCGACGGCAAACTGGTCGCCGGCAAGTACTCCACCGACGAAACCACCTGGACCTCGGCGGAGCCGCTGGCGTTTGCCCGCGCCTACGCCATTGACGCCGCGGCAACCTCTGCCGCAGGCGTCAAGAGCACCAGCAACACCAAGTTCACGACAGTCAAGCCGCGGCTGACAGTGTTCCCGTCGTTCTTCCCCAACCCCGCCATGAAGACCGTCGGCATCGGACAGCCCATGGTCGTCATCTTCGACAAACCTCCGACAGACCGCGTCGCGGCCGAAGAGGCCCTCACCGTCACGGCCGTTCCAGCCGTCAAGGGATCCTGGTATTGGTGGGACAACCGGACACTGCACTACCGGCCGGAGAACTATTGGAAGGCCGGAACGAAGATCAGCGTCGTCGCGAAGGTCTACGGGGTGAAACTCGGCGACGGCATGTACGGAGAAGTCGACCGCACGTTGAACGTCACCGTCGGGCCGTCGAAAATCGCCAAGGTCAACGATGCGACCAAGTCCATGCAGGTGTTCATCGACGGCAAACTGGTTCGCAGCATTCCGGTCTCGCTGGGCCGGAATCAGAGCCTGGACGTCAAGGGTAAGAAGATTTCCCTCGTCACCCCATCCGGAACCTACGTCGCGCAGGAAAAGTACCCCGTCAAGCAGATGAGCTCGGCTACCTACGGACTGCCAACCAATTACGACCTGGGCTACGACAAGGCGATCCCGCTTGCTGTCCGAATTTCCAACGGAGGAATTTTCGTGCATTCTGCGCCATGGTCGGTGGCAGACCAAGGAATACGCAACGTCTCCCACGGTTGCATCAACATCAACCCTGCCGCCGCGCAGTGGTTCTACAACACCTTCGGCTTCGGCGACATCGTCCAGATCACCGGCACCTCCACCAAGCTCGCACCTACCGACGGCTTCGGCGACTGGAACCTGTCGTGGGACAAGTGGCAGCAGGGCTCGGCTCTTCGGTAGCGATGCGCCGATTACGCGGGCTGACTGCGGAGCACTGTTGCCCCATAGTCGACGATTCCAAGGTGAACGCCGAGGCCGCCGGTGGTGGGGGACAGACCGGGGAGCTGGGTTCGGTGGGGGAGCGGTGGCTGTTCCCCAGCATCCACAAAACCGGCCGCCCCGGGACGGGTCCGATGTCCGGGGATGCGGTCGCGGCGATGATCCAGCGCCGCGCCGCCGCCGCCGGGTACACCCCCGCCCAGGTGGACCTGCTGGGCGGGCATTCGCTTAGGTCCGGGTTCGTCACCGAAGCCTTCCGGGCCGGCGCCGACGCGCACTCAATCATGCGGCAGACCGGCCACCGGGACCCGAAATGCTCGAGGTGTACGCCCGGGAACACGCCCCCCTCGTCGGCAACGCCGTCACCAGGCTCGACCTGTGAGCGCCCCGGCCCTGTCTGAGGTCACCGGCCGGCCACTCCCGCTAGCACCGTGGCGGGGTATGCGGCGGACTGGGCGTTGTTCACCGACTGGTGCGCCGCCACCAACCACCACGCGTTCCCGGCCGAGGCCGCGACCATTTCTGCGTTCACCACCGCGACCCGCCGCGCCCGCTACCCAGCGCCGCCGTCTGGCTGCGATCGAACATCACCACCGCGCCGCCGGCCTCGAGGTAATTCGGGCAACCGATCCAGAAGCCAAACCCCGGCCACCGCTGCTCCGGGAACCGCTGGACCCGGACCTGGTCGTGACGGCGCTGCTGGTGTTGGCCGCAGCGATGGAACTTCCTTATCGGGAGTTGGCCGTCATGACCGTCGGCCAATTAGACATCGTCGACGGGCTGCGGGTGCCACCGACACCTCCGGCGGCATACACCTCATCGAGGCCGTGGCCGATCCGGTGCGGTGCGGGCCGTGCGCGCTCGTCCGGTGGCGACGGGTCGTCGATGCCGAAGTCGGCGGTGCGGGCCGTGCGCGCTCGTCCGGTGGCGACGGGTCGTCGATGCCGAAGTCGGCGGTACGAGCGCCAAACGCATGGCCCAGCTACTCAAGGACGCACACACGGTCACCCCGGCCAGCAGGCACGTGTGCCAGGCGCCCACGTCGATCCGGGCGAAAACCCTGCCCGGTGGAAAAAGGGTCGGCCATCTGGAGCTTCGCCGCAGCCAGGTGTGTGCGGCAGTCTGGGTGCGGGTGGTTTTCGATCTCAATGTCGGGCCGACGCTCAAAGGAATGACCGCCCGCATCACGATGATCCGACCAGCCGACGGTGTCCGAGCTCCCTACCCGCTCCCGCTTCGCGGCCGCGATGCGGGCTTTGGCAACATGCTCTCCGACGCCGGCGTCTGTGTCCAAGCCGAGGTGTTCCTGCAATCGGGCGGTACCGGTCAATCGGGCCCGACCGCGCAGACGGTGTGCGCATAAACCCTGAGCATGAACGAACGGACGCATAACTCGCCCATTTCGTTACAGTCCGAGCCGGGCGGGGTCTACCATCGGCTCTGCGGTCCGGCAATCAAAAGGGAGCCTGTCAGATGGATTTTGCCCGGCTGCTCAACCAGCAAGGTTCTACTGCACCTGTTGACCCCAGCGAACTTTATGAATCCCTGCCCGACAAGGCCCCCGGTTATGGCTACCTGCGCGCCGTCCAAGAACAGGTGCTTCAGGCCTGGCACGGGCGGCGAGGTGAACGAGACCTGGTGGTAAAGGTCAACACGGGCGCTGGTAAGACCATCGACGGGTTGGTGATTCTTCGCAGCTATCTGAACGAGGGCAAGGGCCCCTGCCTGTACGTCGCCGCGAGCAAATACCTAGTCGAACAGGTGACTGAGGAGGCCGAGCGGATCCACATTCCCACCGTCGATGACCCGGACAATCCGAAGTACCTGGCTGGCGAAGCTATTGCTGTCGTCAACATCAACAAGCTGGTCAATGGCCGGTCAGTCTTCTCTGATGAACGTCGCGGGCGGGCTCACGCGCCGATCGGATGCATGGTCGTTGACGACGTACATGCCGCCTTGGCGACCACTCGCGATGAGCTCTCGATCGAGATACCGACCGTGCATCCGAGTTTTACAATTTTGCTAAACCTATTCGAAGATGATATTCGAAATCAGTCACCCAACGCCATCCTGGAGATCCATGATCGAAATCTTGGAACATTAGCCAGAGTGCCGTTTTGGGCGTGGCGAAACAAAGTCGAGCAAGTGCGCGCTGAGTTGCACAAGCAGCGCGATACGAGGGAATTGTTTTATCGCTGGCCCGCGATTCAGGAGGTCCTTCATCTTTCGCGGGCAGTATTCACAGGTCGCGGGTTAACGATCACTCCGACGGCACTCCCGATCCGCCGCATCACCGCTTTCAACGACGCCGCCCATAGGATCTACCTCACTGCAACCCTGGCCGATGACAGCGTACTGGTCACTGACTTTGCAGCAGACCCGGAGAGCATCAGGAAACCAATCACGCCGGGATCCGCAAGTGATATCGGCGAAAGAATGATCCTCGCCCCCGCTGAGATTAACCCTGATATCACCGACGCCGAAGTCCGCCAAGCAGCGGCTAAACTAGCCGAAGAATTCAACGTCGTGGTCATAGTGCCGAGTGACCGGGCGGTCAGTCCGTGGGAGGACCACAATCCGAGAGTCGTTCACGCCGAACAGGTTCCTGGTGCCGTCGCTGAGCTCCGCGGGGGCCACGTTGGATTGGTAGTCATGGTGAACAAATATGACGGAATCGACCTTCCTGGCACTGCTTGCCGCGTACTCGTACTTGATGGACTGCCGGAGGCCTTCGGCGGCGACGAACGGCTGGAATCACAGTTGACCAGTCGCGTCACCGGCATCGACGGACGGCAGGTTCAGCGAATCGAACAGGGCATGGGGCGTGGAGTCCGTAGCAATGAAGACCACTGCGTGGTGCTGCTGGTCGGACCGCGCCTGAGCCAACTTGTCGTGGACCCGAGATCGCTGAGCCAGTTCGGCCCGGCCAGTCGTGCGCAACTTGCCCTCTCTAGGACGGTCGCCCAGAGCCTTGAAGACCCGACGCTCGGCACGGTTGTTGGGGTAGTCATGCAGGCGCTCCGTCGAGACGAGGCTTGGGTGACGTTGGCGAAGAACCAGCTCAAGGGCCTGAAATTTGAATCTGGGGTCGTGGCTCCTTCGGCACTCGCACGCCGGGCAGCAATGGACTCGGCCATGAATGGCGACTATCCGGCGGCAGAGTCAGCGTTGTCCGCAGCCGTATCTGCCGCGACCGATGAGCGGGAGATTGGTCGGCTGCAGGAACAGCTTGCTAGTGGTGTGTCTCCAAAATAGCTAGTGCGTTTCCGGTAGAATTCGGGGATGCAGGCACCCGCAGCTCCGTTGCCCTTGTCCGGTGGTGATCGGGAGA
>JAABUT010003061.1_pt1 | contig 14900 bp, 14 predicted proteins | sample 5559281 | NCBI WGS metagenome assembly JAABUT01 (sample SAMN10711880, study PRJNA513359) | rock metagenome | isolation source: Antarctica rocks | place: Antarctica: Victoria Land, Ricker Hills nord | collected 2016-01-04 | reverse complement strand
CTACTATTCTATCTACCTCTGAGCTAAAAATCAGGAAATCATCCCCGGACGCTAAGACTAAATTACATGTAAATTACAGTGTGGCTGGGTCTTGGCATTCCGAGAACATAGCTCGTCATGCTCCGTATGATATGATGCATATGCATCAATCCGGCGGTTAGCGCTCGCTCAAAAGGAGCTTTGTTTTCTTTCGAGTATTCAGTTATCACAACCGTCTGAATGCATGGACGCCAAGTCGCGACACACATGGCAGTCCTAAAACCTCAATCGCTCCTCCAAGCTAAGGATGCGACTTCTCCAAGCCACGGCTAGAAAACCAGCAACACCATCTCCCATCTCCCATCTCCCATCACCCCTCTAAAACCCGCTCCTCCTCTCCCTTCACACCAAGACAACCCTACTTAAACAGCCTCCTTCCCCCCACCCTGGCACTTCCCACCCCCGGCATCCCCATCCCCACCAAACTCTGCGCACCCATTCCCACGCCTCCCCCCTCTCCCGCTCTTTTATACCTCCTCAGCGCTTCCCGGAGATGGTCGGGCAGGAGCGGGCCTAGGTCTTCTTGGTTTTTCCTTTTCCTGCGATTCTTGGGGCTTTCGTCGGGCTGGGAGGGTTGAGGGGGCGATTCGGGGAAGGCGTACTCTTTTAGCTGGGCGAAGGGGTTGGTGTCAATGTCGGTAGGGGAGGGGTCGGGTTGTCGAAAGGGGTTCATATCTGCTGGCGCCTTTGAGTGCGAAGGCATTGACTCGTCTGGAGGTGATGGGAGAGCGGCAGCATACTGCTCCTGCACGTCCCTGGCGCGCTCGATGAGATTCCCGATGAAGATCTTGGTGTAGGCGTTGATGCTCGTGATGACGCTTGGGGGAACGGATTGGGAGAGGGTTTGGTTGACGATTTTGCGGACGGTTTCTTTCTTGAGTTTTACGCGGCGGAAGAGGTCGTAGCGGTCGGCTTGGTCGGAGTTGAAGGCTTCGACGAGGACGCTGGAGGGGTTAGTACGTCACTTCGTGCATAGTATGGTAGGCTATCGCTGTTCAGTTGGAGGAGTGGGGAGATACGTACGCCAAGTTTCTCCGCTCCTGCTCCTTATCTACCTTCTCCTCGCCCTCCACGCCCTCATCTCCTTCCTCCTCCTCTTCCTCCTCCTCCGCCGCCTCATCAGCAGCAAGCTCCGTACCCTTCCCATCTTTCCCCATCTTCACACTCTCCCCATCATCGCCTCTCTTCCTCTTCCCTTTCCCCTTAGCCGCTCTGCCAGCCGTCACAACACTCACACTCCTGTCCCCAGTCACGCCAGTGACACCGGTGACATCGCTCTCAACGCTTGGACTTCGAGCGCCATTGTCGATAGCGGAGCCTTCCGGTGGAAATGAGGTTTGGCGAAGGGGATGCGAGCTATTAGGTGTAGAGGCAGCGAGAGAGGAAGGTTTGCGCCGTTTGCTGGGTGGTGGATGGGAGCTTAGTGAGAGGGATGGGCGTTTCTTTGGGTTTGGGAGGGGGATGTGGTGGGGGTATGGGGGGGATGTTGCAGGGGAGCGGTAGGGAGGAGAAGCCATGCTGAGGTGTACTCCGTATGGTGAAGTCTGGTTCCAGATAGAAAGTAATCGATTCTTGTGATTTGGCTGTAGATAATGGGTGGCGTGCAATGTCTATCAAGACCGTTGCATGGTGGATGATGAGCTTGTGGTGATAGCAAGTTGCCGCAGCCTGCAGGCAAGGCTGCAAACGCAGAATAATAGACCCAGCTCATTCACCAATCAACAACAAGCACTCATGACGAACAGATTCTACGTAAGCTCAGAAATGCGTATTTCTTCTAGCCACTAACCAATTGCTCAGTTCGGAGGCTCCGACTCCTCAGGCTCCGACGAGGACAACCTCCCCTACCCGAAACCCCTTACCCGCGCCTCTTTCTTAACCCCAGACTTCGACCCTACTACCTTCCTCTCGAGTCTCCGCAACCGCCATCAAACCCTTGAAGATCTTCGGACCGAGCTTCGGACACGTAGCCAAGAGCTCAACAAAGAACTTCTAGATCTCGTCAATGAAAACTATCAGGACTTCCTGTCTCTAGGGAGTAGTTTACATGGCGGGGAGGAGAAGGTTGAGGAAGTCAGATTGGGGCTACTTGGAGTTAAGAGAGACGTTGAGGGCTTGAAAGGCGAGATTGAGGGGAGGAAACTTGAGGTTGTGGGGTTGTTGGAGGAAAGGAAAAGAATCAGGGAAGATGTGCAGGTTGGCAGGACGTTGTTGGAAGTCGACCAGAGGCTAGAGGAGCTGGAGGGAAGGTTGATGGTAGTGTCTGACAGGCAAATCCAGACTGGCGATGCGCCGGATACAATGGACCCCGAGCCTAGCGACAGCGACGAGGATAGTGACGATAGAGAGTCTAGTGGCATGTCAATTGCGCGCTTACGTCGGCATACGCAGCAGTATTCATATATCAAGCGATTAATGGCGAGGATCGGTTCTGGTCATCCATTCCTAGCAAAACAGGAAGAGCGGGTCTTGAGATTGAAACAAACGGTATTGTTAGACTTGAGCAGCGCGCTGAAGCAGGTAAACAAAACAAGTGAGAAGGACAAAGACCATTTGATGAAAATCTTAGCCATCTATAGGGATATGGGCGAGCCTGTAGAGGCTATGAAAGTCATAAGAGAGACGAGGTTCTAATTTCAGCAGAGTCGTGCAGAAAACCATTGGCGTGCCTGCCGTGAGGATTTTATGAAAACATCATCGGCACTCCAAGCCAAGAACGAACTGTGCTTATGGGTCTTGATTATGATTTACAGTACGGTCAAATCGCGCGTTGGCGGCGACGATGGGCTCCTAAAGTCTCCATTGAGACTGAAACCTGGAGCATGGGTGGAGCTCAAGACCTGATTGCTTTCAGCGGCGAATATAGAAAGAAAGCTTCTGCAGATACCACTTACAACCTCATGTATCTCCTTACCAATCTTATCACTTAGCCTAGCAATATCATTCTTCACCTCGGCCATAAAAGCCTTGATATTGCTTTGCATCTCCTCAGGTGAGAATCCCAATTGCCCCACAGCCATTCGGATGACCCCAAGCTTTTCTCTGTATTCGCTGCCTCCAGCTAAGCTTCGCACGCTTGTGCGAACATCCTTGACCACTGTTCCAGACTTCGCACTTGGCATCAGCCCCTTAGGTCCCAGTATTTTCCCCACGCCCGACTTATTCAACTTTTGTGTACTGTCCGTATGGCACAGGCACCGATCAAAATTTATCCGACCTTCCTTCACAGCCTCAAAGACATTTTCTTCGCCTACCATGACCGCCCCTGCTTTGAGAGCTGCGGCGGCTATGGGGCTATCTGGAGGGCAGATCACACATATTCGGAGGCCAGTCTTGACTGGGTGCGGCAGCTGAAGGCGATTCCGTACTGCAGGCCCGTTCTTTAGTGTACGAAGCTTCACGGCCAGGTCATATTTGGGAGAGCTTCCAGATCGGCCAACTTCAAAAGCGCGAATATATCTAGGCGAAGCATTGTCAGCAGATCCTAAAGGTGTCCCGAAGCCGGGTCTCGCACCGCATGGCATCGCATAGTGAAAACTGCTCAGCAGCTTTTATATCATATTGTAAGAAACTAGCTCTAGTTTTGCGTTTCTTCTTTGTTTGGTCTTTCGACCTTGAGTCGCTCTTGCTGGAACCCGATGCGTGTCGTTTTATCACGGGCGACACGGAACTCCGTAGGGCAGATAGATAGAAAGTGGGATGAAGCGATGATCGATGCGCCTGTACGCAGAGCCTAGGGATAGATATCGTGGACGCCATAATCGATGAGAAAGCTGAAATGGATCAAGGGTATTTGGTATCACTCATCGTTCACCAATAAGGTAGCGATCCAAGCCATGACTAAGCAATTAGTGACTCTCAAAAGACTGTTTGCAAAGTCATCTCTCCGAAAGGATTGATTCTCCAGTCATGTCGGCTCTCTGTATTGCCTCAAAAGCAAACCAAGCAACGACTGTCCCAGTACTGCTTGTTGCCAGCTACGTGAACGAGTCTGATCCAAATGCCTCAATTGATATTAAATTTGAGGAAGCTGAGACTCTCAAATCAAAAGACGGAGCATCCGTTGAGCTTTTGGTCAAAGATGACACCCCCTTATATGGGTTCGACAAAGCTATTAGTGGGCTCACTGCTGCATATCCTTCACTTCAAGGAAAACATGAAGCCCTCGTAGGCGACTCTGCTCTCAACTCCTCGGGTAGAGAGAGCTGATGACAACCCAGGTCAAAGAATGGTTAGGCCGTACTGTCAATTTTTGCCCCACTGACTTCAAGTCCATCGAAGGACCATTGCTTGAGCTAGACTCACATCTGACGCTCCGCTCGTATATTGTGGGGTACACTCTTACAGTTGCAGACATTGCCGTATGGGGTGCTATCAGAGGCAATAAGATCGCCTACGCGGCTGTGAAGAAAGGTAGCATGCTTAATGTCAGCCGATGGTTCAAGTTCATCGATGAGACCAATTATTGGATGGCCAGCGCGCTTCAAGCAATGAATGCTGAGGCACAAGAGAAGAAGGCAGCGAAGAGCAAGGAAGGCGGAAGCTTTGACATTGCTCTACCAGATACTGAGAAAGGCGTCGTCACCCGATTTCCCCCCGAACCATCGTAAGAATCACGTATTGAGATCTACAGTCATGATTTGCTAACACGGAAAAGGGGTTACCTACATATTGGTCACGCAAAAGCAGCTTTACTCAATGATTACTTTGCTCACGAGAAATATAAAGGAACCCTGATCTGTCGATTCGATGATACGAATCCGTCCAAGGAAAAGGAAGAGTTCCAGGATGCCATAGTTGAGGACCTCGCGCTGATGGGGATTCGTCCTGACATGACTAGTTACACAAGTGATTACTTTGAAGAACTCTATCAATACTGTATCAGAATGATCAAGGAAGCAAAAGCATATGCCGACAATACCGAACAAATGACTATGAGGGACGAGAGAATGAACGGAATCGCTAGCAAGTGCCGGGATGCCACCGTTGATGAGAATCTATCACATTTCAAAGAGATGGAAAGGGGCACAGAAGATGGTGTGAAGTGGTGTATCAGAGCCAAAATGTCCGTTGACAATCCAAACAAGGCAATGCGTGATCCAGTGATATACCGTTGCAATCCCCAGCCGCACCACCGTACAGGTGACAAATGGAAAATCTATCCTACCTATGACTTCTGCTGCCCAATTGTCGACTCGATGGAAGGTGTTACTCATGCCTTGAGGACGATTGAGTACCGAGACCGAAATCCACAGTACCAATGGATGCTGGATGCTCTAAACCTTCGCAAAGTCCATATCTGGGATTTTGCCCGCATGAACTTCATCCGTACTCTGCTATCTAAGCGTAAACTTACCAAATTCGTCGAACAAGGTATTGTCTGGGGTTGGGATGATCCAAGATTCCCAACAATCCGCGGTATCCGACGGCGAGGAATGACCATTGATGCATTAAGAGAGTTCATCCTCAAGCAAGGCCCAAGCAGAAACATTGTTAATCTAGACTGGACGCTTTTCTGGGCAACAAACAAGAAATACATCGATCCAGTCGCACCCAGGCATACTGCCATCACAAAAGAGAATGCAGTCAAAGCTACAGTGACTGGCAATGACGTACTATCGCATACCTTGATAAAGCCTAAGCATGGCAAAAACCCTGAGCTCGGCATGAAGACAGTCGCATATGGCCCCACAATACTCGTTGATCAAGTCGATGCCCAGGCTTTTACCGAGGGTGAAGAGATTACTCTTATGAACTGGGGTAACGCCTTCGTACGCAAAGTCTCACATTCTCTTAATTGTCTCGACCGTAAACAGGTGACGGCCTTGGACCTGGAACTCAACCTAAATGGTGACGTCAAGACGACGAAACAAAAGATCACCTGGCTGGCCATCGAAGCACAAGAGCTTGTTCCGGTTGAGCTGGTCGATTTTGATTACCTGATTACGAAGGATAAGATCGAAGAAGATGACAATGTAGACGACTTTCTAAATGAGCACACCGAGTTTCGGACAGAAGCATGGGCGGATTGCAATGTGGCGGCGCTCAAAGTGGACGACATCATTCAGTTTGAGCGAAAGGGTTATTTCAGAGTCGATAAGGCATTCCAGGACGGAAAACCAGCAGTATTATTCAACATACCCACAGGAAAAACGGGCAAATGAGAGGACCAAATGGGCTAGTATATTTCGAGTAATTGAGATAGAATGTGGGTCAAAGAGAGCCAGCACTCGCGTGTATGTAGTTGAGCTACAAAAGAATCTCGACAAAATCCAGTCGTACTTGCTCACTTGAATAATATGTTGAAGCCGTGCCGACCCATGTCGCCACTATTGACTTTTGCAGTAACAGCCTGTGCTATACTGCTTATATCTGCTATAAAACCTTGAAACTCATCCCTGGCTTTAGGAACATGTATTCTACCGCGAGTCTTCTAGGAAAGACAGGTGAATTGAGTGAGAGTCAATGGCGTGCTGAAAGCAGATTTCGTCAATCCGGAAGCTGCGAAAAGAATCTTGAATTATCTCAGCAAGTGAGGCTGCTTTCATTCCAGACTCTGGTGTGGACAAATTCGAATTTCTGATCCTGTAAGGCTCCATGGCCGCATCCTAGGTGCAGCCCGACACATCAATCGCCCAAGTCCGCCCTTTTCCTTCCATCCACCCTCCTCCACTTAGTTCTACTTAAACCCCCCATCACCCACCTGCTTTTCCAAACCCTTTCGCAAAGCCAACCTGCCAAATCTGCCATTCTCATTGGTTTCGCTTTTCGAAGTCGTTTCTCAGCCTCGTCGGAACCTGCAGGGGCTCCGCCAGCACACCACACATACTACGTTACTATCGCCCTTATTGGCCGCCCTCGAACGCCTTTCTCGCCCTTTTTCGGATCCAATGGATCCACACCGCAGTCCCGTCATGGGGGATTTCGATTTTGATTGGGAGGCCTACTACAACTCTCCACTTGCAGATACGGTGCAGGGCGGGGAGGTTGGGTAGGTTTTTTTTTTATTGGCTGACTGAAGGGCGAGATTCAACGCGCATGCCCAAGGACGAATTAGTCCCGATAACTTTAAGGCTGGTCAGCCTATCAACGAGTGGTCAATCGCCGCCTTACGTCCAAACGCGCAGTATGGTTTGCATTTAACAGACGATCAGATAGTCCTGCCACAGCCAGGCCCTTTATGGTTGGCAAGACCATATGATCATCAATCTTCCCACAGAGAATGGTCTTTTACGACCCTAGATGGAGACCTGACCGACGGCGCAGGTTCGAGGATTGTACCAGCTCTTGCTACAACGGCATCATATACTCAAGAATTCCTCCCTGATGCGAATCAGTCAGATATGGGCCCAGCGGCCAAGTCCGAGCAATGGGATTTACAGCAACCAGCGGCTTTTGCGTCCTGTAACCCGGCGGACCTTGAAAATACGTCGACTGACATATCGGAATCCATGCAGCCTTCAACAACAAGCTCGAAGGGTCAGTGTGAATGTTTGAGTTGTCTTCATTCGGGTGAACATTCTGTCCACTCATGGCACTTATTAAGAGACACGGCTACCTGTCGTGTCCCTGGTTGTGTCAAGACCTTTGCCCGCTCAGATTTTTCCATGCGTCGAGGCCATGAAAGGGATCATTTTCTCCACGATGAACATTACATGTGCAACTCATCCGGTTGTAAGAGATCTTTCACACGCTGGGAGGATCTCGTCCGCCACACCTTAAACAAGCACTGCTTGAATCCGAAACGGTTCCCATGCCTAGATATTGGTTGCAAATACAGTGGAGAGAATGGTTTCGTTCGGAAAGATAAATTGAAAAGCCACTACAAGAATGCCCATGAAGGAAAACCTAGATTCGCCCAACGAGGGGTCCCAAGATTAGTCCAACCGGCTGTGGCCGCACCGTCAACATCGACCCTCTGCGATGAATCGTTAAGCTCACGAGCAGGGGTTAGGTCCGAGGGAAACAAGAGGGTGCCGCAGGACTTGAGGGTGCTTTGGTAGCAAACGCAGGGCTTTGAAGGGAATTTCTAGGTCCTGTCAAGACCTTCACATTCTTTACTGTCATGTCTATCGTTTGGTCAGTTTGCTTTTCTGTGGTTATGGCTCGGAAGGAAGCGGAGATTAGCAAGAACACAGGCTTTGTGGGGACGAATCGAGTCTTGATCTTGTCATGTCGGTGTGGGTTTCAATATTTCGGACCTTATACTGTATCTCCTTAAACACTGTCCCTACAGCCATAGAATTTCCTTCCGTAATCCCCTTACTGGCTGCAAACCCAGTCATTACCTAGTACAATCAATGCGAGTCGCTCATTCCTAGACTGCGCCTTTGCTATTGACCACTTGCCATGATCTCCCTTTCAAAGAACCCGACCGTCAAAGAAACAGCGGTAGCTTGTCGCCACCGTCAACAGAGCAGTAAGAACGGCTTCAGTACTCGTGTACTGCATCATACCGAGTCCCACGCGTGAACCAACTTCGGCTACTATTCTTGCCTTGAGGGCCCCCGTTCTACGTTTCTTCATACGTGAACACTAACCCATGTGCCCAAATGCTAAGAACATTCGAAGAATGTCGTTTCGCCGCGGCTATCCCCAAAATATTGGCGATCTTAGATCTCATGATGCTGAGTTAATACGTTCTGTTAGTAATGTCGGTTGAGAGCTATCCGTGCGTTTGCTGTAATCTCGTGGATGTAAGGGTGCTCTGGGTGTAGAGGGATAGATGTGGACAATTTGGTTTTCGGTCTGGTGAAAGCTTACTATCCAAATTTTAATTTTCAGCGTACAGTATGTAACTCGGGCATCTCTAGGCCGTGACGAAGTCAGAGCCTTTCCAAGCCTGGTGTGAGTTCGAAGACTGAATTATAAAGGAAGAGGCTGAAGACTCATCAAGCATTCGGCTTTGGTTCATTTCGATCTAAAATGCAGCTCCATCGACTATAGTTGTTTCGTGAGGATGATTGGGCCGCAGCCTGCATGACCTCCCCTGCCATGCACATCTCGCTTGGCCCCTCAGTGCTGAGGCATCGCGAGGCTGGGTAGAACGATGCCCACATTCAAGTCTTGAGAATCGACGTTGCGGATCGGTCATTTGTTATTTCGTTTAACAGTCCCAGACTCCAAGATGGGAAAACCAGTGGGTTTGGAGTTGTTGTACAATCCGGACGGCAATGACCCAGCCCTTGCAGAGTGAGTTTCGAAGTCCAAGGTTCCCTGTTGTCCCATTAACACTCAGTAAGCATTATTTTCGTGCACGGATTGAATGGTCACCGCCGAGATACATGGACTAAGACACTCAACAAACATGAGTTGCCACAACCAATGGTGCCAACAGGACCTCAAAGAAAAAGGGATCGTCTGAAATCTTTATTCCATCCAACCCAATCATCGCCAATAGGCGCAAGCTCGCAGGCACAGACGGAGCTCCCCGAGGTGGAAAATGTCGATGCCTCGAAAAAAGTCTTTTGGCCCTTAGAATTGCTGCCGGATACTCTACCAGGTTGTCGCATCTATACGTGGGGCTACGATGCTGACATCTTGGGCCCCTCAACCACAACTGTATTCCAGCATGCAAGGAATCTGTTATCAAGTGTAGCTGACAATAGAATGTCCTCTATGGCTCGACAAAGACCAATCGTGTGGGTAGCCCACTCTCTAGGAGGAATCGTCGTTAAAGACGCGCTCAACCAATCTCGCACGGCCACAACTTATTTGAAAGATGTACTACCAGCAACTTATGGTGTCTGCTTTCTTGGAACGCCCCACAGAGGGTCTTCCTTAGCTGCGCTTGGAGCGACAATATCTCGCATAATAAGACTTTGCGGACTGTCACCGAGCCTCCAGATCATTAATGCTCTGAAGTACGACGCCGAGACTTTGAATCGAATCCAGACACACTTCAAGGAGACTCTTGACCTGTGTAAATCCCAAAGCAAGCGAATCTCGATCCGTTCGTTCTGCGAGTCGAATAAAACCTTAGGCGTACAAGTGAGTTTATGTCTATGCAGCATTTGGAAAAAATGCTAACCGAGCGCAAGGTGGTAGATCACTTCTCCTCTATGATTGATGATGTTGACGAAATTGTCACCGATGTTGCAGCGAACCATTCTCAATTATCAAAGTTTGCATCATCGGCTGATGCAGGCTACGTAGACCTTTCTAATGCACTGAAGCGATGGGTCATAGAAATAACGGAACAATCCTCGAAGTGTAGGTGCCCATGTATATAGGCCACAACAATGCTTGGCCAATGTTGAATACTTCCGTTACCAGATGCTTCATTCCAAGACTGATGTTTCATCCTTCACAGATCATGAACTCTTCGAAGGGCTGAGAACGGGTATCTAATTCTGCCATTTTCCATTTCCAATAGTTTGCTGACGACGAATAGACTATATACGAAATTTGGAGAACCAAGAAAGAGGGCTACGAGTTAGACAAGTGGAGAAAAACCACGGTTACACTTTCGCATGGCTCTTTAGCGATACTGTTCCTTTCCAGGACTGGCTTCAGCAGCGAGAACCAATTTTCTGGATACATGGCAAGCCTGGTTCTGCAAAATCGACATTGATGAAATATGCGCTATTGCACCCTAAAACTCAGGAGCTGCTACAGAAGTCTCATCAGGGCCTGTGGACCTTGATTCCCTTCTTCTTCAGTGATCGCGGGTCGTCAATCCAGAAGACTGTTGATGGCCTTCTTCAGGAGCTTCTCTATCAGCTTTTGTGTCACTATGAGGACTTGATCGAGCTCGTGATATCTAGTAGCTTAAGATCTATACTTCCGGAGATCTCCATAAAATCATATACATTTGACGACCAAGAGCCCGGGCGGATTAGCTGGGATCTTGAAAGCATACAGAATGCTCACAAAATTCTAAAAGACGATATAGAGCCCGGCGGTGCTCGCAGACTGTGTGCCCCGAAAGTCCTGAAGGAAGCTCTGATGGCTATTGTACAACAAGACAAAATTCCAATCAATGTTCTCTTCTTCATCGACGCTCTCGATGAACACCATGGTAGCCATATAGAATTGATCAAACTTCTCAAGTGTCTTTCAAATGTGGAGAATTCAACAACAGTTCGCATAAAGTTATGCCTTGCTAGTAGGCAAGAATCAGTTTTCCCAGGTGCATTCCACAGATCTCCTGGGTTCGCCATTCACGAATATACTCATAGCGATATCGAACAATATGTTGGTGATCATGTAGAGTCCGCTCTCGGTGTATCGATTGTAACTGAGGACGACCAGACACAAGTCAAAGCTCTATCGAACGAAGTCACAAAACGGGCAAAAGGTGTTTTCATATGGGTCAAACTAGTTGTTCAAGAGTTGGTTGAAGGTATCATCGATGGAAGTAGCATTTCACAACTTCGTCAACGTTTAGAGTCGATTCCAACGGAGCTTGATGCACTATACACGAGAATACTTCAGAGAAGGAAACCGGAGCACGTGTTTGAGATGTACATCATGTCTCAGATACTGCTGTGTAGTCGGGAATCAGTTTCACTATCGTCGTTAATGGCCATTACCGATTCAGCTTTGCCAGGCGTTGTTGTAGAAACAACGTCTACTCATCGTATGCGGCAGAGATTAAGCAGCCGCTGTGGTGGATTGCTTGAAATCTACGAAGAGACGGACGACAAGGAGACGAACGCCGAGGAGACGGACGACGAAGAGATGGGGAACGAAGAGATGAGCAACAATGGATCGATCTATAAACAGCATGAATACATATGTGGTTTGATCAATGACGAGAAACATAAAATCTGCAATGTACAGTTTCTGCACCAGACAGTGAAATCGTATCTGAAGAGCTCAGGAAACATCAGGTCTATGTTTAAAGATTCAGAGCATTGTTCAATAAAAAACGGATGGAGCTACATTCTCATGTTCTGTGTCAAGGCAATTACGCAAATGGAGTTCAAACAAGCTTTATCTTATAGGACTATCATTAAGGACTTATTCTACTACGCTCGGCAGCTGGAGCAATGTACGAAGACCGACCAGGCAGAGCTTCTCGACCTTTTACTCATAGAGCGTGAAGGATGGTTTCCCGACAGCTTTGACATGCGACTTCGTACGCAGGGGCGGGCACTGTACATTTGGAAGCATTGCGTTCATACAGTGCCACATACACGACTTCGACCTGACGGCCTTAATTTGTGGCAGATCTGCATGTACGACTCAAGTCAGAGGCTAGCCGAAAAATTTGCTATACTTCGATGTTTAGCATTGCCCACAAGCTCCTCACTCAGGGCGTTTGATCTCTTGTTTCTTGCAACATGTTATGGTCTCTCCTATTACGTAAAGCGCAAGATTCTCGAAGGTGCTCCACTGGTCTGCCCTCAAACACAGCGTTCCTTGCTGTGGGCCGCATCCGAGTATCATAAAGGTCCCCTATCGGCTGGCTCATCCTCGGAGTCACTAGAGATGTTAGACTTGATCATTTCAAAGGGCTCTTGTGTAGATCTTATTTATCATGATTTGACTCCTCTTGGAAATATACTGTCTGACTCATACGACTTCGATAACGGGAAGGCCATTCCATCAGTCGTAATTGTGCGGAAACTCTTGTGCTCCGGAGCTGATGCAAATACACTCATTCGGGGACTAGCTGCACTATCATTTTCGACGATAGACTATTGTAATGAACCTTCAAGGCACACTTATGAAATATTCGAATTACTCCTCCAACATGGCGCAAAGCCTAGTTCTGTTGATGGCAAGGGGTACAGACCTCTATTTTGGACCATACATTGGGGCCACGTGAATCTCACGGAGACTTTGATTCACTATGGTGCAGATCCTTCGAATGTTGGGAATAACGTCAATGCTATGGAGCCTCTAGCTCATGCTAAACCACCTACCACTCTGCTATTTGATTTGATGGACTGGAGCATATATCAGCGAAATGCAGCCAAAATGCATGACCTGCTCGTAAGATACAAAGATCCACCACCTCCACCACCTCTGTGCCAATGCAAGCTGAAAGAGGCTAACAGCAGATCGGAGACTTAGCTGGTTGACCTTTCTGGATACGGACCCGGAGCACCATAAGCAGATTTGGCGGACATGGGCGCCTGCAGCTATCTTACTTTCTCATTCTCCATATACAATTGCCTATCAACAGATTGAAATTCAACTGGAATATCTGTATCCATCTTGGATCGGCCGCAGACCACAGCGCCAAAGCATATCCATATTACCAGCAGGCATGCAGTTGCGCTATACTACATCTACCGCATCATCACGATACGGAAGTCGGCTCAGACAACCAAACGTGCATTTATACACGGTGGCAAACTCCCGCAAGAACTTCTTTTCTTCATGAGAAGCTCGTAAGAATCAGCCGGCAACTTCCCAGAGGTAGCAGTTTTCCGAAGGCGTGGTTAATGTCAGGCTGCAAGACGTGCACGACTGGTATGTAGGGCGGGAGGAGGAATGATACATGAGGTTCTCAGTCCAAACCTGGGGATGGGTTTTGCGTTTTCTGTGCTCGTCATGATCAAGCGGCAAGTTCTTTCGTCATTGTTTTGGTTATCTCGAGACTCATCAGTCAAGAGATCATTTAATTTTTACGCAGATATATTCAAGGGGGGAGAAGAAGGATGCTGGTGGCAACTCGCGATATAAGGGACTGATTTTGACGACAAAGAGTCGTGGGTTTTGGGAATTTTGGGAAAGTAGTGTTCTCTAGTGTTGTTGGTTTGTTGTCTGATATGTACAATGCACCGATCTGATTATATCGCTCGTTTAATTACATATCTCAGTACGAAGTACATATCTAGGTGGCATTGCACACGAGCTACTGCAAGGATAATCTCAGCTCAGCGTCTCGAGGTTTTGAAGAGAGTGAGTGTGACAAAAGCAGATATCGCGATGCGCAACAATCCTAGGTAGATTTTTTTCTCCGAGGCGAAAATTGGGGAAAATCAGATTTGACGTCGTTGAAAACTTCTAGAAATCGGTATTGTCAATCTTGTGGCGTCTTGTAAACGATCTGCATGTCATGTCATGCTTTTTCAATGCTTTGTATACCTTAGATTTATGACTTGTACCTAATAAGATTGGTCTATCGATATTTTACGATTCTTCGCAGATAATGAGCCGACGTTTGGAGTGATTCTCCCCAGTTTTCGCTTATAGAAATCTTTCTAGGTTTTTGCACACCGCTATACATAATGTGCGACTCTTTCTTTTGCGCTCACTACCTTGCCATGGCCAGGTCGAAACCTATGAATGCCATTCACAGACACACGATAGAACCCTACCCACCCATCCACGCCTTAAGCCTCTTCAACCCCCTTCGCCATCCCCTTCCCCCCAACCCCACCTCCACCCCTAGCAACCAACTCCAAAAACCCCTCCCTACTCATCTCATTCACCTTCTCCTCCCTCCTCCCCCTCCCACCCGTCTTCGCGTTCCTCGCTGCCTCCTCCCCCCTCACTTGCGCCTGCCGAACCGCATTAAACAACTTCACCACCCCCCTCTGCGCCGTTTTCCTCAGCCGCTTCTCCTGCTCTTGCAGCTCCCCCGCTCCTGGCCCTTTCCCAGTAATGGCAGCACCAGTGCCCAGAAGCACGTCCCGCACGCGCCCTTTCTCCAACGCGAGTTTTTTGTCCGCTAGCAATTGCCGTCGCGCTTTTGTTTCTAGGCGTTGTTCGGAAATGGAGTGCGAAGCTTGGTGGGCAGTGGCGCTGCGGGCGAGGACGGGGTCGGTGCGTTTGGAGGTTGAGAGTTTGGAATTTAGGATCGCGGAGATGGAGGCGGAGAAGGCGGTTGGGTCGTTGCGTTTGCGTTTTTTGAGTGGTGTTAGATTTGGGTTTTTTGACGAGGCGGAGGAGTTGTCGGAGTC
>JAABUT010003060.1_pt1 | contig 14909 bp, 18 predicted proteins | sample 5559281 | NCBI WGS metagenome assembly JAABUT01 (sample SAMN10711880, study PRJNA513359) | rock metagenome | isolation source: Antarctica rocks | place: Antarctica: Victoria Land, Ricker Hills nord | collected 2016-01-04 | reverse complement strand
CGACGTTCTATCAACACTATATGAACGACGTGCTGTTCAAATATCTTCATCAGTTTTGTCAGATCTATCTAGATGACATTATCATCTACAGCAAGATCTTGAAGAAACACAAGCAACATGTATGATTGATCTTGAATAGACTACGAGAAGCTGATCTACAGATGAACATAAACAAATGCAAGTTTCATGTTCAAGAGATCATCTTTCTAGAACTATTGATATTCATCGAAAAACTGAAGATGAACTCACGAAAGATACAAGCAGTAGTGAAATGATCTACACTCAATAATCTCACTCAGATGCAGTTCTTCATTGACTTCTGCAACTTCTATCGACGCTTCATCAAGAACTTTTCGAAGATTGTTCATTCAATGATTCAACTCACTCAAAAGAAGATCATATTTGAATGAAATGAAGTCTGTCAGATCGTCTTCGATCATATGAAGAGACGTATGATTGAGACTTCTATACTACGTCACTTTGATCAAACTCGTGAAGCTATTCTTGAAATTGACTCATTCGACTACGTCAACGATGAAGTTCTGTCTCAATATGATGACGAAGATGTTCTACATTCGATTGTCTTCTATAGCAAGAACATGTCTTCTGCTGAATGCAACTACGAAATATATGATAAAGAACTTCTGATCATCATTTGAGCATTTGAACACTGACGATTCAAACTGAAGCTAACTGACATTTCTATCAAGATGTTCATCGATCATCAAGCGCTCATCTCATTGATGAAAGATAAAGAGCTGAGCAGACGTCAGATGCGCTGAGTTCAGAAGCTAGCTGACTTCAACTTCAAGATAATGTATCGATCTGACAAACAGAACATTAAGATCGATGCATTAACTCGTCGAGCTGACTTCGTGCCTAGAGATCTCGACGATGAACGCATTTGATATCAAAGAACTACTATTCTGACATTGAATTGAATGAAGATCGCTGATCTAAAGAAGAATAATGATCAATCAATCTATAAACAGGTTCTTGAGACTAATGAGATCGACGAGAATTGTACGCTACTTCGCGAAGCAATAGCAAGAGACGAGACACAATATGAAGATATCAAATTGAAGAATTGTCGAACTCAGAATGAAATCTTGTATCATGATAGTCAGCTATGAGTTTCGTTCAACGAGCTTCTACAAATGAATCTGATTCGTGAGATATACGATCAATCGTCAATTGATCATTCTGAAATTCTTAGAATAGTGAAGATCATAAAGCGAAATTACTATTGATCTTCTATGCGAAAAACGATAGATCGATATATTCAAAACTGCTACGTATGTCAATGTTCAAAGACATCAAGAGATAAGTCAAATGACTTGCTTCAACCTCTATCTATATCTGAACAGCGATGACAAGATATAGCAATGAACTTCATTATTGATCTATCTGATTCGTACAATTACAACGCTATTCTGACTGTCATCTGCAAATTTTCAAAAGAAAGGCATTATATCTCTTGCATTACTGATGATAAAGATATCACAGCTGAAAAGACAGCTGAAATGCTGATTCAATGAATATATTGAACTCATGATTTATCAAGCTTCATAGTATCTGATCGAAGTTCGCAATTCATCTCTATACTATGAAAGTTTCTTTGCAAACGACTGAGCATTTTTCTTCAATTGTTCATCGTCTATCATTTTCAGATCGATGATCAAAGCGAACAAGTCAATCAGAACATCAAGCGATATCTTTGATTCTTCTGTTTGTATATGCAGAACGACTGATCTAAGTGACTATCTATGATCGAGTTTGTCGACAATAATATCTTATCATCAGTCATCTTCTTGATCTTCTTCTTCATGAACAAGAGCTTTCATTCTTGTATGAGCTTCGACTCTGATATCATCAAGTATGAAAGCACTCGCGAACGCTTGCAGATTGATCGAGTCAAGAATATATCTGAACAAATGAACAAGACTTTAATCTTCGCTCGTGAAGCTCTGATCAAAACACGAGAACAAATAATGAATCAAGCTAATAAACATAGAAAGAAGATTAATTACAAGATTGAATCAAAGATGTTTCTGAATGAACGAAACATCATTACAGCGAGATCTTTCAAAAAATTGAATGACAAGATGCTTGACTCATTTCAGATCACTGAGTCTGTTGACTCATTCTATAAGTTGAAACTATCAGAGACTATGCGTATACATGACGTATTTCATTCAGAGCTTCTTCGTTCTGTTGTTGATGATTCTCTATCTAGTCAAAAGAATGAATCTTCGAAATCAATAGTGATAAATGATGAAGATGAATGAAAAATCGATGATATACTGAACTTTCAACACTATAGAAGACGTCTTCAATATCAAGTCAAATGAAAGAGCTATGACAACGATCTCAACTGATATAACGCTGACGACAATGAATTTATGAACGCTCAAGAGATGATTGATGACTTTTATATTAAATATTCAAGAAAAGCGCACTAAGAAATAACATTCATGCGAACATGAATAGTCAAGAAAAGAAGATAATGTTACGATTCTAGTCTTCGTCTATTCTTCGTCTAGTCTTCGCCTGATTTCATTCTAATCAAGTCTAGCGAAAATCTGATCTAGAAGTTATATCATTAAAACTCTGCATCATATGTGTAAGACATCAATTCAATCGAGTCTAGCACAGAGCTGAGAAATACACATATAAGAATCGAGTTCTTTTCTGTAGATACTTTTCTTTCTTAGCATTTATTTGTTAGTTAAATGACATCTCTATGACTCGCTTTAGATCGACTTCTAACATATTGTTGAGTCACATTTATATCTCAATTCATTGAGTCTTTGATTAAATTAAGAAAAAAGTCAATAAAATTGAATCATATTTGCTGAATTGCAAACATAGTTTCTTCATAATTGAAACAAAGTTTCTTTGATTCATTCTTAAAATAAATTATGCAATATAAAATCTTTTTCTCATTACTTTTAAAATGTCAAAAAGTATTTTGAAATAAGATTTTAACATTGCAAATTCACTCTTTATGCTCTTTTATGATTTTATCATGATACTTTTTCAAAAGCAATTTTTTTTCTTTATTAAGTGCATGCAGTCTATGATTATGATACTGTTTAAACATTATACATATGTTAAATTACATGTATCTTAATCAAAGTTGCTGCTTTATATCTTCTCATTAATCAATCATGTCATGATGTCAGATCATCATCTCAGTTCAGAGCATAGAATATGTCATTAACTCAATTTAATATCATCGATATCTTAGAAAGTCTTAATTCATTGAACTAAGTCATTAATTTAGTCATTGTCATCTTAATTTAGTCACATCAAAATCTGTTTCATGTCTTTGCAATCTTAAATCATAAAACTGCTTGTTAAAACTTTCTTGCATGAGATTATGTAATAGCAATGATTGAATAATCATTGAGTAATCAAAGTCTTGAAGTGTTCACTCTGATCGCTTGAATCAGAAGTGATCACAATGAGCATGATGAGCATGATGCTCATCTTGCTCATCTTGCTTAAGAATGATCAGAATGATCATTCAAAGCAAAAACAATTTGACATAATTCTTTTATGTTTATATAATGATGATCATTCTCTTAGATAGAAGCTTCATGCTTAACTCATGTAAGTAGTCAATACATATTATTGTCTCAGCTATCTTCAAATCTTAAGTCTAGTAATAGTGATTACTGTTTGATCTTTGTATATATTTTGTGTTGTTAAAGAAACAATCATTACACTTTAAGCATCACTCTTTCACAAGATATCAGAAATGTTCATTCTCTTTAATCATGTTTAATCAGTCAGAATGAGCTATGCTCAGTCAAGAAGTAAGCATCTTCAGCGCAGATAAGATTAAGATTTCAACATTAAATTTATATCATAATGATCAAAATAAACTTGAAGCATATTTAGTACAGATAGAGCTATACATCAAACAACACTCATCTCAGTTCAAGTTCATTGAGAACAAAGTACTCTTTGCATTCATTTATTTAAAAGATAATGCATTCACGTGATTTCATCACTATCTAATAAATTATCTGCAGAAGAAATCAGAGAAACAAGAAGAAGAAATCAACATGATATTTTATGATTCTCAAACATTTGAAAAACATTTAAGAAAAGTATTTGAAGACATTGACAAGAAATGTACAGCGAAACGACAGTTGTACAATCTGCGACAGAAAATCTTTGCAACGACTTATTCAATTAACTTTCAACATATTGCAATGAATATAAAATGAAATGATGCAGCTCTCATCAGTCAGTTGTATCAGAAACTGCAAAAGAAAGTCAAGAATGAAATTGTTAAAATCAATAAACTCATTAACTTGCAAAAAATGATATTCAGAGTGATGATCATCAATAACAGACAGTATGAAAGATGTTTGAAAAAAGATAAAGAATTGACTATGTCAGTAATATTGAATCGAAAGTTCAAGAAGAGACGATGACAGTCATACTATGATTCTCAATCTATAAAGTTAGACGCAATTCAAAAGATATTGATGAATGCTTGCAATAAAACAGTTCAACAAAGTAAAACATGTTATACATACAAAAAGCTGAGTCACTACTTCAAGAATTGTACTCAAAACAAGTACAAGAACAAGTCAAAGTCTTATGATAAGCAAGACAGATCTTTTGCAGCAATGAAAGAAAATCAAAAAGATAAACATCAAGTTTTATCATGAACAGCATGTTATGAGAATAATTGTTGCATTCATTTGAGTAATAAGAAAGATTCTGAATGATACTTAAAACTTTCATGAAAGAATCATTTCTACACAGCAACTCATCATCAATCAAAAGTGCATGATGAGAATAATGATGAAAGTTCGTTTACTATGATTGCAAAATTAAAGATTTTCGACAGCAAAGCATATGACTTGAACAGATTGAACAGCATTGAAGAAGCTATTCATTAAGCAGTTGAAGAAGAGAATTGACTTAGCAAAACTTTATGAGCATTCACTATTGCAGCAGAAGATGCTCTCAAGCAAGAAGAGAATTGTCTTGAAGTAAAGAAAAATTTCAGAAAGTTTACAAGTCAAGCAAGCTTTATAAGCATGTACAACGAATTGTACATTCTTTTTAAGCAAAAAGAGAAAGATTTTTCACAGTGAATGCAACAGATCAAGAATGATATACATCAAGTTATTTATGACACTATGCAAGATGAGTCAATTGCATCACGCAAAGACATTTGATATTATGACATAGTCATGAAAAAGTCACTCACAAAAGTCAAGTTCATCAAGCAAGAAGAATATGTACTTTTCGATGAAAATCACATATTCAGAAAGTTTAAACAGATGATAAAAGTCATCAGAGAGAGATTTGATCTGCATGATTCAAAGAAACATTCACTTAAGAAGATCAACTTAAATTAATTTCAGTACATAGAACAAGTATTGAAAGAAAGAACTTTTAGTTTAAAAAACTAGAAGACTCTTTAATCAATAAATCATTAAAGAAGTCTAGTTGAAGATTGAAAATTGAAAGCACATTTGTCTTTATCAATGACTCGTCACAGTTACAAGTCTGAATCAAAGTTAATGATCATGCAGCATGACTATTCATAGACAATGACTGCACAAGAAACTACATATTTTCAGAATTTGCTAGAAAAGTGCAAATATTTATGCAGAAGAAGAAAGAATCTTACAATCTGCAAAACTTCAATGAAACACTCATGAAGTACAATAATAAACTAATAGATCAAGAAACTTGACTCATTCATTTGAAACTTGAACAACATTGAAAGAAGTTATGTTTAAATGTTATGAAGCAGTCAGAAAGTGATATAGTTTTAGACATATCATGACTTCATATGATTAATTCAATGATTGATTGAGTCAACAAGACAATTGCATTTCTAAATATAGAAACAACATGATTGCACTTGATATTGAAGTCATCACAAAATGTGAAGATATTCATCATGATGAGCGAAGAAATGCGCGAAGAGTTCAGAGAAATCAATGATGCACAGATGTTATGAAGCAAAGAGATTCAGAGCAATTACTTGAAAAATTTCACTATCATTATTATTTCTAAAAAATATCAGAAATGTAAGATTTTGTTTGAGAAAGAAAGTAATCAAAAGACACTATTCAAACATCAATCATGAAATCACAAGATTAAGCTTGTTGATGACAAGAAACTTATGAAACAGTTCATTTATTCATTGTTGACAGAAAAGATTAATGCTTTGTGATAATATCTGAAAGAGAACATGCGAAAAGAATTCATTAAAGAATCACAGTCATTAGCAGAATATTCAATTCTGTTTATTTCAAAATTAAATAAAAGTCTAAAACTATATGTTGATTACAAAGCATTGAATAACATCATGATTAAAAACAGTTATTCATTATTGCTCATAGCAGAACTGCAGAACAGACTGCAAAATGCACAATGATTTATAAAATTTGATATACTTGAAGCATTCAATAAAATATGAATTAAAAAAGAAGATGAGTAAAAGACAGTCTTTTGCACTCAACTAGAACACTACAAGTATTTAATCATGTTTTTCAACTTAATCAATACTTTAATCATGTTTCAGATTTTTGTGAATAATGTGCTACAATGTTATCTGAATCAATTTGTCATAGTATATCTAAATGATATATTGATATACTCAAAGACGAAGAAAAAACATATGCAACATGTTAAGAAAGTTTTACAGACTTTGAAAAAAGTCAATCTGCGCATCAAGTCAGAGAAAAGTGAATTTCATGTAGAAGGGTTCACCTAGCACTGGGCTAAACCTAGCAGTGGGACAGCCCTATAGGGCTGAAAATTCACATTTCATATTTTATTGCTATCAACGTGTAATTCTTCAACATATCAGCAAAACGATGACAGTCATCCCTCTCACCCCCCCTATATTCTTCATACCTTCTGAAGATATAGAACTTTCACTGAAAGAGTGCATAACGCTTGCTCACGCCCGTTGAAACGAGGCTTCAGCAGTCAACGAAAATCTTTCCCAAGCAAAACTCGCTCGTCAATATGAAATATCAAGTAGTACTCTTTGAAATCGAATCAATGGTCGAAAGACTACTGCTGCACGCAATCAGCAATTTCAAAGACTTAGCTTCGAAGAAGAAGCAGCTATACGTGACTGAATTCTACGTCTTCAGGTCTGAAACTGGCCTTCTCGTGTGAAGCAAGTACGTTCAATAGCTAAAGAACTACTAATAAAAAAGGGTGATGATAAGTCAGTCGAAGTCAATTGGTCTCAGAAGTTTCTGAAACGTCATTCGCAAATCAAAACAGTATATATTTCTTCGCTTGACAAAGAGCGTGCTATGACTCAGGATCACGATATTTTAGCTGGCTGATTCAACCTCTTTCAGAGTCTAAAAAAAGAGCATGAAATAGAGATAGAAGATATCTACAACATGAATGAAAAGGGGTTCATGCAGAGAGTCATTGCTAAGCTTCGAGTCATGATTTTCAAGTATGAAAAGGCTCATATGACTCAATGTGGCAATCGAGAGTGAGTCTCATTGATTGAGTGTATATCTATGAATGAAAGAGTCTTGAAGCCGTGAATTATCTTCAAAGGAAAACTACAGCAGAAGACCTGGTACGAAGTACTCAAAGAAGATCATATTGCTCTGAGCGAGAATGGCTGAACCGACAACGAATTGAGCCTAGCCTGAATACAGAAATGCTTCGATTCAGAAACTAAAATCTGTCAGAAAGACGAATATCGAATGCTATTAATCGATGATCATGCTTCTCATATCACTACTTAGGTGATTGACTATTGCATCAGTCAGAAAATCATTCTACTGTGTCTTTCGGCTCACACTACTCATCTGCTTCAACCACTCGATGTTGAAGTCTTTGCTTCATTAGCTACTGCGTACAAGACTCATGTTCAGCGAGTTACTCGACTTGAGGTCAGCTACTCAATCGATAAAACGAACTTTCTGAAGCTCTATCAACTGACTCGACATGAGGCAATTACATCACTGAATATTAGAAAGGCATGAACAGCTACAGAACTTCTATCATTCAGCTCAGCCTTAGTACTTCAGCACTTTCCTCCTGTTAAGAAACTAGAGTAATCACAGCAGTACAACATTGTCATACGTTCAACTACATCTTTCGAAGCTACAGTCACATACATCGATTCTGACAAAGGTTTAGAAGTCGTTCTAACACTTGCAAATACCTCTCAAGTACAGCAGCTTATTAGGCAAGCAATAGAAGGATCGACTTCTGATCAGATTCTTCAAAAGGTGAGTAAAGCAGCAATACGAGCAATGGCGAAATCTACTATTCAGAATGTTACTAATCAGAAACTTCTTGAGTTAAATAGAAGAAAGAAGAAAAAGATCAATCGAATTGAGAATAATTATGATACTGCAAGAGTCATGAATCAAGAGGTTGTTGATGAAAGAAGAGAGAATCAACAAGCAAAGATATGACAAAAGAAGGTTAATTTCCTACTACGTCTAGATTCTGAGCTCTTTACTTCAAAACCTTCTTCTACTCGAAAGCGAGCTGTTGTAATCTCAGCTCAACAAACAAAGCTGTGAAATAGAGAGGTCAATGATCTACTACGTCTAGGCTCTGAGCTCTTCACTTCGCCGACATCAATGACATTGACAGCAAGCTCTAGACAAAAGAAGAAGAAGCAGCTGATAGTTAAGCTACGAGTCAGACAGCTGAAGCAGAAGCAGAAGCAGAAGCAGCTGATAGTTAAGCTACGAGTCAGACAGCTGAAGCAGAAGCAGAAGCTGAAGCAGAAGCAGAAGCAGAAGCAGAAGCAAAGAAATAACGAAATATCTACAAATGATCAATCAGGGCGAGGCATGCGTATCAGAAGAGCCTCAAAGAGGTTCTATTAGCTACGTAGTTCACCTAAAACGAATCGTTAAAGCGATAAAAAATGAAATGTGAATTTTCAGCCCTATAGGGCTGTTTCACTGCTAGGTTTAGCCCAGTGCTAGGTGAACTCTTCTACAAAGTGTACAGTTTTTGAAATTCATAGTCATGTCTCAAAGTTTAAGAATGAACTTAAAGAAGATAAAAGCTGTTACAACTTAATTGATGTCAAAGTCAAAGATTGAAGTTCAATTCTTTCTAGAATTCGCGAACTTTTATAAATGCTTTATAAAGAAATACTTCAGAATCATCTCATCACTTATAAATCTTACAAGAAAGAACATATTATTCGTGTGAACTGAGAAAGCAGACGAAGCTTTCAAGAAACTGAAGAAATTGTTCATCTTTCAATCAATACTGATCATGTTTGAATCAGAAAAACTCATTACGCTTGAAATGAATATGTCAGATGAAACTATTAAAGCATGTATCAATCAATCAAATGATAAAAGATGTTTGCATCTTATTGCATTTTACAATAAAAAGCTTACAGATGCTGAATTGAACTATGAAATACATGACAAGAAGCTGTTAGCTATTGTCAATTCTTTCAAACAATGAAGAGTATATTTGAAAGAATTTAGACATCAGATTCAAGTATACACAGATCATAAGATTTTGCTATACTTTACAATTACAAAAGTTTTAAATCAAAGACAGATTAAATGATCAAAAGAGTTGTTATCATACAACTTTTAAATTCAATATCAAAAGAAATCTGAAAACTCAAAGATTGACATCTTGAGCAAAAGAGCAAATCACATGACAGATAAATCACAGATAAATCAGATTATCTTACAAGAGAACTCAGATGATTTGATTGTTTATAATAAACATAACGCAGCTACTTTACAAATCAACAATAAAGATCTCAAGAAATGAGTAAAGTTAAAGCTAGCGAAGAACTTAGTCGCGCAAGATATTATAAAGAATATCAAGAATAACATGAACTTTGAGATTATCAATGAAATACTAACATTTCAAGATCTGATTTATGTTTCAACAAAATGCAAACAGAAGATGATAAATGATCATCATAAGTTAATGATACACAAACATCAGAATTCAAATAAAATCATTAAGAAAATATCTAGAATTTACTATTTCTTGAAGATGAGAAAACAGATAAAAGATATTATCAGAAAGTGTAATGTATATATTCATACAAAACATAATCAACATAAATTTTATGAACTTTTGAAAAGCTTCAGCACATCAGATTGTGCGTGAAAAAGCATAGCTTTGAACTTCATAATTAAGCTATTTAAGTTGAAGAAAAGAGTCATTGAAACAACGTATGACTTTATATTGATTATAACAGACAGATTAATTAAGTATGAATACTTCTTGTCATACAAGAAAATAATATTTGCAAAAGATTTGATTTACATATTTCTGAGAATGATTGTAGCAAATCATGAACTATCAGATGAGATAATTTTGAATAGAAATAAGCTCTTCACATTAAAATTCCGAAAATTTTTGATGAATTAGTTAGAAATTCATCATAAACTGTCAACAGTTTATCATTTGCAAACAAATGAACAAATGAAAAGAATGAATCAGACACTGAAACAGTATCTTAGATGTTATATCAATTATAGACAGAATGATTAAATACAGCTACTGTCAGTAGCACAGTTGACTTTCAATAGCACAACGATGAAAGTAATCAGCATGTTATCATTCTTTGCAAACTATGAGTTTGAGTCAAAAACTTTTAAGAAATCATGTGAATTTGCACAATTAACTCAGAAAGCTACGCTACAGATAGAATAATTGCAGCTGCTACAGAAAGAATTACAGAAGAATATACAGTTTCTCAGCAAGTGCATGACTTTGTATGCAAATAAAAAAAGAAATAAAAAGTTTACTTTTAAGAAGAAGAACAAAGCATATTTACTAAGATGAAACATCAAAACGAAAAGATCAAGTAACAAACTGAATCATACAAAGCTAGAATCTTATAAGATTCTAAAGATTAAAGAATCAATTAACTATAAGTTAGATTTATCAGCATTTATGAGAATACACTCAATATTTCATATTTGTCTTTTGAAGTTTGCAGACTCAAATACATTAATTCAAACAGAATTTTCAGAAATTGATTCAGAGAGTCAGAATGTTGAGTACAAAGTAAAGAATATACTGAATCAACGAAATATCAAAAGTCAGTCTCATTGATTAGTCAAATGAAAAGATTAAGAAGAATCTCAAGAACTATCAGATGCTTCTGTGACAGTTTCAGTTAAGAAATTCAGTCAGTCAAAGTCTGATGAAATCTCAATCTGCTTAAAGAACACGTCAAAGAGAAGATCATTCAATAATGATTTACTAGTCTTTCTCTTCTTCTTCTTGAGCTTGATGATGTTTTAAAACTTTCATTCAATCATCATTTATTTCTTATTCTTCAGAAACACAAATTGATTTTGCAGATGAGTAGTTCTTGCAAAAATCTTTTGCATCTGCTTGTGAATGTTAAACAACTCATCAAGAATGCAATTGCATTCTATCTTTATTCTTTTTCACTTCATCATTGAGAAAGTAAGATTGCACTTGTGATTGAGATGCATACACTCAATGCAATGATTGAATTTGTTGTCAACACAACATTTCTTTTGCAAGCAACTGCAATGTTCACAAGAATGCATGACAGCACACTCAAAATTCATACATTCAAGAAAATCTTTGCAACGCAAGATAGAGTTTTTGATTGTGCAATGAGAAAACATGAAGAAAAAGTGATTTTCAAGATGAAAATCTTAAAAGAGAATTTAGTGTTAGAACTTTCTTGCACATGAAATTATGTAACAGCAATGATTGAATAATCATTGAGTAATCAGAGTCTTGAAGTGATTGCTCTGATCGTTTGAATCAGAAGTGATCACAGTGAGCATGATGAGCATGATGCTCATCTTGCTCATCTTGCTCAAGAATGATCAAAGTGATCATTCAGAGCAAAAATGACTTGACATGATTCTTCTATGTTTATATAATGATGATCATTCTCTTAAATAGAAGTTTCGTGCTCAACTCATGTAAGTAGTCAATACATATTATTGTCTCAACTATCTTTAAATCTCAAGTCTAGTAATAATAATTACTGTTTGATCTTTGTATATATTTTGTGTTGTTAAAGAAACAATCATTATAAAAATGATGAAGAATAAAGACTTTAATCATTCGTTTCTTCATATGATCAAAGATTGTTTAACAAGCTTAATTTTATTCAAATATTATCTTTTTTTGAGTTAGTTGAATCAGAGAATGAACAATCTTCGAAAAGTTCTTTATAAAACGTTGATAGAAATTGTAAAAGTCAACGAAGAACTGTATCTGAGTGAGATTTGTAGAAGTAGATCATTCAATTACTGCTTGTACTTTTCTGAGATTCATCTTTAGTTCTTTGATGAATAGTAATAGTTTCAGAAAGAAAATCTTCTGAACATGAAACTTGCATTTGTTTATATTCATTTGAAGATCAGCTTCTCATAGTCTATGTAGAACTAATCATACATGTTACTTATGTTTCTTCAGTGTTTTGCTGTAAATGATAATGTCATCTAGATAAATTTGACAAAACTGATAAAGATAGTTAAATAACACATTGTTCATATAATGTTGATAGAAAGTTGAGTCGTTGATTAATTCAAAAGACATCACGTGATATTTGTAGAAATCAAAAGAGATGATAAAGATAGTCAAATCTTCACTGCTCAAATGCATACGCAGTTTGTTGAAGATAACAATGATGTTCAATCAAATTAGATATCTGCTATCTTGTATACAAGTGAAAGTCTCGTCTATTAATGACAAAAAATAGTGATCTCATTTGATCAAAGCATTGAGCTTTCTGTAATTAACACAGAAACGCAAGCTATCATCTTTCTTTTCAATGAATAGTATGAGCGAAGCATATGAAGCTGAGCTAAAAGATATAAAGTCTTTATTCAGATGCTTGATCAGATAATTCTTCATCTTTTGAAGCTTGTAGTCAGACATATGATAGAGATGACTTCAAGAAGATGTTTTCTCGTCGATTAACTCAATTTTATGATCGTAGAAACGATGAGAAGATAGTTGATCAGTCATCGCTCGATCAAACACGTCTAGATAGTCATGATATTTCAAAGAAAGCTTAGCTTTGACTTCTTTCAAGATCTTTTCATGTGAAAGCTCTTGTAAATTTACATCTTCTGATTTATTTCTAGCTGTTTTTAGAAGTTAATCAATTTTCGTGATGATGATCGCGAAAGTAGTCACATTCGATCATTTGACTAGTGATTTATATGCTGCAGTCTTTATCATTGCTATGTTCATTGAATTGAAAAACGAAGTGAAGTTGATTGAATTAAATAATTTCATGATTTTACTGAATGAAGCTGACTTCTCGCTGAGTTAAGTGATGATAGAAGAGATAAATCTCTTTAGTATTTGAGTAGAAGTTAAACTCTTCTGCTTCGTGATTATCTTGTTGCTTGAGAGTAGAACAATCAATTTCTGACTAGAAGTGAAATTTGAAAATTGAAGAAAATTGATTTGCATATCAATTACTAGATTGATTTTGTTCATTCATGTTTTTTCAAGAATTATTTGATGTTGATTTAATCAAATGATCAATATAAAAGCTGTGTCAATCGTATGATCTTGAACAGTCAGGTTCAAATAAATGACATGAGTAATGAGTTTCTTAGCATAATGATCGTTGAATTCTCGAATTGACTTCGCTTTGATCAAAGTCAAAGACTTGATTTGCAAATAATTACAAACATTCTGCGCGATTAATTCATCAATAAACGAATAGTCAGCTGCTTCAGTGTCAATCAATAACTTTAATGAGTAACTAATTTCATTGCTAGATAGTACACATTCAGTAGTCAAAGATTTCAAAGCAAAGAAATCATCTGAGCTGCTCATTGTTGAAGAAATTAACACATCTTTCATCATGTCTTTGATAAAAGTCACTAGTTTTTTGTCTCATTCTTCAATTTCTCTGTAAATAATTTCTTCTCTTCTTTTGACATGATGATCTCATTGAGACAAGAAATGAATGCACAAGATGTTAAAGTACTAGTCTTCAGCTGAAAGTAGTTCTTTGAAAGATGATTTGATACTTTGCAGTTGAAGCAGATGATTGACATTCTTGATCATTCAGATTCGAAGATGAAAAAAGTAGTGAGTTGAACATAGCTAGTAGTTGAAGCTGAAGCTGATGTCGATGAAGAAACAAAACGTTTTTTCGAAGCTATTATTGATTTGACTGTTCATTGCTTATCATGTAACTGATAATTAACTCATTGTTTGTTATTTACATCTTGAAGAAAGATTTTAAGCTTATTAAGCGAACTAAACTTTATGAGACAAACTGACAATGCGTTCTGAAGATGATTGTTGATTTTATTCTGAATGTCATTCATCAGAGTGATATCATTGTAGTTCAGAAAGCTGAATATTTTAGTAAATTCTGAATAGAAAGAGCTGAAGAGCTTGTTGAGCTGCTTCAGAGCAACGTATTTGCAATGATACTTTCAAATCAGATTCTGATCTTCGTAAATTTCTTTCAAATGTTTCAGTAGCTTTGATAGTGATTAATAAAGTGAGAAAGCATCAACATGATGCTTTGCATAAATTTGCTGATCAGCATCGTCTTCTAGTCTGAAAATCACATAGACAATATGAATCTTTTCAGTAGAATAATGATTCACGTTGACATCAAGTTTGTCAGCTATTTTGATGTTTCATGTCTTTCAGATAAAATCATCTGTTTCAATGAAGATGAGTGAATTTGAAAGCTTAATGAACTTGTGATGATCATTCTCATTATCAGATAGAGTAGAAGATTCTCATTGAGAGCAAACTTCTTTCTGATTGACTCGTTGCTCAGCTGACTGAGTATCTTGATGAGACATAGATTGATCAGCTTGACGTTGTTTCACTCTGAAGTTCAATCACTCATCTTGTAGCTGACTGATCTTTTTCTCTAACTCATTGTTTTTATCAAAAGC
>JAABUT010003058.1_pt1 | contig 14927 bp, 18 predicted proteins | sample 5559281 | NCBI WGS metagenome assembly JAABUT01 (sample SAMN10711880, study PRJNA513359) | rock metagenome | isolation source: Antarctica rocks | place: Antarctica: Victoria Land, Ricker Hills nord | collected 2016-01-04 | reverse complement strand
TCCATTCCTAGCTTGGCTGCCAGCATCTTCAGCTCAATGCAGTTGTGTATCCGGCAGTATGTCTCAAAAATGAACATGCGAGCATTCTCCACAAACTCCTCTTTACAGGAGGTCAAAAAGTAGTCATCGTCAATAACCTGCACACAACACATCGTGAACTGCTGGGAGATATACAGCTCAACAGGCTGGAGACTACAAGATGACAGACAGGTGGGAAGGGCTGACAGGCTACAGATACGCCCCCCTTGGTTGCTCACCACTTGGTACAAAGCTGGCAAAGCTTACAACATTGGGCAGCCTGAAGTTGCACTGGTGCAAAACCCTAATGTGCATGTATCACAATAAGATGGAGTAATGCGCATATGCCCCCTGTATTGCTGTGCCCTGACACATATGCGCTTCCTATATCACTGCAGCAATGTGCACCCACCATCAGGAGGCACAAAGACAAAAGAGACTCAATAAACAAGACAAAACCCTTCTGAGCTTGTGAATGTAAGCCCACCTGCTCACACTCCTGCAGCTTCTGTTGCGCTCCATCAAAGTCATAGTTGGTGTAGAGACACTGCAGAAAGTCTGTGACGGGATCACTGACGTGGTATGACTCCTGCTCAATGAGGCGCATCAGGTCCTTCATGACATTCCTTCGTCGCTTGTTGACTACTGCAGCCACTGCCAGGTAGCGAACCAGATGCTGAGCATTTGTCTGGATGGCATTCAAGAACCTGCAGCACAGCAGACACAATGATCACAGCAGCAACTTCAGGCTCTGCTGATTGTCACACCTGAGTGATCACAACCCTGATAGTTCTGGAGTTGCCAACAATCACTACAAAAACTATACTCAAAAACAGCATGCAGTCAGCGGCGATGCATGTGCTTGTCACCTTTCTTGAAAGAAAAGGTCGATGATAGCATTGCGGCCATTCTCATGGTTAAAGAAGACAAACAGGGACCAGTGCATCAACCAGGTCCGCTGCTGAAGCTGCACTAGCAGAGGGGCAAAGTTGTTGTCATCAATGACATTCTTCAACTTGGTCAGAGAGTCCATTGCTGTTTCCCAGTCTTGCAAAAGAATTTCTGCTGCTAGCTTGCCCCACAAAGCGCTGAGGTTTCGTTCTGAGTTTGTGGACAGGGTTCTGTAGTGATATAGAAACTCCGCTGCCTCTGAGTAGTTGCCACAGTCAAACTGAAACTTAGCGTACTGATACAGTGCATCTATCTGTTCGCTGCCAATGTTGTGTTCGCGCTGTAGCCAGGGAAGGTTTTGTGCCTTCTCTTGCTTGAGCTGCTTGACCAGACTTTCATCACTGAGAAATTGCACTATGCTGTCTGCTTGGGCCTGCAGGTCGGCAAAACGTAAGTGTAAGCTATACATATGGGCAAGATCAGCCAGTCCTGTCTCGGCTGCCTAGGTTGCTAACCTGCAGTTTTCTGAGATTCTGCACAACTTCTGTTCGTCGCTCCTTGAGCTCTTGAGGGGGATCACGGTTGTTCAGCTGAGTGAAAATCTCCATAGCATAATCAAGCATGTTTGTCTTGTTCAGCAAATCAAGCTTGCCCTGCTGAATTTGATCCTCGGGATACAGCTCTTTTGCTGACAGCCACTCCAGCAAAGGAAAGACCAGATGCCTGTCCATGCTCTTGGCCAGCTTTGCGGTGAGATCATGTTCTGCCATTGTGGCACGTCCCGTCACATACCCAGCGCTGGGATCAATGCTAACTAGGAGCTTCGCACGAAGCCGCCTGAATAGGTTATGCTTCAGGGCGCTCCGGCATTGGGGCTCTTTGCCCTGGGGCCTCCGGGGGCGGGCGCAATAACCCAATAATGTGCCATCCAGGCATGTTACCAGGCTCTGCAGATCATTGCATGCTTGAGAACTTGTATTTGAGATGCAATCTATCAAGGAATGTGCCATCTGGTGGTGGCATGTCGCTAGTCAATGTCTGCCTGACACTTTCTATTTAACACAGACCATAGCAGCTTGCAACTGTACAGGACTGTTTACAAATTTGAAGCTGATCATTCAGTTTACCAGTATTCTGACTATTTATCTACAGTCAAATGCTACCCACACAGGAGACTACTCAGTAGGTTCAGATGTGGTTGCCATGGCCTACAGGCCGCTTTGGCAAGGGTGTCAAACATTGCAGCAGGGAAGACAGGGTCTGTCTTGTGTGCATGCTTAGCTCAGTTGAAGACGAGCACCATTTTCTGTTTGACTGCCCCGCACACAGTCACATACGTCAGCAGTACAGCCACCTTAAGGCTTTTCCATTAGGCTCCATTCTCACTGGCAGCTTGTTTGGCCAACCCAACGTGCTAGGCAGTCACCTCAAAACTTGTTTTGCACAAATACAATCTGTGTTGGCCAGTCCACGGGTAGTCTGGCTTCTGAAGTTTGTAGAGCTAGATTAGAGTAGAGCGTGTGGCATCGTGGTACCAGCACGCTCCTTCATTAAGCATTGCATCTGCAATTTATTGGTGCTTTATTGACGAACGCCTTGAACAGTGGTGCTTTAGTGTATGTTGATTTCCCAGTCATTGTCTGATGAGTCCTAAAGACAGGACAGGAAAGGTAAATTGATTGACTTATGCAAATTCCGGTCTTGCGCTCCGAGACCATCCGCTGGGAACTCACTAGAAAGCCCGGACCACGACATACCAATCAGGAAACAACTGCAGCTGTTCTGCACGCATTGCAGCAACCAGTAAATGCTCGTTGCCGTTGCTTTGGGCCAGTTCGCTTTCGCTGCGTTCACATGGCTTTTGCAGCTCAGGTTGTCAGCGTAGGCAAAGGGTCTCTGCGTTCTGGCCAACCTTCGCGATGCATGCGTTCTTTTAAGTCAGTGCAGCCATTGCTGATGTATGCAAGACCTCGTCCGCTACGAAGTCGGCAGCAACTTGACTACCGTCGGGCAAACTGCTATGCAGTGCTTTCAAACAGGAGTATGCTGTACTTGAGCGGTGGATGTGAGGGAGCTGCAAAGTGTCTTGAAGTGAACAAATGAAGAACGCTGCTACTCACTAGGTCATTCTCTGTTGCAGCTGAGACAGATCAGTCAGCTGATAAGTCTGCAGACGCACTGAAGGCACACTTGCAAGAGCTTGAAGATGAGCGCAAAGCAGCAACACTCAAAGCTGAGCACATGGCCACAAAAAGCCAACGTTTGGCCGAAGCCATTGAGAACTTGCAGGCAGGTGCACTGCGTGCCATGAGGCAGCAAGATGAAGCTGCTGCCAGAGAGCTCCTGCAGGTTCGTACTGTCTATGATTACATTGGGCATGATTTTTTCAGTGTCAACAAAATCTGCTGTTGATGTTGGCACGAAGTTGCACTCAAGTTCTGCGTGCATTGCTTGACAGCAGTGTGGTGTGCAGGAGAAGACAATTGTCACAACAGCTCTACAAAAAAGCAAAGACCGAGCAGCATTAAACTTTACACTTGCAGAAAAGCTGAACAAGCTCATAGGTGAGGAACATAGCTGCAAGTTTGTCAGGTTGAAGCATGCCCAAGGTGACCTTTTTTAAGTGTTTGATGTGTTCTGACTTCATGGCACATGTTTCCTAGCATTCAGCACAATCATGCCTGGAAGGCTGTCATCCAGTCTGCACCCATTGCTGTTTCAACTTGGCATCACTGCAGGTGCAAAACAGACAGAGCTTATTGCCTTGTTGCATCGGTCGAGTAGTTCAAAACGCCTGTCTCAGAAGCCTTTTTCAGTGGACCCTGCCGGAATGGTTTCCATGGATGACACTCAGCCAGGCCCCTCAGGTACTCACACAGCTCAAACCTAATCACCACTCATTCTTGTATGTCAGAAATGCAAGAAGTTGGGAACATCTGTCTTGCATCACAATATTGATGTGGTGATGTGGTTGCTTCACATTAGTTGATTCATGCTTTGCTGTCCTCTCCAGTATCCTCAGGTCATAGGCATGCTCTTGCGCTTTGCAGGCCCACATCGCCATTGGTCAGCGGGCTACTCGTTTGTCTTGCATGTCCAACAAAGATTGTTGTATGCCTTGTGCACAAACTGATGGTTTGTGCATAGCTGCAATCACACTCAGCCAGGTATGTGTCAGCAGTTGCAACTAGTTTGTAGGGACCTTTGCAGGCTCGCAGTCAGACACAGACTCTCAACAGGGAGGCAGACTTACATTTTCCCCTGGGTACGACCCTGCCGTGCTCACTAGCCAGGACTACCAATCAGAGGAAGAGATTGACAACAAGTTCCTGGAGCTTGAGAGACAGACGCTGGAGTCTATGATGGAGGCTAGCCGGCTACATACTGAGCAGGCTAGCAACACTCAGGAGCAGGACCAGCAACGCATCTCATCTGGCTCATCAGCCTCAAGCTCTGCAAGTGATGCTGACATAGGCCCTTACAGCAGCACCAGCAGCAGAGCCAGTACCAGCCACACAAACTGGTGGCATGATGCAGGCACCAATTTGCAGCAAGTTCAGCAACAGACTGGACCTCTGGAGTCACATCAGGCGCACGAGATGGCTAAGGACGTGACAACTCTGCTGACCAGGATTGTCAATGCCAGGGTCATGCGTGGTCTAGACCCAAAGGCTGCTCAATTGGTAGACCTTGCTGTCTTCCAAGTGGGGGTAGCTGCATCTGCTGACCCAGCTGTGCGCATAGCGCCTCCCAGGACAGACTTCAGCATCAACGTCAGGCAGCGCCTGTTCAGAGATGCAACTGCTGTTGCCTTGGAAGCGTGCTCGCTTTCTGCAGCCGGTAAAATAACAGAAGCATGGCAGGAGCTTACATCCAGTTGGGCTGAAAAGCAGGCAACAGATTCTGCTGTTGCTCACTCACCAGATGTGACAGGCAGGCTGGCCCAGATGTTCCTCAGGAGCCTTGCTGAGCTGTTCAAGTTAGAGCAGACAGAAGTTGAGCGCATTGTGCATGCTGCTGTGGCAGCTCATACCAGGGCAAAGCTCCTGGATGCAGTGGCTGCTGTGAAGCAGGTGACATGCTTTTTCAAAAACTGCACATAACTGCGTGTAACTCACATTTGATTGCTGTTGCTGTCACAGCAGCAGCATAATGATGCCAGCTTCAGTCTGCGACAGACGTCTTGCTGTTGCAGCTCTCTGTCATGGCAGTGCCTCAGGAACATGTGCACATGCAACCTTGTGCACATGCAACCTTCTGCAGTTTTATGCTGATTTCAAGCTTCATAGGTATTCATGACAACCTGTGCTGTTGAAAATGTAGGCGGAGATTCCAGCAAAAGCAGATGTTGCCCTTGAAAAGATGCGGCATTTAGCTGCGGTGGTTGACACTTTCCCGCTTCCGCCTCGCTCCCCTGAGATGGAGTTGGTCTATTCAGGCTTGCGTGGATTTCTGGGATATGAAGACCGCAAGGTCTTGCATGAGGCGTATCAGCAAGTCAGCTGCAGCCAGGCATCTCTTCGTGCAGTTGCAGACGCGCTAGGGATGAACTTGTAGCGCTAGGCTGGCAGGTCCAGGAGCCTGGGTCGAATCTATTTGATTCTGGGCCATGCAATTCTGTGCATCTTGTGTCAGACAGCTACTTATACAGTATGTATTTGCGGCCTGTTCAAGCTGCTTTGTATACAATCTATTGTTCAAATCCTACATAATCTACGTTTGGCTCAAATTGTGAGATGCAAGGCTCAGATATAGCCAGGTTGTCTGCAGGCTTGCAGGGCCACGCATGCCTGAGGTCCATCACATGGCACAGTTGTATAACTTTGCATGCGTTGAGGAAAAGGGCTGCACCTTGGTGCAGTGAGCTGAACGTGAGCTGCACATATCTATGCCTATAATCGCTGCATGCAACATGCTAACATTGCAGACCGCACAGGAGATCAGTTTCCTGACCAGCCTGTGCAATAAACGACTTGGTTCCTGCCCTCAAATGGCAAGGTAGCAACTTGGATATGCTTGGGGTCTCTAGATTGCAAATACTGTATCAATTGCTCATACTTTCGGACATGGGTACCATCTGGCAACCGTCGCCTTGGGAACTCCATTGGGTACACGCAGCATGGCACCATAGCAAAAGGGCGTCTGGTCCTTTGGGCAAAGTTGATGATTGGCTCAGCTGCCTGCAAACACAACATGCTGTTCAGGGACAGTCATACCCGTACAGTGTACCTAGCTAGCTGTTACAAACACATTGCTAGGCAGTGCAAATTTCTTGCGGTGGCTGTAAGCTGCAAAGATCAAGCTGGAGGTCCGCAGTGACCAGCAGTGCCTACAGCAGCAGCAGCAGCAGCGGATGGCTAACACAGGTGGTGACAGAGGGCGCACCTGGTCAGGATGTATCCCCACAATGACTGAGCACTCCTGAATGATTCTCCTTGCCAAGTCCAAGTCGGTAATATCAGTGGCTCCTGCAGCGTCATCTGCTTCACTGCTTTCTGCAACGACGCTTTCTAAGATGGTACAGCTGGCAGTAGCCTCGTGCAACTCTTGTTGTTGTGCCTGTGGCAGAGGCTTTCCAGTCTCGGCCTCAGCCCAAGCCTGACCATCCTCATGCTGCAACCCACCAAATCAGAGTCACAGCAATGCAATTTGCGGCACAAATGCACAAGAAGACGACAAACACTTTACGACCCATAGACGCTGGAATCAGCTGGTGACGTACAACAAAAGCTGATGGTGTTGCAAGAACAGAACCAACTGATGATAGAGGCACTTCATTATGTTAATCAAGCCTGATTCATGGATGAAGACACCTTTCATTAGTCACAACGCAATAGTGTTGGACAGAGCAGGCATGCGTTGCATGAGACAGGCCAGTGCACAAAGTGCAGTTTTTCAAGTGCTGCTCATGCAAAAGTGCAGCAATTACACACAATACATCCTACAGGGCATGTACACAGGTTGCTGGCAACAGCTTGAGACAGCTAATGAGTTTCACCTGCAGTCCCTTGTGAGTCCACTTGATATCCTTTGCCAATTGCATCGACTGCTGCAGGACTGCCCGCCACTCTTCATGCCCTTCGACTAGCTGTGCAGGGTTGTGTGAGTCAAGTGATGCATGCAGTAAGTGCACAGCCTGGTTGTCAGGTAGTCTATCAGATATCTGCTGTGCACCACCACCAATCACTGCTTTCACATGACTGCCAGAGTCTGGTCCTGATGGCAGTTGGCTGCCCTCAGCAGGCAGATCTGCTGCATGGGCGGTATTTTCATGAATGGCTTGGCCAGCTGAAGGTGAGTGCAAACCTGGGTCTGGGCTTGCTGTCAAGAGGCCGTTGATGACAGCTTCGTCAAAAACCATGCGCAGATGAGGGGGATCAATGCAAACCCTCTCGCCTGACACAAACTTGTCATGGGCATGGTCCACATACGATTGAAAGTTGACATTCCTGTGGTAGTAGCCTTTCTGCAGCCCAGCATCAAACACATGTCAGAAACAGTGTCTCAGTAAGAGCTCTGCCTACTGACAAGTTTACAAAGATGTCTACCAGTCAGGTAAGTGATCTGAGTTCAGCTGAGCTCAAATGGACAGAGACTGAGAACTGACCAGCATCCATTTGTGCTGTCTCCAGAGCTGCAGTGCGCGTGGCTCCACTACAGTGGCTTGGATCCCATTCAAGTTCAGCAGCTCAAAGCTGAGCTCCCCCTTGCCTCCAGCAATGTCAAGAACACCACTCCCTTTCTTCAGTTGCTCTTGTCCAAACGTGTCCATCAGAAACCTGAAGAGTTGCTAATTTTAGCGTGACTCCTGTTCCACAGCACATGCAGCAGCAGCAGCATGCTACATGTCTCAAAGCACGATTTGTGAGCTCATGCTAAGTCTGCAAAACGTGTTGCATTGCAAAGCACAAAGCTGACATGACAGACTCAGCTTCTGGTGCTAGCAGGGAGATCAGGAATGGCCAGCATGTCACAAAGGTGCAGTCAAATGGTGCATGTGCCACCTGCCTTCGGAAGACACCTGCTCGGAATGCATTTCTGACCAAGTTTCTCCTGCCCACACCTCTGTTGCTGATGCGCTGCGCCTGATTGGTGGTGGCATTGTGATTGCTGCATGAGCGAACAGTGTGCATGTCACAATCTTTATAGCTACATTTTGCAGAGTCAGGGTACAGATATGCTGATGATGACGGGGCATCAGTAATGAGTACAGATTCACAGCTGACCTGGCATTAGTGACGATTGCTTTTTCTGGCAGAGCATCAGGCGGATGCCTGTAAAAACACTTCTCCTTGTACAGGCAGTAGCCACGCCTGCTCCAGTGCTTGCAAACCTGTATGAAGTCACAGCTGTTTCAGGTACAGACAGGTCAACAGTTCAAAGAGAAAGTCACGAGGCATGAGACAATTTCTGCAATGCTGTTAGCAGATGTTCAGGAAGTCATGAAAGGGAGCATGTACTACAGTGCCTTTCTGACACACAAGCCTTCAGACACACAACCAAGCTGTTGTTGCTGTACCCACCCACCGGAGGCAGCAGTTCTACACCTTGTCCATCAGCCTCTTTCAATGCGCAGCTCAAATGCATGTAGCCTGTATAGTCTCCCTGAAAGCGTGTAAAGGACTGTGTTCAAGGCTGCCCTGAGTGACTGACTTGACAACAAGAAGACGCACCCAGGGATAAATGGCGTTTCCTGGACTGATAGGTAGATGGCAATAACTGCACGGCGTTTGATGCTTGGCCTGCATAACAATCGGTTTCCAAACGGGACTTTGCCTCTGTGTGCCGCCACGGGTTGGTCCATGGCTGGAAGTATCGTTGCCGAACACAGCAGGTAATGTCGCGTCTGCTGCAGGGATTTCCATTCCGCTCGAATCTGCAAGGCTTGCAAGGTCGGACCCCATGGCAAGGATGGCCCTGACCTGACGATGTTCACACTTTCATGCATGCCATGCTGAGCATGCTGAGCTTGTCTCATCAAACCATTTGACAGACACTCAGCACACAGACTGAGCAGCTGTGCATCTTGCGCATCAGCTGGCACGGGATCATTAATGGAAAGTTACTACACCGCAAAGCTGCATTTACATACAGCGCAATGTAACAATCTTTTCTACAGGGTACTTTGGTACCAAGTGACAGCACTGCTTTCAAAACTACAGCTGCCTCCAGGCAGCAATCAGATGGCTCTGCAAAGTTTCTCGCAACATCCATTGAATGCCCATGTAGGTTGCTCAACATGCTATAGACCTTGGTCGGCTTCATCCTGGCCCCAGTATGTCCAGAACACTGCTAAACAACACTGACAAGGTGCTTATTTTGCAACTAACCTACTCAGGAAACAGTGGTTGATTCTCTTTCCTTTGACCAGATGGCCAACTGCCCATACGCTGCTTCTCTTGCACTGTCTCATGGTGGCCTGTCAAGCTTTGTTGGCTGACTGCTCAAATCGACAGGAGTATGTCATGGGGCCTGAGTCTCGTGTCCACAGCTATTCCGTAGGCAGAACACACTTTGCCCCAATTTGCATGGCACCAGTTTCAACCTGATCATGACCTTCCATTCTTTGATAGGCATTTGGATCAATTGCAGGCATCATGGTAGTGGCAAACATACCCTGCAACATTGCAACTTTGTTGCAAGCCCAATGTCACATGTAACACCTCAGGAGGACAGAGAAGTATGGCAGATGGCCTTCTAACACACAACTAGAGTGCAACTGATTTCTAAATCAGCTACATATCTGGTGTTTCAACACGCTGAGTCTGCGCGACCATGTGCCAAATGTTTCCGCACTGAACAGGTGCAACACCTTTTCTGTGGAGTTTCAGCTGCAAAGCAAAAGACTCAAGGTGGCTTAGGTCATATTTTGCGGATGCCTAATGATACATTGCCTAAGTTGTTTGGTGAAGTCAAGGGGCTTCGTCCACCTGGCCGCCCTAGGTCTAGTTTCAATGATATTGCATTATGTGACTGCTGACACTGTTGTATTAGTAGGCCTTATAGGGATGCACAAGACAGGCTGCTCTGGAGAGACAAGACTTGTCCATCACGTACCTAGCTCATCATGAGCCAGAAAGCGTTAAAAGTATTGTTATTAAGTCTGCCGTGCATTGGCAGATACATGGTACCTGCATGCATGTAACTGTAGCAAGCATTGATGTTGAGTGATGCAATGATGGCTGATCATGGTAAATCTACTAGGCCTAGAGCGCTTGAGTCTAGCGCTAGCATCATCAAACTAGATTTCAGTAGTTTCGGACCAGCTGGACCTGTGCAATTCTACACCTGTGCAACTCTACATGCCTCCAATACTATCCACGGCGACTCTGGGCAGGCTGCTATCAGAAGCCTCAGGGATCAGCATCAGCTGTCTGAAGCTGAAGGGGTCGCTGGGGCACATGATACTCCGAGTCAGCACGTTTCAGTTCACGGCACCACGTGTGCCTTTTGCATCGTGACATTTGTTGGCAATGTTGACGTCAATGTACCAAATGTCCATCACGTGTGTGTAAATGTGTCCTTTTGATGCCACCAACATTTCTGACATTTCTGACAGCGAGGGTTGCCAATCAGCAGCCTTGTTGCCGGTTGTCACACTCATCTTCACCTGGTTGTTGCCATTAGTCTTCTCTGCGTGTGCCTGCCAACGTTCAGCTACACATTCACCACAATGTCTTCAGGTGCGACACAAGCCACTTCGGCGTTTCTTGTTACCCGCGTCGTTTCACTACTCCTATGGCAGCCTTTTGTGTTGCTGCGTTGCCGGAGTATCGTTCGCTTGGTATCAGCGAACCAACTTGTGTGCTATGCTGCAGTGATGGCCGCACAGCAAATTTCAGCGGGTTTGTCAGCCCCTAGGATCTTCAAGCAGACGACGGTCAAAACCAACAAGGCTCCCCAGTCATTCGGACCTTTGCATCGTGCAGTGTCCCGCACCCACAATTTTGCGTTCAATCCAGCAATTCAGGGACCTGAAATCACGCCCGCTCCAAAGTTTGTCAGGCCAGACTGTCCCCCTGATGTCTCCGAAACAGCTGTCCCAAACGGCTTGAGTCAAGACCTGACTTCAGGCAGCCGGAATGCTGCCAAGCAAGTCAGAAACAGTGCCCGCAGTGCTCTGGAACAGGTGAGGCAATCCAGTCCCCCCAGTGGTCTGACTGAACAATTCGTTTTTGTCTTTGTCTATACAGATATCAAGTTTGGGTGTGTTACTTTGCCATCTTTATTGACACTATTTATGGGGCTGCAGGTCAGTTTTTTCACCAACAACAAGCTCCAGGAGGAGAAGCGTAGCAACAGTAGATTTGGCATTTTTGGGTTCTGAGCTGCTGGTTTGAACAATCAGCTTCTTCCATACCTCAAAGCCGCAACACGCTGGCTGCTCAGCAGCAGTTTTGACCAAGTTTTTGATGTTGCCCAATTCCGGCAACAGTTTTTGTGGGGTGGTGCAAGTAATGCATCATGTCATCCTGATGCACATTTCATATTGCGTTTTTCTGTACTGCTGCAGTGCTTTAGGTGCTACTGTTAGCTTTGCAAGAATTCTTGCACAATTTTGTACTAAGACTGATAGCCTGGCTATCATTTTGTACTCAAGAACTGAGTTATAGGCTAGCTGTAATGTACCTTACACAGTGGATATTTTCCCATCCACAAATGCTCGAGGCTTTTGTACTACATAATTAGGGGTAATTTGTTGGTTAGTTGTTTTGCACACATCTTCTTTAGGATTGTTTACCCTTGTTGCAAGGTTCTATAGAATTCAGAGGTGCCATTGGGCAGATGTCTAGTTATTGGTTTCTAGGATGGTGATAGTTCTGCAGACTATCTGTTTTGTAATGCAAAGCATTGGAAGCCTGTTTGACATCTAGCACATGTCAAGCTTGATTGACTCGAGCTGTCTATGCGTGGAGAGACAACTTGTGCTGGAAGCATTGAGTATATACCAAAACCACTTGTGCACAGCATGTGTGCTGTTCTGTGCATATGTCATACCAAGACAGTCTGTGTTGCTTTGGACTACAGATGTGCATCCAGTTGGTGAGCAGAGGTATAAGTTTGTGTGCACTGACAACACCATAAATGTTAAAATCGCCATCGATGCTGAAACGATGTCCAGATACCAATCACGTATTACTCTCCAACACATACGCACTGCCATCTATTGGGCTTGCAGTGGCCGGATTTTTTTGCAACAAAACTAATTGCTCAACTCAAAGCCTACGAGGCGCAACAGGGGGCGTTGACACTGTCAATCCAGACTTCTTGGTCATGGATAGCCGTCTAATGATGCCACCAATGGATGCCTTGCTGCCTTCTGACTCCTGCGTGGATGACACTGAAGCAGCATCTTGTCGCCTGCATGTGCATAAATAGCATTCAGTGAAAAAGTTGAAAACATAGGTGCCAGCAACTTCAGCAAGTGAGCAGATGTGACGAGAACGTCTTTTCAAGAGTCCCCCTAGATCAATCTGCGATGTTGTTATCAACGAAGGTCACAGATACATCAAATGCATTAGGCTTTTAAGCAGATTCCTGAGGAGGTCAGGCAACAAAGCTGCATCTGTCATCTTCATGTCTAATTGCTGTAGAGTCCTTCCAAACAACAGATAAGAGCTATGAGACCATAATGCATGGTCTCAACAGCAGCTGAGCAGTGCTGCAATTGATTTTGGTAGCTTCCTGAGTAACCATTCATGAATGCAAAAAGGCACAAACAGAGGATGTGGTACCTAGGCATGGCTGGTGGGGTGGCTGCAAGGGGCGCCTTGGCAGCCTTGGTGAAGAGGGAAGAAGAAGGGGCCTGCTGCTTGGAGCGGCGCCTCTCCTCCTTGTCCACCTGCTTCATCACCTTCTCTGTCTCCTTCATGCGCGCCTGCAGCCATACCACATCATGTCACTCCACACCTCACACATTCTCTGGCATGATGATTGACGCAGCTGACGCAGGCCATGAGCTCTGCTTGGCTCTGCTGGCAACTAGCAAAAGACTGCAGGCCTGGTAAATGCAAGTTATTGTCAAGGTGCTGCATTGCAAGAGAGGTTGTGTCAAATGCAAGGCTGCTATGCCTGCTTGCCATCAAGTGCAATTCTGGTGACGGCACACTCCATGCCCAGTTGAAACTTGAAGACAGTGGGTGACCTTGAATTCATGCTTCCAGTTGCTGAAGCGCTTGTGCAGGGTCTGCAGCTCGGTGTCAGGGTCCATGCCAGCAGCAGCAGTCTCCTGCTCCTTCACCTCCCGGATGAATGCCAGATCATCATCAAACAAGCCCCTCTTGCGATTGAACTCCTCCTGTAGCAACATGCAGCAACATTGCGGTATGCATGCTCAGCTGCTGCAATAACAGGTTATGAGCAGACGATCAATAACTCAATTATACATGTGAGGCCAAAAAGTCAGCACACTGGCTGAGAATGCTCAAGAAGTGGGCTTTATAGATGGACATAAGTTGATGTTGAGGCTCCACAACAGAAAATTGCCTTGCTTATACCTGAATCCGTCTGCTGGACAGCGCATGCACCAAAAGAATGCATGGAAGAATGCTATCCCACATTGCCATTTCTGATACGCAAATAATTGCACCCTTGATACGCACATCTCTTATGATGAACAAGACTTCTGCATGATGTCACAGCTGGCTGATTACTTGGTCAATGGAAAACAGATCAGCTGTTTCAATTGGCCTGCATGTTGCAAGATGAGCCGTGCATGCAGATTGCAACAATGCATTGGGACAGTGCTCAAGGGTTGGTACCGAGAGCTTGTTGACATAGCGGGCTCCTGAGATTACTGGACCCCTGTCAGAGGGGGTGCTCAGGTGGACCCCCCTTTCAGCCCCTATCCTCTGTACGCTCCCTTGTGAAGTTGTGCCTGTACCCAAATCTATCTGTCATGGCATTTGTTGTTGCAGTGCCGATGCCTGTCATGATAATGTCAGGCACGGTTGTGATAATACAGATGGCGAAGAGGGAATGCTGCTGATGATGCGTTTTAGAGAGCAAGGCTCAAACACCCGAAAACCCGCCTACTATAATGTCAAAGGTCTCGCAAAGTGTCCTCTTCAGACCAGCTCAAGGCTGTCCAACGCTGTCTCAAGAACTGTCAGACCTTGTGGCCAATGCTGAAGGGAGAAGAGGCTGCTAGAGATGACTGATACAGTCTTGGCTTTTGTAGAGATGGGCCAGCAAGCAAAGCCAGCTTGTGCATGCGCAAACCACCTTGGTGCTGGAAAGGACATTGACGCGTCAGAGCAGAATGCAGCCTGGGGGGGAGGGGGGGGGCACAACCTGGCGCTGTTGGTGATGAGCATGATGAGGGGATGTGTGAGAGGCCTCACCTGGAGTGTCAAGGACAGCTTCACTGTCCTCGGACTCTGACTCATACTCCTGGTAGGAGGGGGTGGGGGCAGCAGCAGGGGTGGAGCTTGGGGTGTAGGCTGCAATTGCAGCAGCAACGGGCAGCTGAGCAGAGGGGATGCGGGCTGCCTGCACAGGCCGAGGTGGTGCCGGTCGCCCTGTTTCCTCCCTTGCATGCTCATACATCTCTGCACACCAGGCACTCAAGATCAAACATCACCCTGAGTAAGGCATATATGGCTGCTGCCATTGTGCAGAAAGACTGTGAAACTGTTCAGGCAGGCACACAGACATGACAAAAAGGAGAATGGTCCACTAGCAGGTTCATGTCACAAATGTGAACACCTAGGAAAATGTTTGTGAGCAGGGCTGTGAGCAGGGATAGGCTGCAGCTTCAGTTTAAGCACATCACAGTCTGTAGAGACAACCAGGCTAACAGCCAACTACAGTGTCAGCTGGTAGAGCTAACATCTGGTGAGTGGGCCCCAAAGCTGGTTGATAAGCGAGAGACATTGTGAATGTCAGGGTGAAGGCCATCATCTATGCTGGCGGTGTCAAGGATTTGAGTGACGAGTGGCAGCAGTTGAGCAGGGAAGGCCATGGGTTCAGTACCATGAATGTCCGGATCTGTGCCATCATCCAGGATGCCCCTCACA
>JAABUT010003056.1_pt1 | contig 14933 bp, 21 predicted proteins | sample 5559281 | NCBI WGS metagenome assembly JAABUT01 (sample SAMN10711880, study PRJNA513359) | rock metagenome | isolation source: Antarctica rocks | place: Antarctica: Victoria Land, Ricker Hills nord | collected 2016-01-04 | reverse complement strand
TACACGCATCCATCAAGTTGCATATTGTCATTGCGAGCGCATGCTTTTGCAAGTCTACCGTCTACTTGCATCAGGACAAGGCTGCATTTTCCTGCCGAGACAGGCATGCGCATGCATACATGTGAGAACCTGCACAGGCTGCATGACATGTCAGCCATTGCAGCTCCAGAAGGTCCATCGGCACATTCAGCTGCATAATGCTAGCTTGACTGGAGTGCAAGTTGTTTGCTGGTTTCTCCTTCTATATTCAGCCCAGGTCTGTGCGGCTTTGAGATTCATTTCAGTGAATGTGTGCTTCATCCCTCCTTCAGTATTTGCTGAGCAATTTCTCGCTGGCCTCAGTGCTTTGACATTGTGTCTGTGATTGTGCAGAGCGTGGTGGCAGGGGACAAGCCCCCAGAATTGCACCACAGCCAGAGTCAGCTGCAGTCGACCCCCGTGCCTTCATACCTGGTCTAGCCATGCCTGCCAGCTCAGCACTTCGGGTGGCCCATGACAGGGCCAACCCAGACCCCCTCGCCTTTGGCACTGTGGTTGCTGGCCCTAAGCAGCAGCTGAATGCACTGCTTCTGCAAGTGCCTGCTATGAAGGAAGACCCAGAACAGGAGTTTGGACTGCAGTTCCTGCTGAGAGAGATCAAGAAGGTCCAGAGCTCTGCTGCCAAGCAGGGTATATCTCTCCCAGTTGAGGCTGATATGGCTGCTCGTGAGCTCACTGCAACACTGGTGAGTCTCACAGCTGGCATCCTTTCCCATTGTCAGTACATGTGTAGACATATTTATACAGATCTTTTGTGGGTTTGGGTCTGTCTCATATGCTTTGAGCCGCACACTGTCACATCTCCTCTGTTTGGTTCATAGAAGTCATCCCAGTTGTCTGTAGTCTGTAGCTCATGCCTTGATTGCTCTTGTGCGATTGCTTGGTGCTTCCTGTTGCTGAACAGCTACCTCCAAATAGCATCGTGTTCAGATATGTATTGAGCTTTCTGTGTGTGGCTGTGCAGGGTGCGCGAGCTCAACTGCAGGCAGCCGTTTCTGCTCGCCCTGTCAATGCTTTGGCTCTGCAGATTGCCTGTGAGGCAGGCAGGGAGTGCAAGCTGCTGCACAGAGGCCTGCTCATGGCAGCTGACTCCAAGCTGAGGAACATCAGGGCCAAGGCCAACCCTGAGGCAGCAGCTCACTCCACTGCATCAAGGCAGCAGTCTGAAAGCAGACCATATGATCCCAGGCAGCAGCACCCTGATGCACGCCAGCATCCAGATGCTCGCCCACAGCGTGGTGAACTCAGGCACCCACGTGGTGAGCCCAAGCGCGGGCCTGAGGCACGCATCCGCCCTGACTCACGCCAGCACGGTGACCCCAGGCAGCAGCACCCTGAGGCAAGGCCTCATGCAGAGCCTAGGCAGCAGCAGTATGTACCACAGCAGCCACACCCGCAGTATGAGCCCCATCGCCAACATGCCCCTCTGACTGAGGCTCGCAATGGACGCCAGGTACCACAGGAGTTTGCTGAAGCGCTGGGTGGGAAGCACCAGCGTGGCCATGCCAATCCCGCAAACCCTCCACGTAAAGGCACTGCTCCACGCAATCCAGGTGCTGCTGCAAATGCTGGCTACAACCCAGGCTACAACCCAGATCGAGTGCCTGGTGGTGGTGCAGCTTCCGCAGCCAACAGCAATGTTGCTCAGTCTCAAAGGAGCCAAAAGCCTGCTGTGAAAGAGTCAGCCGGTCCAGAGGGTGATGATTGTGTAGTTTGCTGGGCACATGAGAAGGATGTAGTCTGCATTCCATGTGGACATGTAGCAATGTGCAAGTCATGCAGCAAGGCTGTCATGCAGCAGTCTGGGCTGTGCCCTGTCTGTAGGCAAGAGGTTAGGGAGATCATTCAGCTGTTCAGAACCTGATAAGTTTCATGTTGACCATTGTGTTGTAACGCAGCTGTAAAGGAATCAATGCAGCATGCAAAATCGTTTGATTGGTCAGATAGGTCTTGCAACAGTTGGCTAGCAGAGGAGTCAAAATAAATCTTGAACATCATCTTTTCGTGACCTCACCCCCGTTAAACACACTGCCTGCTCATTATCTGAAATGCTTCCTGTGTTGTGCAATTTTCTCAGTCCTACGAGCTGCAATCACTGCTTGTAATCTATGAACTAAATTAAAATGCTGCAAGTCAGACTGCAGGGTGAGCATATGTGTCGTATGGCTTATTGAAGCAAGGACGTCACTGCGGTCTAGTGTAACCGGACAGAATCATGACAAGACTGTTTCATTCACTGTTGTTGCTGCTATCACTCTGTTATAAGGCCGCTGGACTCTGTACATTAGCCTGAATAGCTGACGGCGGGACGCTGGTATACGAAACTAGTCATAATAGAGACACATGACCCAACTATGACTAACCACTTCATGAATGACTTGACTGAATCAATCTAAGTGCTTAGCACAATTCAACATGGCTGAAGCATACAGCACTTTCAAGACTGCATCAGAAAAAATCACGCTCACACACTGGCCTGTTATGCAATGCAAACATCATTTCATGGCAGGTTCTTGAAGCAAAGAGCTCTGTCCAGACTTCTGTCAGAATCACAAAACAGCTGAATAGGCACAACATCTGTTACAAGGTACACACAGATCATGGGATATATACTAGTGTGGCCTCATCCTGTACTTTGATGCTGCCCAATTGCCTGCTGTTGTACAAGAGCCTTCTGCTGAGCTAAGGCTTGCTGCTGCCCTACTGACTGCTGCTGTGATGCCACTTGCTGCTGAGGTGCTGCCTGCTGGTGAGACACTGCTTGCTGCTGGGCCAGAGCTTGCAACTGACTCAAAGATAGCGGCTGACTGACAGCCTTTTGTGCCTGCTGTTGTGCCTGCTGCTGCGCTAGAGCCTGTTGCTGTGCTAACGTTTGCTGCTGTGCTAGCATCTGCTGCTGTCCCAGCAGCTGTAGATGCCCCAGTGACTGGTATTGACTCAGCGGAGTGTGCTGACTTGTAGAGGCCTGAGCAGCATGACTGGCAGCTGCTGTTGACACAGGAAGTCTGGGAGGCAGCAGCTGCTGTATTTGCTCAGCAACAGGGAAATGCTGCATGCGTGGATGAACCAGCTGGGCTAGCTGTTGGCTGGTGACAGAGTGCTGAGCTTGTGGCTGCGAAAATATGCTCTGCACTGGCCGTTGATGAACAGCAATGGGTTGCTGAGCCACCTGCTGAGCTTGCTGCTGAGCTTGCTGCTGAGCTAGCTGCTGAGCCTGCTGCTGCGCCTGCTGCTGTGCCTGCTGCTGTGCCTTTGCCTGCAGCTTTGCCTGCTGCTGAGCCTGCTGCTGTGCAAGCTGTTGGACCAGCTGCTGGGTCGGCTGCTGTGCAGCTTGCTGTATTGGCTGCTGTGCATTCTGTTGACCAGAGACAGCCATCGGAACAGCAGCTGTGCCTGTGAGAAACACAGAGTGCTTTGAACCAAGCACAAGCAGGTGGCAAGAGCATGCTCACCTTTTTCTACGTGACACCGAGTTTTGCCAATGCTTACCGTTTGTTTGCTGGTGTACCAGCTCAGGATGTTGCTGGCGATACTTTTCCAGGAGAGTAGACACTGCCACCGGCTGCGGCACAATGTCTGCGCACCAGCAAACAACGATTGGAGACTAGAAATGTCAATGCAAGACTGATTTCAGTCTACAGCCACATGTATTTGCTTGGTTAGATGCAAGCAATGTTGACACAATAAGCTTCTGTATGCTCACATCATTCAAATTGCTAGATGCTGAGACAATGCTGAAACAAACCTGCATTGAGCTAGTCAGCAGCAACAGAGTACAAGACCACAATCACCTGACAGAAATAGCAGAGCCTTCCAGTCATGGACCACTGTCGCTGCAGGAACCATGTATTGTGAACTACTTGTCATCAGCATCTGATGCTTGTCAAAAAAAGCCAGGCACAAGAACTTACCAACATCCTTGTACTGCAAAGTGCTTCGATGCTGGGACTGCATCTGAACATTGGCTCTGCGAGCCAACTCTTCCAACAAGAGCTCCTAGCAGCAGACATAAAGGCTGGAGGCGACTTTGACAGGAAGTGAAAGAGTACTTGCATCAGAAGTCATTGCTAGCTTCAGAGCATTCTGCATAAGCTTGGACGACTTACCGCAGCCCTTGCCACGGCAAAGCTTGCCTCACTTGAAACAGCCTTCACATCTCCCTCTGACTTGATAATGCGCTTGATTCTGGCGAGCGGAAGCACCTGTATGGCAAAGATCCCATCAAGGTTGCACAGAAGCAATCTGGAAGATTTCCAAGCAGTGTCGCGTACCAGTCCTGAGGAGTCTTTGTCGGTGTCCTTGTCTACGGCATGCTGTGAGGTTGGGTCGTTGTCAGTTTGGTCTTGAGCGCCAATGCTTGGTTGTTCAGCGATCGGCTGCATATCTATCTGAGGGGGTGCCAGTTGAGGATAGGAAGCCAAAAGAGGAGCTTCGCTAGATCCTAACATGGTCCGCGGTCAACGTTAGCCGGCCTTGCCCCGAGAGACCACCTTCTTCTCCTTGAGGCTTCGGTTTGTAAGCGCAATCAAAGCAGTGCAAACACTCTATTCAAGCGGTTGTATGCGGGCGTCTTGGCAAAGCGGCAATCGGGCTCCTGCCCAAACCTTTGCATTGTGACTTTGCTCTTCTTCTTTTTGAAACGAAGAAAACATGATTTCACTTATGTGCAAAACTTGTACAGAACCATTGTGCATCAGATTTGTTGGCTGCACTAAAGCATTGCAATCTCTCTCTCTCTCTTGCCGTGAACTCTTGTACACAGCAGCAGCCTTAGGCTTTTTTGTACGTATACATATATTTTATGGAAGAAAGTTTGCTTGCATCTGCAGATGCTTTCCACAACCCCTCGCTATCAAGTTTGGAGCAACCAGCGTCTTTTCTCACAACTACAGGTACAAGCTGTGCAAATACAGCAGCATACAGCAACTTGTTGTTCAACTGTTTTGTATGTCCTTCAGGAAATCTGCATGTAGCTGCTGATACAGGTATCATCAGACAGTTGCCAGCTTTCTGAACTTGATTCTTGTGGGTTCCACCTTACCCAATCGTTTTTGCCTGTCTTCAGCATACTCACTGTAAGATCCCTCAAACCAGACCACCTCGCTGTCGCCTTCAAACGCCAGAATATGTGTTGCCAAGCGATCAAGAAACCACCTGTCATGGGAAATGATCATGGAGCTCCCAGCAAAGCTATCAATGGCTGTTTCGAGAGCTCGCAATGTGTCCACATCCAGATCATTTGTGGGCTCATCCAGCAACAACAAATTCCCACTCTGCTTCAGCACCTGAAGCATAAAGCTTGTGTCAGTACATAGCATAAGAAGCAAAACAAGCTGCAAAACCACGCTATGAAAGCCAAGGGCTAATGCAATCCAAACTGTGGTATAAGAAAGACGCTGTAGCATACCACGAGAGGACGACTCAAGCTGCATGGGGCTGCATCATATTGTTGAGTTACTATGTCATGCTTCACCAGAATTGGTAAAGGCTGCAAACTCAAACGCTCTGAGCAGAGCTCACAGCACACCTTTGCAAGCTGAAGTCTGTTACGCTCCCCTCCTGATAAGACTCCTACACTCTTCTGCTGGTCTGCTCCCTTGAAGTTGAACCAGGAGGCATACGCTCGCATGGCAATGCTGCGCCCTCCCAAATCCACCTCCTCAGCACCATCTCCGATTTCATCAATCACGCTCCTGCAATCAACAAGACAGGAGTGACGGTACTGAAAGCAAATGAGGCAGCTTGTGTTGGTGGGAGAAGAAAGGAAAGGGCAAGGACGAGGCAAGTGCAAGGGCAGGGGCAAGGGCAGTGATAAGGGCAAGGGCCAGGGCAAAGGCCAGAGCAAGGGCAGGGGGTCTCCATTCAGGAGAAAGACGGGGGTGGCAGAGGGGAGGGGCGAGATGGTAAGGGCAAAGGAAGGGAAGGGGGAAGGGTAAGGCAGAAGGAAAGAGGAAGGGGAAACAAAGGGGACAAATCGCAAGCGTAAACAAACACAACTACATGTCCACATTTTTTAGGCCTGCCTGGCTCACATCCCTGAGCCATCACCCAAGCTATCATATACTTTGGTAAGCCAAGCCCATGCATGCTGATCATCATGTCACATGCCCACTTATGCAAGCCATGTCACAGACTGGCTTCACAAGTGTGAAGTGCCATTCGCATCCTACGTGCTAAGCCTAGATGGGTAGCGTCAGTGTCTTTGCACTGCTTGATTATAAGGGTTAGACCCCAACTTATGCATGTAATGTTGGGGGCTACCGACCTCTCAGAGTCCAAGGCCTCTCTGGACTGATCCACATACATGGTGCGAACAGTCTTTCCGACTATCAGCTCGCCGCTGTCTGGCTGCTCCTGTCCAACTAGCATCCTGAACAGAGTGGACTTGCCAGCTCCGTTGGCACCAATAATCCCTGCACCACTCAAAACTTTAACAAATCCTTCCATTTCATGTGCCAACCACAATTTGACTATATATTCATCTCAAATACGCAGAATGGGGGATTTGTTATACCCCATACTTTTATAGTTATACGACGTGATACGACTGCTGAATTGCCTTTCAGAAGCTGCTGCACTAGCTTTGCAAGGCGCTTGCCCTGCTTTGGCACCAATGCGTTCCTGTTTTGAGTGTGTTATTGAAGTACCATCTGTGGGCAGCAGCATGGTTCCTGTCAGGCACTTTGCTTCCCTGTGCATTCCAGTGGCAGAGACACACAACACCTCTGCCAAGCAGCGTCACATGTGACCAGAACTTGCATACAACGTCATACATAAACAGCATTTCGAACAGAGGGGCCTTTTATGCTTGTCCCTGTACTGGCAGGGCTGGCTGGAAGCGACATCCCCATCCATAAGCAGCTTCCACACAACACAGTGCACACACTCTGTATGGGGCCGAGGTCCTCAAGCAGGCGCACACTCAGTCCAAGGTACAGACTCAAGTCAGAAAGCAGAGTCGCATCAAGGTACACAGGTACAGAATCACATTATGATACAGACCCAGCGCAGGCTCAAGGCAAGCTGCAGACTCAGTTCAAGGTACAGACCCAGGTTCAGATGCAGACTCACATTGTGATACAGACTCAGATTAGAGTGAACGGTGCGGTGCGTACCTACTACACTACCAGGAGGGACGCTAAAGCTGAGGTCCTTCATCAGCAGTCGGTCTCCATATGACTTGCAGAGTCCGTTGACTTCAACCACCTGGGAGCCCAGCCGGGGAGCCTGGGGAATGGTTATGCTGTCCAACTGAGATGTGCGTGTGTACTCAGCAGCCTGCAGAGTGGAAGTTCATGATTGAGGCAGGCATTTGAATTTGTAATTTGTGTACAGAAAAGTTTGTGCCTTTGGATGAAATCTGAGGTGATGAGGTTGCATGCAAGTCTGCATGACACAGCATTCAGTAACATTGTTGCCACCAGCCATGAAGGCATCAACAGTTCCTCCCTTGTAACCTTGATGGGGAGTTCTGTTCAGCAGTGTCAGCCTGGAAATGCAGACCAGATGAGAGCGCAGAACATTAACAAACGCCCAGTCGTTGTCAGCCAAGAGGACCAAAGGCAGGAATGGAGCAGTCAAGGAGCCAGAGGAGGATGGGAAAGAGGGGAGGTTGCAGGTGCCATACCTGCTGAGCAAGGTCTTCATATCTGCGTAGCCTGGCCTTGCCCTTCTTCTGTTGGCCTTTGGCATTGGAGTTGACCCAGTCCAGCTCAGAGGCGATGCTGCGCTGTAGGTTCACCTGCTGCCTGGTTTCTGTCTGCAGAACAGGCATCACTGATGATTGCAACATCAACACCACCAGCGCTGGCACAACACAAAGGTGCAAAAAGTTCTTGAGTTGCTGGCTGAACTTGATTTCCAATCAATGGGTTGTCTAGTGGCTGGGGTCTGGCAACTGATAATCTAAATTTGGGTTACTTATCATACAGCTTAGCCTGTGTGCCCTGCTTGTGATTCCTGCAAATTGCAACTCTGCATAAAGCTTGGTTTGGGCACAGCATGTGTCCAAAAATGACCAAAGGAAGATGCTTGTCTGTAGCTACCTCAAGGCGCTTGGCTTTAGCCTTCAGCCACTCTGAGTAGTTGCCTTCGAAAGGAATGCCCTGCCCCCGGTCCAGCTCCAAGATCCAGCCTGCTACATTGTCCAGGAAGTAGCGGTCGTGGGTCACCGCCACCACTGTCCCTTTGAACTCTGCAGCAGCAGGACGCTTGCATGAGGATGCATGTTCAATCATGCATCATCACCTTGAATATTTAGGTCAAATGGTGCCACCAGTGTATGCTTGAGCTCGGCGACAGCATGACACTTTCATGCAGGAGCCCATGTAAGCATGCGTCATTACCGCGAAAACACAGGGCAGTTGCTGCCATCAGTGTATGTTTGAGCTCTGCAACAGCGTGACCAACTCATGAAGCAGCACATGTGCAAGCCATTGTTGCGACATACTGCATGCACCACACCTATACACAGGCATGCACAGCATGAGTCAAAGTGACTGTGACTGCCAAGAAAAGCTCCAAACAAGCTGTGGAATCAGCGACTCAGCTGTTGACAGGTGCAGCGCACATGGCAGTCACAATAGGGCCCTGCTTAACATGACTGAGCTTGTTTCACCTGCCAAGAAGCGCTCCAGCCAGGCTACAGAGTCAGCATCCAAATGGTTGGTCGGCTCATCCAGCAACAGCACCTCTGGTCTCTCCAGCAATAGCCGTGCAAGCGCCACTCTTCTTACCTCCCCGCCACTCAAGTTGTCTACTATGCTGTCGCCTGCAAGCATTGCAAGCTGTCGTGGCTGAGTCAAAGCATCACTACGATCGTGTTTGTCTGTGTCATTCCTTGTCTGTTTCATTTTTTGAGGGACTGTGCAATTCAGTCAAATGGCCTAGCTGTCCCCAACAACCCGTGAAAACCCCTGACTGACTGACCAACTACCATCGTAATCCTTGCATGCTCTGACTCTAGCAGTGGCACTGTCTGATGTTCGGTCAGTGTGCAACTGCAGCAGAACATGCCATTGCATTGCGATGCAGTGGTGTTACATGTAATGATGATGATAGCGATTGACGCTAGTCCTCAATGTAGTTGCCGGGTCTAGCACACAGCTTGCAGTGCACACTTCACCTTCACTTGGCATGCGGCATCAACGAGATTGACATTACCATGGAGACCTTCAGGGTTTTGATGACATACATAGTGGGCGTCCACAACAACTTTCATTGCATTGGACCACTGTGAGCAGCGCACCCAGCACTACAAGTGGACACTGCACTTTGTGAAGCTTACAGGGATGCTCAGAACAGATTGTTGTGGAGAGACAAGATTTGCCTTGCTCGTACTAGCTCATCATGAGCTGGAAAGCGCAAACGCTATTACTATTGGTGAGCTTGCCTGGTGGACACCTAAGGGCCTGCATGGCCCTCTCCAGTTGCCTGTCCAGCTCCCAACCCTCAATAGCATCAATTGCACTCTGTAGCTTGTCCATCTTTGTTAGCAGAGCATCGTAGTCATCCCCGCCCTCTGCCATCTTCATGCTCACCTGCACACATGACACATGCATGCTCACTGCTGGAGTCATCTTATCATTGAATCCTAAACATCAACCCTAAAAGACAAATCCTAAACCATAAATCCTAACCCCAAAATGTATATGGTTGCCTGACCGACCATTGAATAGGCAGGTTCTTCAGAACCCTTCTGGTGACATCAACAGCAGCGTGTAGCTTGCCCATCTCTGTCAGCAGCATTACCAAGCCCGCCTGGTAGTGTCACGCTCACCTTTGCATCACCAATGCTTTTGTGCTGTCTGAGACATGCATGACCTGTGCCCGAGACATGAGGCCATTTTCATGTGTCAATATCAGTCTGTGGCTGGACTTTGTGCATGCGCCAGTCGTCATGGTCTCATTCACCACTCACATACACACACACATGATGCAGGATGCAGCACCAACTTGCAAAGCAGGTCTTAGCCATGCAGCTGCTGCTGACATTAATCTTTTGCTTGCATCAGCTGTCACAGCAACAGCAACAGCAACAGCAACAGCAACAGCAACAGCAACAGCAACAGCTACGGCAACAGCTCACCTCTTCAAACTCAGTGAGCATAGCCTTGGTTGGGGCTAGGGCGGGTGCGATGTTCTCCAGCACTGTGCTGTTCATGTCCAGTTTGGGCTCCTGTTGTAGGTACCCAACTTTGATGCCAGGGCTGAGCTGCAGGGTACCCTCATACTCTTGGTCCTGGCCAGCTAGAATGCGCATTAGGGAACTTTTACCGGCACCTGTGCTGCCAAGTATGTGCCTTGGTCGGGTGGTGTATTGTGGTGTGAGTGCTTTGCAAGAGTGTTGGACTGGACAAGAGGTATTGCCTTGTGGACATGTGCAGAAGGCGGGTTGGCATCGTGCAAATTAGGCTGTGTGGCAAGCTGCCAGTTGACTGCTACAAGTGATGCTATTGTTACGGCAAGTGAGCTGAGGCAAAATGCTTGCAAGCCATTGCGACAGGCAATACGTCACATGCTGCTTTTGGTACTACTGCCAAGCCAGTTCAATTATGTATATAACCAGCATGTCATGTGCTTGTTTGCACTGCACATTCACAAAAGATACCTAAGCTTGTAGTGCATTCGCTGTTAGAATAATACGTATTGACATGTTGGCAGAGGGCATGCATATGCTGCACTTGGTGTGCGCACCGTTCTGTCCCAGGAAGCCAATCTTTGCACCCAAGTACATAGCCACACCCACATTCTTGAGGATTTGTTTGCCATTAGGAGCAGTCTTGGTTGCTCTGTCTAATGACAGGATGACATCCCTTGTCTCCTGAGTGTAAGCACCCCTGCATGGTGATGTGTGAGCTCGCGCAATCAATTTGGGCATGAGCATGCAAAGTGGCCTTTGGTAACTCTTTACCCTTCTCGCACGTCTCCTGCACTTTTGTAGTTTGGGTGACCGCCATTCCCACTGGGCTTGCCCTGGCCCTTACCTCCTCCACTCTTGCTGGGAGCACTTTTGTTGCCCTTGGCTCGCTTGGCCGCCCTGCATACCATGTCATTGCCTTAGCACATCTCAACGAAGGGCCCGCGAGGCTTGTCTTGCTGCCAGCAGCGCGATCACTCAGAAGCTTGTCACTCACTTTACGACCGTGAAAGCGCGATGACGAGCTGGCGCCAGGCGAGGATTGAACACGAAGGTTTGACCGCAACCGCACTTGTGCTGGCAGGCGTCTCGCAGAGCCGCGACACCTCTAGAGTTCAGCATAGCACGATAGGTCAAACTACGGCAGCACTTGCCTGTTGGTCGTCACTATTGCCTGTGCAGCTGAACTAATTGCAGGCACGGCTGCTTGTTTGAACCATCATGTCGTTCGCGAAAGAGAGTGGCGAGTCTCGGGAGGCTTGTTATACGCCTGGCAGATGACAGTTTCTTTCTACGAGATTAGTCAAAGGTTGTCACAACAGCACCTGATCAAATTTTGACCAAACAGTTCAACCTGATTGTGCGGTCTCATGTAACATCTGAGTCACCTGATCCTTGGTATCCTGACAGCGTGCTGATGGAACGGCATAAAGTGTGCAAGTAAAGCGCGATTTTACAGAGTTGGGTGACAAGAGCATGACGTCAAGGCCCGCTACCTTTCGCGACCTTTGCTCCTGCCTATCGGAGTTCTTGCAGTATGAGGAGCTCAACCTGACACTGGAGGTGAAGTGCAAAATGTCTCAAGTTGAGACCTTAAGTCTTCTGCAGCACTCATGTTGCTGTTGTTGTGTGTACCCAGGCCTTTACTGCTGAATTAGCAGCAAAACGTGCTCACTCAACAGGCCTGCACCATGAACGAGTTGAGTCAGAGGCTCGGCAAGCACAGGCCCATCTGGTATACATACACTGCCCTGGGCTGTTGCTGCTATTGCTACTCAACCTCCTCACAACCAATTTACCTTTGTCTGCAGCTGAGACACTTTGACCAGGGCAACCGAGAGAGCTTTTTTGGCCTCTGGCAGCATCAAATGCCGATTCAGCTGCAACAGTCAGCCAATGGGCAAAAGGTACCTCACTTCCAGGACCTCTTACAGCTTATTTCGCAGTTGGGTGCTTCACTGATTTTGCCTGGTTGCAGCTTGAGTTCCATGTACAGCTTTACTTTGCCATCTTTCCGGCGCTCATAGGTAAGCCTACAATCACACACCTATCCTGATTAGGCGCATTTGCAATGCTGCAAATCTCAAGCACTATGACAAAGACATGTGCTGCACAGCCTGCAAGCCTGTTCATTCTCCACTCTAACTCACAGCTAACTTGACCTACAGGGCAGTCAGGCCGCCAGGGATTGTTGCAGACCCTGCCAGCCTTCAAACAGTACTTAGACGCCAGTGGGTCTCTGCTAGCTTCAGACCCCAATCTGCTGTCCTATTATGCCCTGCCATATGTGAGGGACCCCCAGAGCCACCCCTCCTTCAGGCACATCTTCACCCCAACCTTTGTATCAGACCTGCGACAGCAGATCGGCAATGCGCTACTTGCAGTGCCCTTTCAGCAGGCCTTACCCAGGTTGTACAGCATGTATGCAGCTGCACAGGCTGCTGCTGCTGATGCTGCTCCTGCAGCAGGACTGCAATTGCCCAACCAAAATCGACAGTCTCCATTTTTGATGAGCTCTGACCCAATGGCCTTGTCACTGAGTGGTGGCAATCATCTACAGCTTCCTTTTGGAGCAGGGCCAGGATCTGCTATAGTGTCTGATGCAGCAAAGGGCAGCAGCAGGCCTAGCAGTGGTGTGCTCAATGGGAGAAGAAATGGCAGCAGTCGGCCCATCAGTGCCTTGCTGAATGGGAGCAAGGAGTTGGCAGGCCTGGTGTCAGCTTCCAAGCCTCGCTATGCTGATCACATGCCAGCTGCTTCTCTGGAGCCCTCAGCTGAAGTCTTGCATGGTCAGAGCTCTGCTTCTCTTTGAGCTTGTTAGCAGCATTCAATCTGGGTGGTTGTTGCACGCACCAGTCATACTAAGTTGTGCTAGTCAATACCATCAGTCACAGCATGGCTTTGCCATGTTATGTGGATTGTAATGTGCCACCTTCTTGCCAGACTGAGAGAGGTGTATGTGAGATGCTGGTGGACACCTGCAGCTGGGTCTGAACCAGTACTTACGTTCACATCTGAGCAAGAAAAAGGTGTTGCACATTGTAGCTTTGCACTTTGAGCCTGCCAAACATCTTCAAAACGAGCCCTGCACCACAGTAGAAATTGTCCAAGTATATTGTGAAAATACCCTCAGCTATAATCACAACAGCCTCAGGCTGCCTGAGTGCTGCTCATGTGGTGCTGTGTCCTGCAGTTGTGCACTCTGAAGCTGCTGAAGGCTTCAGTGCAGAGCCTAGTTTCCTAGAAGATGGCAACAATGCTTCCAGCCTAGCCATTCAGCCGATCATCGTGCCACTCATGACCATCTCACCAGACATGGCATCCGCTGATACACATGCTGTTGGCACATGTACCGTCAGCACTGGGGCAGGGCCGCTTGCACTACCAATGCCTGAGCCTGGACTCAATCTCAAACCTAATGATCAGGGAAGCGGCAGCCAACAATCACAGGGTGTAAGGCCAGTGGGTGTTGACAGTCAGCACAGCGGCAGAGTGTCAGGAGAAACAGCAGCAAGCCAGGCAGCAGCGGTGGCCGACAGTGCAGCCGGCAATGTTTGGATCAGCAGTGCAGCAGGGCCGAGCAGTGATCCCCAGTTGTCAGCGCCGTCCAGGGTTGGCAGCATGTCTAGGGTTTCATCAGGACACAGATTGGTGCCCCCTGCTTCTGATGCTGCAATAGAGACAGCTGAAGACGGCCGAGCAGAGAAGGATGATTCAGCGCATGATAATGTAAGCCACCCCTCTGCAGACAGCCAAACCAGCAGCAGAAGGTTCAGTAGGACTGGCAGCGCAAGGCAGCACCCAGCAAGGAGTCCTGAGCCTGGTGTGTCTGCTGCCACTGCTGGAGTCAGCAATGCATCTGCATCCGATGTGGGAAGGTATGCAACAGAGTCTGCAACTAGCTCTGCAGCATTGGCTGGATCTTGCACAGCAGGGTTTCCAGGCGAGAGCCCTGCAGCGGAGCAGCTTGAAAATTGTGTAGCTGGCGGTCCAATCACTGGCAAGGGCACCCCAGCAGCGGACAGCAATGGCAATGAAACAGGTCTAGTGATGGGCGCTGATTTGGGCAGGCGCTCAAGGGGCAGCAGTGCGGGCAGGGCATCTACAAGCAGCTCCAGACTGCTCAGACAAGACAGCGCTGCAGCTTCAGCTGAGTTCACAGGTGATGCTGCAGCGCCAGCGCCCACAAACAGCAATGCACAGCCTGTTGCAGAGACCCCAGCAGCCTCCATTGATAGAGTAGATGGCATCAGGCAGGATGCAACAGCCAGTGCAGGCAGACAGGGCATTTCAGCACACACGGTGCAATGCAGCAGCGGCGTTTTGGCTCAGAGCCCAGACGAGAGTCAGGGCCTCATAGCATTTGATGCAGAAGGCAGTCGAGGCTGTGTCGGTCCTGATGTTGAAGACAGTCGAAGCCCCAGCCAAAGCCCCATGGGCCCCAGTATAGGAAGCAACCAAGACCTTGCAGGCCTCAGGCCAAAGGCAGCAGCTGACAGCCCTACTATGGGTGACAAGACAGAGGGGAGCATGGTGGGGGCCTCGCTGTCTCAGCTTGGGAAGGAGGGTGGGCAAGGGGTCATCAGACACAGCGTCATACTAACCAGCTTGGATCCTTTGGAGCAGTGGCTGTACACCCAACCTGGCATGCTGCCTGCCTTGGATCATGACAAGATCAAGGCAGACCTTCAGGTGGCTCATGCACTGCCTTCCATGGCAATCCCAAGGCATCAATGTGCTTTTGTGTTTGCTTTCT
>JAABUT010003055.1_pt1 | contig 14936 bp, 18 predicted proteins | sample 5559281 | NCBI WGS metagenome assembly JAABUT01 (sample SAMN10711880, study PRJNA513359) | rock metagenome | isolation source: Antarctica rocks | place: Antarctica: Victoria Land, Ricker Hills nord | collected 2016-01-04 | reverse complement strand
TCTGTGTCCTCTGTGCCTCTGTGGCCAAGATGTTCTTCAGAGGTTCCATGACGTATCCGTTGCCGCTCCGCAAAGCAGAAGTCGTCGCCTCGCGGGGCGTCGTGGCGTCGAATCACCCGCTGGCGAGCAACGCGGGCGTCGAGATGCTCGCGCGCGGCGGGAACGCGGTGGACGCGGCGGTCGCGACGCTTTTCGCGCTCACGGTCGTCGAGCCGATGATGGTCAGCATCTTCGGCGCGGGCTTCTTCGTTATCCGCACACCGGGCGGCGAAGTCGTGACGCTGGACAATTACGCCGTCTGCCCCGCCGGTGCGACCGCGACGATGTTCACGCCGATCCCCGACCCCGTCGAGTGGCTCGCGGAGGGTGACGAGAACCGCATTGGGCATAAGGCGGTCGGCGTGCCAGGCGCGCTCGCGGGCTGGGCGGAGGCGCTCCGGCGATTCGGGCGGCTTCCGCTCGCGACGGTGATCGCCCCCGCGATCCGCTTCGCGGCGGACGGCTACCCTGCCTCCCCGTACCTCGTGCAGTCGATCACCGAGACTGCAGCCGCCCTGGCGCGCTTCCCCGCGAGCGCGGCGGTCTTCCTGCCCGACGGCGCACCACCCCCACCGGGCGCGACGATTCGCCGCACCGACTACGCCGAGACCCTCCGCGCCGTCGCGACGAGCGGGCCGGACGCCCTTTATCGCGGGCCGGTCGGGGAACTCGTCGTCGCGGACATGGCGGCGCACGGTGGCCTCATCACGATGGATGACCTCGCGAACTACCGCGTGATCGAGCGTGAGCCGGTGCGCGGGCGATACCGGGGGCACGAGGTCGTCTCGATGGGGCCGGTGTCGAGCGGCGGCACGCACATCATCGAGATGCTGAACATCCTCTCCGGCTACGACCTCGGCGCGTCCGGCTTCGGCACGGCGCGCACAGTGCACCTGATGGCGGAGGCGCTCAGGATCGCCTTCGCGGACTGGAATCGCTACATGGCCGACCCCGCGACGACCGATGTGCCCATCGCGTGGCTGACGAGCGTGGCGTACGCGGACGAACGCCGCACCGAGATCGACCCCGCCCGCGCGACGCCGCACACGGCGGGCGCTTACCCCGGCATGGAGAGCCTCAATACCACGCACGTCACGACGGCGGACGCGGACGGCATGTTCGTCACGACGACGCAGACGCTCAACCGGCTCTTCGGCTCGAAGGTGACGACACCGGGCACGGGGATGCTCCTGAACGACAACATGAGCCTGATGAACCCGACGCCGGGGACGACGAACTCGATCGCGGGAGGCAAGCGCATCCTCAGTTGCATGTCGCCGACGCTCGTCCTCAAGGATGGCGCGCCGCTGATGGCGCTCGGCACACCGGGCGGGCGGCGCATCTTCGGCTCCGTCATGCAGGGGATCATCAACGTCGTCGATCACGGCATGACGCTCCAGGAGGCGGTCGAAGCGCCGCGCATCTGGACGGAGGGGCCGGTGCTCGAAGTCGAGGATCGCTTCCCGAACCTCTCGTCGCTCGTTGGCGCACTGGAAGCGATGGGCCACCACGTGCAGGTCGTGCCGAAGGTTGCGGGCGGGATGAATGGCGTGCTCCTCGACGCAGCGACGAACCTGCTGCGCGGCGCGGCGTGCTGGCGCGCGGACGGCACACCCATCGGCATCAGCGGCGGCCCCGCATCCATCGCAGGGCCGTCGCTGCCGGGACTAGCATGAGGGAGCAATTGTGAGCCCACGGAAGACGACCCCACCCCCGGCCCCTCTCGACGCGGGAGGGAAGCACGACACCACCACGATCCCCTTTCCGGGGATTGCGCCTCCTCCTCCCCCCGTAGGGAGGGGGACGAAGGGGATTGGTCGCCCGCCCGCCAAACGCCTGAAGAAAAACGTTGCTCCACTCGATTGGACACCGGAAAAGGGCGCGGCGAAGTTGCCCCTTGTCTACGAGAAATTGCGCGAGACGTACGGCGAGCGACGCTGGCGACCGCATCAGGAGCCGATCGACGAACTCGTGCTGACGATCCTCTCGCAGCGCAACACCGATCGCTCCACCGAGCAGTCGTACCTCACATTGCGCGAGCGGTTCCCGACGTGGGAGCAGGTGATGCTCGCGCCAACTGAGGAGATCGCGGACGCGATCCGCTGGAGCGGCCTCTACCAGCAGAAAGCGCCCCGCATTCAGGAAGTTCTGCGCCGGATCGACACCGAGCGCGGCAACTTCGACCTCCGGTTCCTCAAGGAACTCCCGCTCGCGGAGGCGAAGGCGTGGCTGCGGGCGCTCCCCGGCGTCGGCCCGAAGACGACCGCCATCGTGCTGCTCTTCTCGCTCGGGATGCCCGCCTTCCCCGTCGATACACACGTCTACCGCGTCTCGCAGCGGCTCGGCCTCGTCGGCCCGAAGACCTCGGAATCGGGCGCGCACGATGTGCTGGAGGCAATGCTCGCACCGTCGCAGATGTTCGAGTTCCACGTCAACATGATCGCGCACGGGCGGCGCATCTGCCACGCGATTGGCCCGAAATGCGACCGCTGCCCGCTGCTCGCGCTCTGCCCCTTCGGGCAGGCGCGATTGGGCGCTGCCGCGCCCGATACGGAGGAATTTCCCGCCCATGCATGACACCACCCAGCGCTATGGTCGCCCGCCCGCACCCGTCATCGAACCGACGCTGCTCACGCTCGTACGCCACGGCCAGACGACAGGCAACGTCGCCAGGTTGCTTAGTGGCATCTCGGATGACCCGCTGACGAGTTTCGGCAGGCGGCAGGCGGCGGCGATGGGCAAAACGCTCAGTGGCCTCATCCTCGACGGTACGCTCCCCGCCGTCCACGCGCTCTACGTCAGCCCGCTCCAGCGCGCCCGCCACACCGCGCAAGCAATCGCGGAACCGCTCGGGCTGACGCCGATCATGCGCGACGACTTGCAGGAGATCGACTTCGGCGTGATGGAGGGGCTGACGCAGGAGGAGGCGATTGAACGCTTTCCCGATGCCCGCGTCGCCTTCGCGCAGGATTTCTTCACGATGGAGTACGCATTTCCCGGCGGTGAATCGCGCCGTGGATTCCACCAGCGCTCCACCGGGGCGATCGCGGACATCGTCGTGCGGCATCCCGGCGAGCACATCATCGTCGTCGCGCACGGCGGCGTGCTCGGCATCGCCCTCGCGCACTACCTAACCGGCACCAGCGAGCGGTGGCGCGATTACGTGCTCGCGAATTGCTCCATCTCGCGCCTCACCGTTCGGGAGGACGGCGTGACGCTGCACGTCGTGAACGATGTCGCGCACCTCGCAGACCTCACGCCGGAGGAAGCGGAAGTGGTTGCGGAGATCGAGGCGATCGATGAGGAGGCCGCGCGTGAATGAAGCGCCCGACATGCACCTGACTGTCATCGGCTGTAGCGCGGCGTGCCCCCGGCCCGGCGGCGCGTGCTCCGCCTACCTTGTCACATACGGCGCGCTGAACGTGCTACTCGACTGCGGGCCAGGTTCGCTCTCCGTCCTCCGGGGGCAGATCAACCCGCGCAACCTCGATGCCATCATCATCTCGCACCTGCATGCCGATCACACGCTGGACCTCGTGCCGCTGGCGTACGGCCTGAAGTATGGCCCATTGGAGGGCAACGAACGCAAGGGGCGCGGCGAGCGGCTCGCGCTCTTCGTGCCGCCGGGCGGCAAGGCGTTCCTCCGTGGCCTCGCGGAAGCGCTCGAAGGCGCGGGGCGCAACGACGACTTCTGGGCGCCCTTCGCCGTGGCGGAGTACTCCATCGACAGCACCCTCGCGGTCGGGAGCGAGTCGCGCGTGGATGGGACGGCGGACATCCTCAACTTCCGCTTCGCCCCAACCAAGCACTATATCCCTTGCCAGGCGATCAAGGCCGCACCACCCGGCGACGACCCACACCCGGTGCTCGTCTACGGCGCGGACAGCGCGCCCGTCGAGAGCCTGACGGCGTTCGCCCACGGCGCGGACTTGCTCATCCTTGAGGCGACGCTGGCGACGCCCGAAACGCCCGTCCCCGTTGGCCACATGACGCCCCAGCAAGCGGGCGACGTTGCACAGGCGGCGGGCGAGGTCGGGCGGCTCGTGCTGACGCATTACTGGGGCGATATGTCCCCCGAGGCGATGCGCGCGCAGGCGCGTGAGGCGTTCGATGGGCCAATCAGTGTCGCCTACGAGCGCGCCACATTCGTCGTTGGGGAGGTGCCGGTGTGAGCGAGCGACCGGCGGGCTGGGGCGCGCAGCATTCCGAGCGGTTCACCGACCCCTCGATCATCGCGGCATATCGCTACCGGCCGTCGTACCCGGACATGCTCCTCGAACGCCTCGCCACACTCATCACCGACGAGCCGCGCGTCGTGCTCGATGTCGGCTGCGGCCCCGGCAACCTCGCGCGCCCACTGCTCCGGTACGTCGCGCGTGTGGACGCGGTCGATCGCTCCCCTGGCATGATCGCGTTGGGAAAGACGCTCCCCGGTGGCGACGACCCGCGCCTGCACTGGTTCGTTGGTAGCACGGAAGATACGCCGCTGCATCCGCCGTACGCCCTTGTCACCGCCGGGGCGAGCCTGCACTGGATGGATTGGAATATCGCGCTCCCGCGTTTCCATGATGCGCTCACGCCGGACGGCCTCCTGGCAATTGTCGGCGTGGACGAGGCGGACGAGCCATGGACCCCGGCAATCCGCGCGATCATCCCTCGGTATTCAACCAATCCGGACTTCGCGCCCATCGACTTAATTGGCGAACTCGAACGACGCCGTCTCTTCGAGAAGCGCGGCGAGGACACGACGGACCCAGTGCCGCTCGCCCGCTCCGTCTCTAACTTCATCGAGTGGTTCCATTCGATGAGCAGTTTCTCGCGCGACCTGATGACGCCGGAGTCCGTCGCCGCCTTCGACGCCGAACTCAGCGATACCGTCGCGCCCTACGTACGCGGCGGATTGCTCGATACGCACATCGTCGGGCGCGTCACCTGGGGCAGGCCGCTGCGGAAGCAATGACCGCTGTCAGTCGGCGCTGCCCCCAACAGCAACGGCTTCGCGGCTTGTCAGGCCAAGCCCTTGGGCGACCTGCGCCCCAAGATTGGCATCCACCTGCCGCCACAACACAAGGGCGCGCTCCTGCACCGCCCGCTCCACTTCCTGGCTCATGTGGCCGACGATGTTGCTCGCCAGATGCGCCTTATCGGTCTCAGTAAGCACGTCTCGGTAGAGGTCACCTGCCTGGCCGAAGTCGTTGTCCTCCGCGTGCGGCCGGTACGCGCTGCGCATGATTTCGCCCGACGCGACGAACCAACTGGGATCGGCGTGCCGTTCGGGGTCGGCCTGTGGGCCACCGTAGCTGTTCGGCGCGTAGACGGGTTGGTTGCCGCTCTGCTCATAGCGCATCGCGCCATCCTTGTTGTAGCTATGCACCTCAGCATGTGGACGATTGACGGGTAACTGTAGGTAGTTCGTACCGATGCGATAGCGGTGCGCGTCCGGGTAGCTGAAGAGCCGCCCCAGGAGCATCTTGTCCGGGCTGGGCCCAATCCCCGGCACCATGTTCGCCGGCTCGAACGAGGCCTGCTCGATCTCGGCGAAGAAGTTCTCCGGGTTGCGGTCGAGGACGAGCCGCCCCACCGTGACCGGCGGGTAATCGCCGTGCGGCCAGACCTTGGTCAAGTCGAACGGGTTGAATCGGTAGTCCACCGCGTCCTCAAACGGCATGACTTGCATCTCCAGCCGCCAGACGGGATGATCCCGCTTCGCGATGGACTCCCGCAGGTCGCGGCGGTGGTAATCCGGGTCCTCGGCGGTCATCGCCTTCGCGTCGGCGTCGGTGAAGTTCTCGATCCCTTGCTCGGTCTTGAAGTGGTACTTGACCCAGAATCGCTCTCCGCCCGCATTGACCCAGAGGAAGGTGTGGCTACCGTAGCCGTTCATATTCCGCCATGTGCGCGGCGTGCCGCGGTCGCTCATCAGAAAGGTCACCTGATGGATCGTTTCCGGCGAGAGCGACCAGAAGTCCCACTGGGCATTGTTACTGCGCATGCCTGTATCCGGCATGCGCTTCTGCGAGTGGATAAAGTCCGAAAACTTCGATGGATCGCGCACGAAGAAGATCGGCGTGTTGTTGCCAACGAGGTCGTAGTTGCCTTCCTCAGTGTAGAACTTGAGGGCGAAGCCGCGCGGATCGCGCACCGTATCGGGGAAGCCCTGATCGCCAGCGACCGTCGAGAAGCGTGCAAGCACGGGCGTCCGCTTGCCAATGGTATCGAGGAAGGCGGCCCTGGTCCACTGGGTGACATCCTCCGTCACCTCGAAGTAACCGAACGCGCCACTGCCCTTCGCATGCACGACACGCTCCGGCACCCGCTCGCGGTTGAATTGCGCCATTTTCTGGATCAGGTAGTGATCTTGTAACAGGAGGGGGCCATCTACTCCCGCTGAGAGCGAGTATTCATCACTCGGTGCGGGAATACCGGCGTCGGTGGTGGTGATAGCGGGGTGTTGCGCGTTTTGGTCGTCCTTCTTCATGTGCTTCATCCTCTCTGCTCGATGACTTCGAACGGAATCGCTTCTTCCGTCGGCTGGCTTCGCTCGCTGAGACAGTTCAGGCAAACCATCTCCACCTCTGCGTGACTCCGACCGAATGGCCGGGCTATGAGCGGATAGTGGAGCTGGCGGACGTGTGTACGGCATACCGCCGCACCACACCGCTTGCAAATAGCGACAGCAGTTGCCGCACTGTCACCCCGCTCGCAATAGAAACAGGACATTGGTCTGCCTCCTCAATCACCGCCCGTTTTCTAGACAATGTCAATATAACCTTTGTCTGGACAATGTCAATACAGCGAGAGTCGCCTTGATCAATCGGGGTGCGATTGCCGTCATGAAGCGCGACCACTGCTTCTCGATCATCGCGCAGCCGAGCACCTATGTAATTGACAATGGTCAGGTTGAGACTACACTTCTCTGAGGGTGGATGCATTCTTCGCAAAGGTGTGGAGATCGGGGACTCTCAGCGCCAGCAAAAATTGGTAGGTAATAAACGGTGATTGAAACAGCACAAGATAATGAGCACGGACAACGGATGAGCGATGAAGAGATGGTTCAACGCTTGCGGGCCGCACGGTTGCGCGTCACGCAGCCCCGCCTCATGGTCCTTCGCGTGCTCAATCGTAAAAATCGGCATCTCTCAGCGGACGATATCCTCGCCGAACTGCGCGTGCATCAGGCGCCGCTCCCGCGTGCCTCGGTCTACAATGTTCTCGGTACATTCGTTGTCTGCGGGATAGCGGCGGTCACCGACGCAGGGCCGGGGCGAACCCTCTATGAGATTGCCGGTCGCTGGCATCATCATTTCGTCTGTCGCGAGTGTGGTCGGATCATTGACGTACCATGCGTGGTGGGCGAAAGCCCGTGCCTCGTCCCCGACGAGATTGACGCGGAGGTGGATACGGCACAAGTGATATTCCGCGGTCGCTGCCGTACGTGTATTGATGCGGAGAAATCCGCCGCGCTGTCCGGCACGGTACATGGACAGGTCGCCAGTTCCTCATAGTACGGCGCGATCTCGCCCCACGTCGCCTCCGCGAATGTCTCCGACGTCACCGACGCGATGCTCGTTGCCATCGCTATTCCCTTCACCGCTCGGCGCTCGGCCGGGGAATTCTCTTCACGCTGCCTGTTCCAGTGAAAAGCGCAATTCCATCAATTGATCGGCGCGCAGCGGAAGCATTGCGTATGTACGTCCGTCGTTATCGCTGAACTCCACCTCGTAGATCCCAGCGCGAGGTCGTCCACGACGATACCGACTTGCCCGCGCGTCAAGCCATGCTCCGGTACGTCTTCAAGAAGCGCCACGGTTTGCAGCAGGGAAATTTTCGACTCCATCGGACACCTCGTTATCGCACGAAGCACGACATCAAGCGTGGAAAGTCCTCGTCTGCCCGGATAATCCAAGTACTCCGGACATTCGCCCGCCGAAAGGTGATCGCCATCACGAAGTCTATCACGTATCGTTGGCCGAACTCATCGCGGAGCGCACCACCGCATCGTGCGATTGAATAACGACGAGTAATGCTTCTCGCAACTGCTCGACATCATCCGCTGTTAAGCCAAGCGCAGTCTCAAAAACGCGCACTTTGTGCCGCCCACGTTGATGTTCGCGACTCAGACAATAGCCGCGCAGCTTTTCGCGATCTACAAACGCCCGGTCGGCATTCGGCACTTTCACAGGTGAGTATTTCTTCCGCACAAGCGTGTTCCCATACCCGCCTCTCGATGTGCATAGCGCTACCAGTCCGAGACCGAGTTGTCCTCCCTCCGGAGGATGCGCAGGCCGGGCAGTTGGAAGGGATAGGCGGCAGCCGCTTCTTCGTTCAACTCGACGCCGAGGCCGGGCGTACCGCCGCTGTACAACTTGCCGCCGTCGAGGCGCATGTCCGTCTGGATGATGTCCGCGATGATCTCCGGCCGCCACGTCAACTCCTGCACCGCGAAGAGCGGCGTCGAGAGGTCGAAGTGGAGGCACGCCGCTGTCGAGACGGGGCCGAGCGGGTTGTGCGGGGCCTGCTCGATGTAGTGCGTCTCGCACCACCCGGCGATCTTCTTCGCCTCCGTCAACCCGCCGCAGATGCACAAGTCCACGCGGCAGTAGTCCATCAAGTCCTGCTCGATCAGCGCCTGCCACTCCCACTTGCTCGCTAACTGCTCGCCCGTCGCGATCGGCACGGAGATATGCTGGCGGAGGTATTTGAACTCGCTCGCGTTCTCGGCGCGCAGCGGGTCCTCGATGAAGAAAGGGCGCAGCGGTTCGAGCGCGCGGGCAATCTGGATGGCGTACGTCGGCGTCGTGCGCTGGTGGAAGTCCACGCAAATCTCGATCTCCGGCCCCAGCGCCTCGCGCAGCGCGGTGAAGGCGTCGATTGTCCAGCGCATCGCCTGCGCCTGCTCGTAGATGCCGTCCCGCTCCTGGCTGCCGCCCTCGCCGACGCCAAAGCGAACGAACTGCCAGCCGCCCGCGACCTGTTCCTTCGCGTACGCGACCATCGCGTCGATCCCGGCACGCGGGCTAGCGTCCTCGCCACCCCGCCGCTGGACGTGGCAGTAGCAGCGGGCATAGTCGCGCGTCCTGCCGCCGAGCAGGTCGTACACCGGCACACCAAGCGCCTTGCCGCGCAAGTCCCACAGCGCGAGGTCGATCGCGGCGACAGCGGCGGCGTGGACATGCCCGCCCCGGAAGAACTGCCCACGCCAGAGCGTCTGCCAGATGTGCTCGATGCGCGACGGGTCCATGCCGATCAGGAGCGGCGTGTACGTCTTAATCAGCCCTTCGAGCGCGAGTTCCTTGCCGTTGATGCCCGCCTCGCCAAGCCCGGTCAGACCCTCGTCCGTGTAGACCTTCACAAAAGCGTAGTTGCGCTCCGGGCGGTCGGGGTCGTGCAGCAGGAACGTCTTGACATCGGTAATTTTCATCGCGCTAGTTCCGGCCCATGCCGCAACCACAGTTGCCGCCGCAGCAGCAGCCGCCGCCACCTGCGGACATGCTGCTTTGCTCACCGCCTGAACTCACCGCCGCGAAGACGGAGAGAACGCGGCGCGTATCAGTCTGCGCGCAGGTCGGGCAGGCGACGCCTCCCTCAGCGTTTTCCGGTGTTGCGTGGCGGATCAGTTTCTCGAACCGCACGTTGCAATCGGGGCAGAAGTACTCGTACATCGGCATCCGGCTTCCCCCTTGTCTATTGTCGGCGAAACGTCCCCACCAGTGTAGCGACGACGCGGAACTGCCGTCAACACATATTGATAGTGGCTCGGCAGAGACCTCACTTGGATCGTTGTGTCAGCCGGTATAGCCGCACATGCCGACGCGCGGCGAATTGACCACGGGAAGAAACATCTTCTCGCCGCACTCGTGGGTCTCGGCGCACGTATCACAGAGCCAGCCCGCACCCTCATAGACGCACTGGGCGCATACTTGCGTGGCCTCCCGTCCGCATCGCTCGCAGGGGATGTGCGGCGGCTCGTTGCGCGCCAGCACCGCAACCGATGTGCCCCTAATGCGCCCCTCCCGCTCCGCCACCACCCGCAGGCTCAGCTCCGTGGTGGTGCCGAAATCGTACTCGTGGATGCACTGATCCCCCACGCGGAGCACATCACCGAGCTTCACCCCGCGCATGCTCCGGTCGTCGAAGCCGTACACCGAATCCACATACGAGACGTAGGAGCCCTCGGCAATTCTGAAGGCGCTCAGATGCCCGCAGCACTCCAGCCAGGTATCGCGCAGAAAACGATCCAGCCTGGTCAGGGTGGTATCCGCAGGTATGTCACGATGCATCCAGTACATCGAGGCATATCGACCCCAAATCATCAGGTGGAGGAGCCGACCTTGCCGCGCGTTCCTCCCGCCAGAATCGCTCTCTGCCGCCGTCCGCGCCTTGCACGTCTGGAGATGCTTCGCCATGCCGGACTTAGTGTACTCAGCATTACAGAATCGGCATCGTCCCTTCGTGATCGTTCTCGGCATCCTGCCGCTCCTTTCTTTCGTCCGCTCCATCGGCATGACTCGGCACGATGGCTCATGATAGCCATCGGCGAGTAATTGTACCGCAGACTGCGCCGAACGCTACTTTTCAGAGCAGCACAAATGTCAAGCAATCATGTGTAGGTTCAGATAGGTGCGCAACGGGTGGAGGGATGGAACGGTGTCCACGTGCCATCGCTCGGCGTTGGCCGACGACCGTCATCTACTCCCCGTACCCGAACGTCGGCGGCGCCGACGGAAGGGCAGGTTCGCCGCCCGTCTCGCGTCGCAGCCATGCCCGGATGTCCGGCTCGTGGTCTGTGTGCAGGTGCGCGAACGAGCTACCCAGCACTGCGGGACCGATGGGCAGGTCACCCAGCCACGCGAAGCGGCCGGGAGTCAGCAGGTCGTCACTCGGCATCGATGCCACCGCTGCGGCGAGGGCGGCGAACTGCGCCGCGCTCTCCGCGAGCACCTCGCTGGCGGGCTGATCCTTGTCGCGTGCAGAGAACCAGGCGTTGATGGCGTCGACCCCCGCCTCCGTCTCCTCGTCCAAGCCTGCGGGCCACGGGTGGGCGGGCGGCCCCGCTCCTCGGTGTGCGGCCTCCATGCGGGTAATGGTCCACCCGCGCCAGCCGTTGAGGTGCGCCGCCATGTCCCTGAACGTCCACGGCCCGTTGTTGACGCCGGGGTGATCCATCAGCCCCGCGTGCTCCACCGTCGCGACGAGAGCGTCCCAGTAGCGGCGCTCGACGGCGAGGGCGGCGAGCAGATCGTCCTTCGTCGGTGTCGTGTCCGGCATTGCCTTCCCCCTTCGCATACATGATACAACCAACGCACGGGGGCGCAAGGCGCGTGCCAGATACCTGGGACACGGTTCAGCATCGGAGAAGAGGGGAGAAATGCTGAGGGGGATCTCCTCGTCCATGGCATTCGTCGGGGCCTGTCCGCGATTGCCATGCGCCAGCGTCGCCACCCCGCGTTACCGATAGGCGGCGAGCAACCGTCTCGCCTGCCGCGCTGAGACGCCGAGCACTGCCCCCCCCTTCCCCGACCGAGAGCGTTCCTCGATCCCTGTCCGCGATCACCAGACTCCGCTGCTGTTCTGCTCTGTTCACGATGATGTTCTCCATAGCGGACATTTTCGCTGAACAGTTCGCCTGGACATAATCGTAGAACACCGACAGACACTCTTGACAGGATGCGAGCGGATGCGTAGCATGATCCAGCCTCAGTGCCGAGGTAGCTCAGTCGGTAGAGCATACGACTGAAAATCGTAGTGTCGGCGGTTCGATCCCGCCCCTCGGCACCACTCTTCTCCCTAAATATGCACGCAGAACAAGGGCGATACCGCAGTCGGTATCGCCTTTTTACGACAACAATAGCCGTCACTCTCTGTACCGAGGCCACGATAAATTACGGGGCTACCGTTGCGGTAGGAGTCGGAGGTGCGGTGGTCCCGCTCCGCGATGGCGGCGTGGCGACCGGGGCCGAGCCTGTCGTCGTCCCGGTGGTTGTACCTGTTCGCGTAGCGGTCGCTGCGGGGGTCGTGGTTGCTGGCGTGAATGCCGCCGGGGAGGTCGTACTGGTCGATGTGGCGCTTGGGGCGCTGCTCGGGCTGCTCGTCTGTGTGCTGACCTGGCTCGCTGGCTCCGTTGCAGGTGTGGGTGTGCCCTCCCGACGGATTGGAGTCGCGGGGGCGGGCGTCGTCCCGCCAGTCGTGTCGGTCGGGCGCTGCGGAAGCGTGGTCGCGCTCGCGATCGGTGCGATGTTCACCGTTGGCGTTTGCGTCGCCGTACCGGTGGGTGTGGCGGTCGTCATCGCGCCGGGAGTGCCGGAGGGCCCCGGCGTGCCTATCCCGATGGTGCCAGTGGTGCCGGTGCCGCCAATCGTCCCCGTTGCGCCGGGTGAGCCGATGCCATTTGTCGGCATCAGTGTGGTCGAGGAGCCATTGGCCCGGCTCGGCACGATCGGCGTACCCGGTTGGGTTTTGGGCCTGTCGTCATTGCCGCCGGTGGCGATCTCCTTGACGGTTGTGATGATCGTCTGCGTCGCGTTCTGCACACCCGCAGCGGCGAGGCGCCCCACCGGGGTGAAGATGACGAGCAGGATGAGTGCTGCGGCGAATGCACCGACCAGTCGAGGCCGCAGCGCCCACCACTTCGGGGCGGGGGCCGCTGCATCGAGGCGCGCGTTGAGTTGCGACAGCGCATCGGGTGCGGGGATGACGCCGTCCGCTTGCTCCCTCAGCGTCTCGCCAATGAGTGCGTCGAGACGCGATGCCCCCTGGGGCGATGCTGCCGCTTCCGATGATGGTGGCATGTGCTCCGGGGGTTGCTCCATCGTCATTCACCCGCTCCCGGCGCCGGTTCCGTCACCTGGACGCCACGGGTGTATTCCGGGGGAACGAAGCGGTGATCGCGCGTCAGTTCCTCCCGCAACGCCTGCCGCGCGCGATGCAACCGGGACTTGATCGTCCCGGGGCGCACGCCCAGTGCGTTCGCCATCTCCTGCTCGTGCAGGTCGGCGTAGTAGCAGAGGACGAGAACGGATCGCTGATCGACGGACAGCCGCTCCATTGCCTGCCAGATGGCGCGGCGCAACTCCGCCTGCTCGGTATGGTCGGCGGGTCCGGGTCCGGGGTCAGGGCCGAGCAGCGCGTCGAGGTGCGCGTCCGACACCGGCACCGTGTCGCCGCTCCGGCGATTGCGCTTGAGGTAATCCACGCTGACGTTGTGGGTGACCCGATAGAGCCAGGGGAGGAATGAACGGCTCAGATCGAAGCGCCGCAGCGCGGAGAAAAGTTCGATGAAGACGAGTTGGGTGATGTCATCCGCCGCTTCCCGATGATGCGCGATCAGGTAGGCACTCCGGAAGACACGCAGGTGGTACATCTGAAACAACTCGGCGAACGCCGCGCGATCCTGCCGCTGACAGCGTTCGAGCAAAGAGTGCATATTCGCCGCGTCCGGCATCCCGTATTCCCTATCTCTTTCAACAACTGGCCATGATTACTCGCTCAGCACCGATGCAAGTCTCGTTCCACCCAATGACAACAATCCTGAATATCCGTCAAAGTGACAGTGGGGCGGTGTGCGCGTACTGCATCTCTGACAGCCAGTAGCACCATACAACATACTACTCCTTGGATAATTTGGGCAAACCTCACGGCGTTTCCCCGTGGGGGAACCTTCATGGTCCGGTGGGTGGAACCATCAAGTGAGAGGCGGTGATGGGGTCGCGACGCCACCATCGTCATCCGTTATTGGTACATCCGTACCTAGCAGGACGACCATCATGGCTCATGCTGCTCGTTGCTCGCTTCATGAGCCGTATCGAAGGAGCGAAGGAGGTGAATGTGAGGCCCCACCGACGCATGCACCCAGCGGTGGAGGCGATTACCGAGGCGATCAACACCGTCGCGGACGCGGTGCACGACACCCCGGCTGACGGCGGTCATATCAACGTTGCGCGGCGCATCAACATCAAGGTCGCGAAGAATGTTGGTCAGGATGGTGGCGTCGAGCGCGCTTCGGCAACGCAGGTTGCACCAATTATCCAGCATAGCGGTGAAAAATCGGTCGAGGGAACCAATGACGAGTCGGCAAAGAAGTAAGGGTAGGGACTCATCGGCACGGGCCAGCGAGTCATATCAGCAGGAGGCATAGCACATGTCCGACGAGAAGAAGCAGGAACTGACGGCGGAGGAGATCGAGGCGCAGGCGGGTGAGGAACTCCCCGACCGCGAGGAGATGTCCCTCGTGAACGCGAATGTGGCGGCGCCTGTCAACCTGGCGGCGGCGCTCAATGTCCTCTCGGACAACTCGACCGCCACGGCGAACGCGACGCAGACCGCCCCAATCACGCAGAGCACCTAAGCAAGAGTAACCCGATTCGTTCGAAACGCGCGCTGTATGGCGCAAGAAAGGAAGCACCATCATGGCTGACGAGAAGAAGCAAGCATTGACGGCGGAAGAACTCGAAGCGCAGCAGGGCGAGGAGCTCCCCGACCGTGAGGAGATGTCCCTCATCAACGCGAACATTGCCGCGCCGATCAACGCTGCAGTCGCTGCGAATGTCCTCTCGGACAACTCGACCGCCACGGCGAACGCGACGCAGGTGGCCCCGATCACGCAGAGCACGACCTAAACGGTCGTCGTGATTGATACCGGTGGTTTACCGATAGGAGATGGGTATGACTGACGACAAAAAGCGTGAATTGACCGCTGACGAATTGGAGCAGCAGAGCGGTGAGGAGTTGCCCGAGCGCGATGAGATGTCGCTCGTCAACCTCAACGCCGCCATCCCGGTGAACGCGGCGATCGCGGCGAATGTCCTCTCGGACGGCTCGACCGCCAATGCGGGGGCGCTCCAGAACACGCCGATCACGCAGACGACGTAACTTCTCTGGGCACGGGGGGGGGGGGGGGA